>Ga0172375_10004640_pt1 | contig 20180 bp, 21 predicted proteins | sample LakKiv1m_FD_114537 | JGI IMG/M metagenome (GOLD analysis project Ga0172375, IMG submission 114537) | Freshwater microbial communities from Kabuno Bay, South-Kivu, Congo - kab_092012_11.1m | ecosystem: Environmental > Aquatic > Freshwater > Lake | place: Democratic Republic of the Congo...
ACCTTCGCCCTCGCCCTCGCCCTCGCCTTCGCCTTCACCCTCGCCTTCGCCTTCACCCTCGCCTTCGCCTTCACCCTCGCCTTCGCCTTCACCCTCGCCTTCGCCTTCACCTTCACCGCTATCATCGCTGTCGCTGCCGCACGAATAAAGTGCCAGTACAGCAATCAACATAATTCCAAACGATAACAACCATACCTTTTTCATGGATCTTCTCCTTTGTGTTTAAATAACTAATCCTGATTTTGTACATTTAATATAATATGTCAGCTAAGTCAAGCTCATTCTCAGAATGGTTCTCGGTGTGTATGTATCTATGTAGTTTTAATTATTATGAGTTTATGATTTTCATGCGACCGGATGGATCGATAAGGCGGCGAGTAAGCCAATAATGCATACGCTTCCCGGCTTTTTCTACTGTTTCCGGTAAAGTATAACCCAGCGCCAGATAAGCACAGAGAGCACTGGAAAAATGGCAGCCCGTGCCGTGAACTTCACCAACATTCAGTAGTCTGCGATAGAAATGTATAAGCGTTTTACCATCGTAAAAGAGATCGCAGATGTGTTTCCTCTGGATCAGACCGGTAATAACCACCGCAGGAGCCATCGCCGGCGCGATAAGCCTGGCTGCCTTTTCGGCCATTTTTAAGTTGTCCACTTCCATGTTGCACAGCCAGGAAGCTTCGACGGCATTTGGGGTCGTGATGCTGCAAAGAGGAAGCAGATATTTTTTCACATAGCGGGCGCATTCTTCCGTGGCCAGTCTTTTACCAAGTGTAGGTACTGCAACCGGATCGACAACCAGAGGAATGTGGTATTTGCGCATTATGCGCACAATCTCTTTTGCAGTTTCAATGTTCGGAATCTGGCCGGTCTTAGCCGCGCCGGGAATAACGTCCTGGAACACGGCTTCAAGTTGACTTCTCAGAATCTCTGGAGCAACAGCCTCGACATGCTTGACTCCGCTGGAATTTTGCGGTGTCAGTGCAGTTACCGCAGCCATGCCCACCAATCCAAGTCCGGCGAATACGCGCAGATCAGCAGTCAACCCGGCTCCGCCTGACGGATCAAAACCGGCTATACTTAAACAATATGGATTGTTTGTGTTTGTCTTTGTTTTCATATTGCGAGAATAGCAGAAATTTCAGAAAGAAGGAAAGTTATGAATTACCTTACCGAGATATCCAGAGTGCTTATTTTTTTTCGCAGAGTGTTGCGATTTATCCCGAGCATTCTGGCGGCTTTGCATTGATTGCCGTTAGTTTTTCCCAACACCAGTTTTATCAATGGACGCTCTACGGAGTTGATAACCGTTTTGTATAAATCTTCAAGATTGTCACCGCTTATCTGACCCATAACCATATTCAGTTTGCGTTGAACTATGGTCTCAAGTGAATAACCATTGATCGTCCGGTTGAGAATTTCAGTCAAAGCCTCCGCTCCCGGCAATCCATCCCTATTGCCAATATTTTCCATAAGACTACCCCTCATCAGCCCAGAGCCTGTTACTTTTTTTTAATGTTTTAGTTCGGATATAACGAGTCGAAACACACCTGAACCCGTACAGCAATTGGATGATAGCCACGGCCTCATTTAGAGTCAAGCGAAAATTCGACCGTTTTTTTTTCGTGCGGCAACTACCTGGAAGTATTAATTATTCGTTGATATATATTTAAAATAATTCCTTACTGCCGTCTCCATTTCCATTCTATCGTCAATGCTGTTAAGCTGCGATCTGAAAGCAGTCGCGTTCGGCAGACCCTTGATATACCAGGGGATGTGCTTGCGCATGCGTCTGATGCTGTGTTTTTTATCGCCATAGCGGCACAGATATTCAACATGCAACAGAATAATCTTCATACGTTCATCAGGAGTTGGCTGTAACATATCGTCATTACGCAGTATTCGACTTAGCAGCCAAGGGTTGCCATATGCACCGCGCGCCACCATGACGCCATCACATCCTGTCTCTTCAAGCATACGACGGGCATCAGCCCACGAGAAGACATCTCCATTGCCGATAACCGGAATGCTCAGAGCCGCCTTGACTTCAGCTATAATGCCTCTGTCTGAATCTCCATGATACATCTGAGCTCGCGTGCGACCATGCACAGTGACCAGATCCGCGCCTTCTTCCTGAGCGATGCGAGCAATTTCCACTGCGTTGCGGTTTGAGTCATCCCAACCTGCACGAATTTTTACAGAGAACGGCAGACTGGTCGATTCTCGTATTGCTGCAACCAGAGAAGCGAACAGCTTTGGATCTTTCATTAGAGCTGCACCATTGCCACTGTTTATAACAGTGCGTGAGGGACAGCCGGAGTTTAGATCAACCCACTCGGCCAGATGTTCTTCTTCAATTATGCGCGCAGACCAGGTCAGCAGTTCTGGATCGTGTTCCGAAATCTGCATGGCAAAAGGTTTTTCTCCTTCACCGCGCATGAGCATGGACTTCTCGATTACATGCTTTCCTGAAATCGAGCGGGCGTTCATCATCTCAGAAAAAGTTAAACCCGGCCCGAAAGGCAGAGTGATCATGCGGTATGGAGTATCGAATACGCCGTTGACCGGGGCCAGAAAGAGCCTGTTCTTCAGCGTAAGACCGCGGATGCTGATTGGGCTGTTGATATCTATCACGTTCTAATTATGCCTCTTTTATGCTTCACTATATGCAATATCGCATAAATTGAAATTCAGATAAGCCCAACATTTGACAGTCGAGCCTGCAAGCCTGATAATTTGAGCGAAAACAAACCGATTTGCAAGTGAACAATGAATCAAAATCGATCTTCTAACATAAATTGGCTTTCAGGCACTATTCTGTTCTGCATTTTTATTTTCTCTGCCTGCGGCTATCAGGTCGGAAATACGCGGGCGGATGACGTGCGTTCGGTCGGGTCTCTGGCAATTCCTCTTTTTCGAAATCTAAGCTTCGAGACTGAAGCCGGTGAAATATTTACTGAAGCGGCCCGCCGGGTTTTTGCAATGCGCGGTGGATTCAAATTAAAGCCGGAAGGTAAAGCCTCCTATGTTCTTAAAGGCCGCATCTTATCGGCAGACAATTACACAGCGGCGTTGAAAAGCACATCTGGAACAACTCGCAGCGGAGTCATGACACAGACATTGCAAGTCGAACTGCGTCTGGAAGATTCGACCGGAAGTCTTATAAAAGAAAGCAGAATTATTGACAAGGCCGACTCACTGGGTGGAGAATACCCCACCGATACGAGCCATAACCGTCATTCTGCCATGCGGCTTCTGGCTGAAGAAATGATGCAGCGCGCCTATAACGAAATTGTCGAAGGATTCTGATGCCGCCTAAAGCAGCTACAGCAAAAAAGAAGACGCTCACATTCGAGCAGTTCACAAAAGAATTGCAGCAGGAAAAGATTGCCCCGCTGTATTTTTTCCACGCGCTCGAACGAGCATCCCGCGGCGGATCGGGCGGAGGCAACCCTTTTAATCAATATCTGCTTGATCGGGCGGTATCCGCACTGCAACAGGCAGTAGTGAGTGGCAATCTTAAAGATTTCAATTACAATCTCTTCGTCGGCGGGGAGACACCCATCGAGAAACTGGTGCAGATTGCCGAAACCTATCCCATGATGCGCAAGCGTCGTCTTATTCTGCTGAAAGAAGCCGACAAGCTGGTTTCTGAGGACTGGCGCAAGATGGCCGAGTATATGGTCAACCCTGCCCCCAGCACTTGCCTGGCGCTTGTCTCGGTATCACCACCTTCGGGCTCAAAAAACGCCGAAGCCGCTGCCGAAGCGCTTGCAAAAAATGCTTCATGGGTCAAGTTCGCACCGCTGGCTTATCCACGCGAAGCCAAACCTTTCATCAGCGACGAACTTAAAACACGAGGCGTCAGCATTGACAGCGCCGCACTGGATCTGATGGTTGAGGCTATCGGTGTTGACCTGCTGGAACTGATGAGCGCAGTCGATCAATTGTGCATATACATTGGTGAGCGCAAAAAAATAACTCAGGCCGATGTCGAAGCCTGTACTGCCATTGCACCACTGGAAACAATATGGGATCTGCACGACGGACTGGCAACTCTTAATACAGGTAAAGCCCTGGCGGCCTTGGAGCAGCTTACGCGCAATGCCAAAGTCGGTGATTATCTGTTCATCACCGGTTCTCTCACGCGCCTGGCCAAAGACCTGCTCGAAATGCGTTTGGCTCTGGATGCAGGCAAAAGTCCTTCAGACTTCGCCGGTTCGAACGGCAGCCTGAGCTTTCCCATGAAGAAAAAACTGGATCAGGCCCGCCGCCTCAACGCTGCTCGTATTAACCTCATAATTCGCAAGCTTCACGAATGCGACCGCAAGCTCAAATCAAGCCGACTCTCCAACAAATCCATAATGGAAGAATTCGTCATCGCCTCATGTGCGCGCTGATTCAATGATAGTCTCCTGCACTTTCTGCTGAAAACGCCACTCGTCCCAGGATGAACAGGTACGGGCGCAGCCTATGCTGCACTGATTGCTGCATGTTTTACTTGTTTTAAAATTCTGTCTCAGATCTTCAATGCTGAGCTCCAGAAAATTCTTCTTCCAGTCTATGCTGCGTTGACTGCAACGCATGGCGTCGCCGTGCTCGTCCACATATATATAGCGTGCTCCGGCGCGGCACTTGAAAGGCGCGCGACCTTCCAAAAGCAGACGTTCCCGATAATTACCGGCCTCGCTGTAAGTAGCGCCCAATACCTTTCTCAATTTACCAAGCACTTCAAAATCGCTGTTTCCGGCTCTGATTCCACCGTCATGACCATGCATCAATATCGCTCGCGGTAAAAATCCCAGTTTCTCTGCACACTCAAGAACTTCAAGAGTTTCGTCGGCTGGAGCGACTCCGATTACTGCTGATAACGTGACTATGAACTTTGCATGCCAGGCCAGCATCTCAAGCTTGTTCTGCAAAACTTCCAGTGCTTTGGCGCTGCTGTCGTTTGGTTTTACTGTATCCACTGAAATCTGCATTTTACTCAAGCCCGCCTGATTCAATCGCTTAACGATCTCTTCATTCAGGAGGTAAGCGTTTGTAATGAGCATTCTGTATGGGATACCTCGAGCTGTAGCATGTGATACCAGATCATGAATCCGTGGATGCAGCAGAGGTTCACCGCCGGTAAACTCCACTGCCAGAGCACCAAGATCGAAAGCCTTATCGATACGCATTGTCAATAGTTCATATGGAACTGGCTCGGAATCGCGGTCGAATTCGTTGCAGTAAGCGCAAGCCAGATTACAGCGACGCGTAACGACCATCTGCACAAGAAACGGGCTGTATAATATTTTATCGCTCCGGCTCAAATCCGATCCGGGTGTTTCTATAAACATATGTTTAAGCACTTTTAAGGTATCCATCGCCTCTCCTTTTGCTTTGCAGTATATGCGAAAAATCCATGCCTGACCAGTTTGGGCGGCAATCTTACTGATTACCCGCTGTGACTGATCTTTTCAGTTTGGTGAAGTTAAGCATAGTATTTAAAGGAGGGCACCGGACGGGCACGGCGACATATTACGTAATCGAGCTTTTGAGGTTTATTGAACGCGAATGAGACATTATTCAGCCGGGTTGCTTCTTTCTGGCAGTAACCTATTCCAAACAGAATAGCCAGAAACAGAAAAGGCAGAATGAAAAGCAGATAAATGAACATTTTGGCCAGCAGAGACATTTTAGTCAGGCCGAAGTAAGAAAGACCCACAGGGGCTTCACAGCCATAAAATCCAAGCGTAATCACATTAAGAACAGCTAATAATCCGGCGAAATACAACGGTGGTCTTCTCTCATGAGTATCAGTCTCCAGAAAAGGTTTATCTCCCGTAATAAATACAGACGCACCCCAATAATGCTCAAATGGTACTGCGGAAGAACCCGGAGCGTCTCCTTCTTTGCTGTCCCGGTTAATTAGACCGGAACAATGTAGCGAGAGAAATATCGACAAAAAGGCATAGCACATATAAGTAAACATGCAGTGTGCAATAACTTCGGTCACATATTTTCTCAGGTGCTTCAGTATTTCCATGATCCGTTCAGGGGACGCGCTGCTCTGTCTTGTTAGCGATATGATGCACAGCTCGCCAGGCGTGGACGACAAAACTTGCTATGGAGTACACCACAATGGCGATGAAGCCAAAGTAGTAAAGATCCGGCATGCTGAGATAATAAGCGGCTGCGAAAAAAGGCAGCAGAGTCCACATGTAGGTATTGCGTCTTCCGGCAATAATTCTGAATCTGCGCTCGAATGGACCCATGTCGTCGAGTTGAACCTTGCGCGTAAAACGGAATACCAGCCCCAGCAGAATTTCCAGCATGTTGATGCCGAATATAATCCAGAAGAGGATGTAAGGGAAGCCGCTGCCCTGATTTAGAGTTGAGAAATGGTAAGCCAGCGCCAGATACCAGCCATTCTCGTATATTTTATCCAGTAATTCTTCAAGCTGTCCCCACTTCGAAGTCATCAGCTTCATGCGGGCCTGTTTGCCGTCCAGCCCGTCCAGCACGCCTACGCACAGCGCCAGAATGATTCCTGGAATCAGCCAGCCGATGGCAAATAATCCCATGGCGACAAATGCTACGATGTTGTTAAGCAGAGTCAACTGGTTGGGAGTAACTGGGTATTCGCACAGATGATACACAATGGCCTTTTCAATCGGCTGGTGAATATACCATGCCGGCCAGTCCAGAACACGCTTCTGTCCCCAGTCCAGCAGCATCTTTTTGCCGCGCCGGTTGTCGTTGTGGTCATTTACCGGCATCCAGATATATTTCAGATGGCGGCGCATATCATAACTGTAATCAGGCAGGTCTTTGACTCGCAGGAGTCGCCCTTCTGTCTCCTTCAATTCTGTGCTTAGAAATGCGCCAAGCCAGGTAATATCAGGCGATAGATGTATTCTGGCGACAGCACCGGGTTCCAGACGACCACATCCTGCAAAGATTTCACCGTTGTTTGCATTTGCCGCTGGCATATCGACCAGAAGCTCACGCCGTTCTTCTTCGGCCTCGGTTGAGTCGTCGATCACCGCCAGCGAGCCGAATTCTTTTTTAAGCAGCATCGGCAAACGCTCGTCGAAAATCATGGCAGCGTCCATAAGCATCCAGGGCTGATCGTCGATCTCAGCAAAAGTCCCTTTCAGATTCAAGGTTCCGTCCGCTTCGCTCCAAACCTGACGCAGATTCATTTTCAATGTGGCCAGTCGATCAATTTCAGACTGTACTTCCTCTGACCTGCGTTCGGTCACAATAAGCGTGTCCTGAATACCGGTTTTGCGCAATATGCGAGCGTGGCGCTCCAGCACGCTTATTCCGCCTACTTTCACCAGTGCTGTCAGACGCTCGTCATTGAATCCCGAAGCATGCCTGGTGGCGATAATAATTCCTCTCATGCTTAATCCTTTTAATTCGATTGCATCATGTTCAGATGCTGCTCAAGTTGGAGACGTAACAGAGAGACTGAAGAACGGAACAACTGAATGACATTAAAATAATGCTTTCACTTGTTCAGGTACAGCATCGAGCAATGCGGTCTGAAGGATTTTAATTCTGCCGGCGCACCGGTACCGGTAAGACTGGCGGCGCATTCCAACTCGTATTCGACTGGTTTGGAAAACTGCCGCGCCACAAAGCCGTGGATATTCTCGCGCTGATCCAGCCTCTCGATGCGCCGTATGATATTTTCGGTCAGCAATGTCAGCTTCAATGCTCCCGCTCCACTTCCGGTGCTAATTTCGATGCTTTTCGGAACGGCATAATGCTCGCCTTCAATCTGCTTTTTGAATTTCACGCTGTTTTTCACAGACATCTGTGCCTGGCTTCCTGCTTTTTTATAATACATCCAGGAATGACTCAAGCCGTTCATTTTTGAAGGCTGAGCAAACCCGCCGAAAATAACGGTATTGTTTTTATCAAAATATGCCACATCCAGCCGACGCTTCGAAAGTTCGGCGGCCCGGATGTTAGTGGCTTCGTAAACGAGTGTGGCTTCGCCTGCAAAGCGTTTTTCTACCGATTGACCGAATTCACGCAGCCGCACCACACCTTTTACTTCCGCCCGCGGGGCAAACAAAACAACATCGAAGAAATGATTTTTAAGATTGCCATAAATTGCTTTTTCACCTGCCGGTTTCCATGGACCATCCAGCGGCCTCAAATCAAGCTCAATGCGCATATCGTCGCTTTCAAAACTGAGCTTGAATACACTTTTTTCGAGCTTCAAACTACTGGAGGCAATGCCCAGCAGTTGTTTCGAAGCATTGAAACTCCAGTCGCCGCCGGCAGCCTGTTCAATATTCTTGCGTTTTCCGTCAGCACTGGTGAATTCGGCCTTCACAAAGGCGCCTTTGCTTTTAAGACTCTGGCCGGTCATTTCCATCAGACGATCTTTTTCGCTGAAATTCGCCAGTTCAAAGACAACACGCAAGCTGCTGCCGTCGTTGCCATATGCATTCACTGTCCACTTCTGCATAAGCAATCCTTCTCCACTGTTGGAGGCAGGCTGCATTGGAGCAGGAAAAGCATTGGCTGCCCACGTCGGCGTAGACGTAAAAATAAACAGACACAATGCTAATGGAACGGCAAGCAATATCAAGCATCTGGTCTTCACGGCTGAACCTCGCAAAGGATTGATAAATTATGTTCATTCTACTATCTGGCGGCTGCGGTGAGCAATACGTATTACGCAATATTTGACCAATGAAGCTGCCTTTGCTACAATTCACCAGTTTTTAATAAACCGTTGAGGCGCAACATGGCATTGATAGACAGACCGGAAGCAGCAAGAAGACTGGCGCGAGCGATAGCCTCGGACCTGGCCCTCTACAACGAGAAAAAGGTTATCGAAGGCATCAAGAACGACAATCTTTTCAGTATGATGGCCGATGAAATCAAAGAAGGTCTCGATCTTTACAATGGCCGCGTTTCGGAAAGTCTGAGATCGGAAACCAATTTCTTCGAACGCGCCCTGGTGGACGTTCTCATCAAATCCAAGGCTAACATCGACTCGCCTATCTGGTAATTTAAAGCGTGATATCTACCGACAAACAGAGTTTCACCGTGCTGCCCGAAGAAGCCGGATGCAGGCTGGATAATTATCTTGCCGAAAAAACCGGACATACTCGCAGCCGCATTTCCCGTCAGATCGAAAACGGCGATGTCGAGCTTTGCGGTCGCAAGGTCAGCGGCGGACGGCGTCTGATGGCCGGTGACGTAGTAATCTGGTGCGAACCGGAAACGCACGAGATAAGCCTGGTTCCGCAGGATATGCCGATTGAAATCATTTACGAAGACGAAGATCTCATCGTCATAAACAAACCTGCAGACCTGGTAGTGCATCCAGCTCCCGGCCACGAAGACGGCACGCTGGTGAATTTTCTGCTGCACCATTGCAGCGATATCAAGCCTATTCAGGGTGAACTGCGCCCCGGCATAGTGCACAGGCTCGACAAGGGCACCAGCGGCCTGATGATGGCGCTTAAAAACGAACCGGCCCTTCTGGTTATGCGTAAGCAGTTTGACAGCCGCGAAGTATTCAAGGAATACCTCGCTCTGGTATACGGCATTATCAACGACGATGAGCTCAGAATAAATGCACCAATCGGCAGGCACGAAACAGACCGTAAACGGTTTTCGACACGTTCTCGAAACGGCAAGCCGTCGGTAACTCACATAAAAGTTATCAGTCGCTTCGGCGATATAAGCTATGTCTCTGCTGTGCTTGAAACAGGTCGCACACACCAGATCAGGGTTCATCTTTCCGACAGCGGTTTTCCGATAATCGGTGACAGCGTTTATAACGCCGACACGCGACTGAAAGGCGTTTCCGGCAGAGCGCTGAGAGATCAGCTTAATCAGATACAGCGTCCCATGCTGCACTCGCACATACTGACATTCCGACACCCCACTAGCGGCGAGGAAATGCATTTCGAGCAGGAGCCGCCGCAGGATTTTGCGACACTTTTAAGCTGGCTGGAGGCCAAATATGGCTGAACAGCGACAGCAGTTTCTAAAAATTCCGACTTGGAGCGAGTTTGAAATCGCTCACGGTTTCGGTACTGCTGTATTCAAGGCCGACTTCAACGTTGAAGATGAACTGCTGCGCGAGAATCTTAAGCACGCCTCGGTTGAGTTCGCCGCAAGCGAAGCATTGCTCCAGAACGCCGGAGCCTTTGAAACGCTTATTACAGTCAAGCAGATACACAGCCACAATCTGCTTCAGATAAGCAGATTCGATCTCAGCCTGCCCGTAAGCGAGCGCATCCGCTGCGATGGAATCATCTGCGACAGACCAGGCGTACTCATCGGGATTAAAACCGCCGATTGCTTCCCGATACTGCTGTTCGATCCCGAAGCCCGCGTGGTTGCCGCGCTGCATTCCGGTTGGCGCGGCACTATACAGAAAATCGCTTCTCACGGGGTCAACCGCATGGTTTCGGTTTTTAACGCGAGGCCCGAGCGCATTAAAGCCGCCATCGGTCCCGGTGTTGGTACCTGCTGTTACGGGGTTGATGAACATCTGGCGGAAGAGTTCAACGAAGCTTTCGGGAGCGAGACCGTCGGACGCAGCCGCAGGGGCGAAACCTCGCTGGATTTAGCCGCAGCCATAAAAAAAGACCTGCTTTCCGCAGGTCTTGTCGAAGAAAATATCAGCAGTATCAAATTCTGCACTTCATGCTCTACCGAACACGAATTCTACAGTTGGCGACACGATGGAGGTCGCACCGGCAGGCTCTTGTCCTGCATCGGAATTCCGCGCGTAAAGATTCAGGTATAGGTCAGGTCTTATTATTCTATTCCAGCTTTCATAACCTTTTTGTAATAGATATCGGCGGTATCCAGCACGATTGCGCCCTCATCGGGAACGCCGGCTACGTCTGCAAGAGTGAAACTGAAGGGAGCGGATTCGCCGGGACCAATCGAACCGACATCGAATTTGACTTCATCCAGCCAGATGAAGCGCATGCGGATGTTTTCCATTACAATAGAAAGTCCGTTGATGAGCTCACCATTAACTGTAGCAATTTTGGTGTCGGCGTTATATTCGCCTTTAAGATTAAGTACGAACAGCCCGTTGCCTATTGAACATACTCCATTGCAGGGCAGTTTGACGACATCGCCGCCGTGACGTTCGAATTTCTTTGTCAGATTTTCAAGATCGAAAGATACTTTCTGCATATCGTTCTTGATTGCGGACATGTCTTCGTTAATTTTATCAAGATCTTCGCTGGAACCGACTTTAAAGATCAATATTATGATAATAAGCATTATTATCGCAAGTATGACGATAATCGGACGGGTTTCACCCATTGAGAACAATCCAGGTTTCTTTTCCTCGGTAACAGGCTTTTTTTCGTTCTCACTCATCTTGATTCCCCTTGATAAATAAATTTGAATTAAGCATAGCGGGGCTTTGAACAACTCACCCCCGCTTCATTACTTTAAGAACTGCCGTATCAGCAGACTGATTTATACCACGAAGAAAAACAATGGGCAAGAGTTGAAGAAAATATTTGACTTTCCACGCATTCCGATTAGATTACAAAAAGGCTCTGATATCGATATAGATTAAACATAAAAAAAACGATTCAGCAAAAACGAATTAATTAACGGGAAACAATCTCTTTTGACTGCGTGTAGGGGGAAGTGTGCTTATAACAATGTTTCGCCTTTTCCATATAATCACATTTGTTACTATTATTATGACACTTGCATTTCCTCAGGAATCAAGAGCGTCTGCTTCTGATGAGAAAAAAAAAGCAATTCAAATCATCCTGAAAATGGAAGACATTGATCTTATTAACACTAAAGTGCCTGAATATCCAGAGTTTAAGGAAATTCTCATTGGTGCGGCAGTAACATTAACAATAAAAAAAGGCTCTCCGGTTCAGTTTGAATATGCAAAAAACAATTACTCACAATATCTTCAATCCATTGAAGCACCTTATAAAGCTGTACTAAGTAAAAGCAAGAATTTGATCCTTAAGTCCGAAGAAAGCATGCTTTTTGATAAAAACTACTACTTTCAGAACCATTTGGATTATGCGGTTCTATCTGGAAGCCCAGATGAAAACAAGAAAAGTTTTCTGGATATTTTTAACGTACCGGATTTGCAGGAAGAAATATCCGAATGGATTTATATCAATGACAATATAGTCCCCCTTTTCCCCCCACAACCTTATCAATCGAGTACAACACAGCGGACGGCCCAGGGAAACCAAATACTTAAAGTATTGGCGAACCGGGATATGGCCCGGAAACCACATTTTACCAAGTGGATTAATAATGAAACAGCATTTTTAGCGTCCACTTCTGATCCTAAATATTTTTTTGGTGACGCAGATATCTATAGAGAAAGAAAAGTCATTGCTGAAACTATAAAATTGGACAACGAACTGGGGTTTGTCGATGCCAAATTTATAGAGAGCGTATGGGCGCTTTTTATACAAAGCTTTGGATCGATGAAACAGGTAGGAGAAATTTGGGCTTTTTTAGAATTGATGAGAGAGACGGATCAGCTTTCATGGACAAGAAAACACTTACCGGAAGAAAAACTTAAGAAAGATCTGTTCAGCGAAAAAACCTGCGACAGTTGTGATGCCTACAAGCTTTCAATGCATTATCTGTCCACATTGTTTTTTAAAGAAAACTTCGTTGATCTGGCCTCTCTCGAAAGTATTCTTTTAATAATAGATGGTTGGGGTATCGGAGGACTGATAGGGGAGAGAGTCAATCCGATGTTTGAAGAGCAATGCAGACAAATCATGCTCGCTAAAATCAACGAAATAAAAGCTGAAATACAACTACAGGAGTTTCTTGATAAATTCGGAAAATATTATTATCTGGATACTCAAGTTAAAAGCGCCTTCGATGAGAAGAAAATATTCTTCGAAAAGGCAATTCTAGCTAAATTGAAAAAAACGACTTGGCCTAAAGGTCGGTACAAAGCAGAAAAGAAATCAGAGCAATACACAATAGAGGGTGGTTCATATTGTGCCCGAGAAGACAATATTCCTGAAAAAGTTTGTCTGGACAAATCTGCAAGCCTGGAAAATTTATTTGGTGGTTGCCCGGGTAATTTATACACAACAGAATGGAGAAGAGGATGTGTAGAATGGGGAAGTTATCCTGATAGCTACGGAACTAATTACTGGTATGAATACACTCTGAATGTTTCCTTCCCGATTACAAATCCATCTAAAGTAAAAATCGAGGTTGGATTCGGATATACACAAAATATTTCCTTCAACCTTACGCCACCGACATCAATCACGTTAGAGGCAGAGGAAAAAAGTACCATCAGCAAATCCGAAAGCGCTACAACAGAAACCAGCGGTATCGTTCTTAAATCATATTATCTGGATTCGGTTCGTATATTGCTCAATGGAGAATACACTCCGTAACAAACCGTGTAATAAATGGGGGTAGAAGCATATGTTTAGAAAAACACTTCTTATAGCGGCAATATTGTTCTTTTCTTTTTCAATCAATCAATCAGGCTTTGCTCAGTCAGACAATCTTGCGATACAGGAAATTTATATCAAGGCTAATCAGGCTTTTGAAATAAACGATTTCGAAGAATGCGTCAGGTTGTGCGATAATATTTTGATCGCAGACCCGGAAAATGCAGAGGCTAATGCTTTACAGAAAAAAGCAAATAAAGCCATATATAACCGCGACCTCAAGCTGAGATATACAACGCTTACCAGTCGCCAGAAGGGTTTTAGAATTCGTCTGGAATACAGATATGTCCCAGCTCAAAAAATGAATGAGTATGAAGAAACTGAAAAATGTGATCTTAGTCTTATTCCAGATAGTGTTTATATTGTAAGTCATGAAATTCGTTTATTGCTGGGTTACAGAGGAAATGTGGATTTCTTCATCTGGCAAATTGATGCTGAAGGAATTTTAGCCGTAATCCCGACCATTCAAGCCAGTGACGATGATAATATGGGATATTTTGGGTTAGCCGTAAGACCGGCAATCGGATTTACCCTGTACCCATTCACCGATAATTTTGGATTAGCTTCGGAAATAGGCACAGATTTAGGGTTTAAAGCTTCTGCAGCCAGCACAGATGAATGCTATGAAGTGGCAACTCTGGATTCCAATTATTTCTTTAACCTCCTATGGCAATTTCATGGCTGGAATATTATTACTGGAGTGGGAATGGACTGGAACGTCAAACCAATATTTATCTTCGGTTTAGAAGGTTGGTAGAAATTCAACCTATTCTCAACTGTTTCATTGAATCTAGAATCCAAATTTTAATGAAAAATACTCATGAAAGCCATGTAATCAATAAATATTTATCGATTTAATTGCAATCCTGCAAATAATCTGCTAGTTTCTCTGACGCATTGTGTAAAACGATTGATATCAATCGTTTTTTATTTATTAATTGTTCGGTGATAATTTAATTAAAAAGCTGAGGTGTCAAAGTGAAAAAACAGAAGAACTACAGTGATCTTTGTATTGAAACCAGATTAAAGCTCGGCGGTCGCATGATTGAAATGACCCCAAGAGCCTATATACGCAACAAAGATGATCTTTCCACTTACTACACTCCCGGCATTGCTGAACCCTGTCGCAGAATCAATAAGAACGTCGAAGATGCATACAAATACACAACCAAAAACAACACAGTAGCGGTCATTTCAGACGGTACTGCCGTTCTGGGCCTGGGCGACATCGGCCCGGAAGCCGGTCTGCCGGTTATGGAAGGCAAAGCCATCCTCTTCAAGCGTTTCGGCGGAGTTGACGCTGTTCCCATCGTAATCGGAACCAAAGACCCCGACGAAATCGAAAAGTTCGTGCGCTGGATCGCCCCGACCTTCGGCGGCATCAATCTCGAAGACATCAGCTCTCCGCGCTGCATCGGAATACTCAAGCACCTTCAGGATGTAGGCATTCCTGTGTTCCATGATGACCAGGACGGAACGGCCATCGTTGTTGCAGCCGCATTCAAAAATGCACTCAAAGTCACAGGTCGCAAACTCAAAGACCTTACAGTTGTCATTAACGGCGCAGGCGCCGCCGGTTACGCCATCGCCAAACGTATTACCAGCGGCAAAGAGGCTCCCAAAAAGCTGATCATATGCGACAGCAAGGGCATCGTTTACGATAAACCCGGCATTGACGAGCATAAGAGAGAAATACTGGGCATGCCCGGCGCTATCGGATTCCCCGGAACGCTGGCCGACGCCATGAAGGGCGCGGATGTGTTTATCGGCGTGTCCAAAGCCGGTCTGGTCTCGAAAGATATGGTTCGCAGCATGAACCCCGACCCGATTCTTTTCCCGATGGCCAACCCGATTCCAGAAATCATGCCCGATGAGGCCCGCGAAGCCGGCTGCACACTTATCGGAACTGGCCGCAGCGACTTCCCCAACCAGATCAACAACGTTCTGGCCTTCCCGTACATTTTCCGCGGCGCTCTTGATGCCAGAGCTACCCAAATCACTTCGGCCATGATGAACGCTGCTGTTGATGCCATTGCAAGCTGCGTTGCACATCCAACCCGCGAAAAGATCGTTCCGTCAAGCTTGAGCCCTGAAGTTGGCAAGCGCGTTTCCAAAGCCGTAGCTGATGCCTGGCTGAAGGAAAACCGCAAGAATAAAAAGAAATAACGAACGCATCTATATAATCAAGGCGGAAACCATTGACGGTGCTAAACTCAGTGGTTTCCGCTTTTTTATATTTTCAATATATATTTTTGAACAAGCCAGCTTGTATGACAGGTTCAGGCATGGTATATTTTCGCGTCTGCTTATGAAGAGGTTTGATTATGTACTCGTGGCGCAACTGGCCGCTGAAGGACGAACCGCCGTGGAAAACCCTTCTGTTGGCGCTTTCGGTGGCAGGATCAGGCATAATCGCAGGAGTCAGCTTTGCTGAGCCTCTCTTCGGGTTGATTTCTTTTTTGCTGCTGGCGCTGTCGGTCGGTAATTATTGGATTCCGAGCCATTACACGCTTGATGAAAGCGGAGTAAAAATCAAAAGGCTCTGGTCTATAAAACAACGGGCCTGGCATTATTACAAACGAGCAGCAAGCGACAGCGGCGGAGTTTTTCTCGGGGTTTTCATCTCTCCATCGCCGCTGGATTCGTTCAGAGGCGATTATCTGAGGTGCCCCGGAAAGGTGGCGGAGATATATGAGTTTGCCAAAAGACACATCCACTGACAGCTTGTACAACCGGGCCAGACGCTGGGCCGGACACGCATTCGCGATCAATGGTGGTGTGGAGAAATTAAGCGAAAACGATATTCTCCTGCTGGAACGAATGGCCACTTACATCAGCCGCCGTGGCATGTCTGAAGTAGCAACAATGACGCTGGAAACCTGCCGTCCGCTTAATTTTCTGAGCTCACAGGTTCTGCAGTTTTTCAGACCTTTCGTCAATTTCGTTTTTCCGAACTCAGAAGATTTTCAACACTTCGCCGAACTTCTGGAAGATCGCGAAGTTTTAAGTCTTTTCATTGAAAAAATCGAGAATGCCAAAGCATCGGCGCTGAAATCCGAGAGAGAGCTATGAGCCGCAAGCCGCGAAATACGTTAATAAGTGCAATTCTCGTAACGCTTCTTTCGGCGCTTCTGTCTCAATCGGCTTTTTCACAGGATGGCCCTCTTCCGCAGCTTATGCCCTACCCTGTCAATACACAGATCGAAGTCGTAACACCTCCGCCATCGCCGCTGCTGCCTGTCGAGAAACTGGAGGCTTACGATTCTCCGGACGATTCCGGTAACGCAATAATTCTGGCATGGCCGATTCCGGGAGACGAAAAACCTGAGCAGAAATACATAATCGAAGCAGCATCCGACCAGTCCGGACCCTGGCGACAGGTGGCGACCTTCAACGCCTCAACGTCATTCAAAGCCGACTTGCCGCGAGCTTTCACTTGGAATTCCACTGATTTGAAGACAATGCACGCCATTGAAATCAACATGGCTCCGCCGACAAAAGCTTTTCGCGATATGCTGGATGAATCGAATTACAACAAAACGCTGAAGCTTAAAGAAACGCTGAAGCAGATAGAAGACTCGATAAAAGATATGGCGCAGGCAGAAAAGGATGTTTTCGCCGATCAGATAGCCGAACTCAAGCAGGAAATCATTGATCTTGAAAACGCGGCTCCTGTAACGGTGACGCTGCTCGATCCCGATCATTATTACCACTTCAGAGTGATACGCAGTGAAGGCGAACGGCTCTCGCCGCCTGTCAGTGTGGGAGTTATTCCACGCGGCAACTGGTTCGACTTCGGCAAGCTTAATAACTTCGTCATTGCAATAATGCTGGCAGGACTGATTCTTTTCTACGTCTACCGTGCCCGAAAAAAACCTGAAAACATCTTTATTCGGCGCATCCCCGGTCTCGAAGCAGTTGAAGACGCCATTGGCCGCGCCACCGAAATGGGCAAGCCCATCTTCTTCGTACATGGGTTGGCGGATATGTCCAGTATTTCTACCGTAGCGTCAGTCAACATTCTGGGCAAGATCACCGAGCGTGTGGCCGAATATGGAACTGCATTTAAAGTCACGAACAAAGATCCGGTAGTGCTGGCAGTATCTCAGGAAACGGTTAAGGAAGCTTATCTGCGGATGGGCCGCCCCGACCTCTATCGCGACGACGATGTTTTCTTTGTCAGCCAGGATCAGTTCTCATATGCCACCGGCGTTGAAGGCATGATACTGCGGGAGCAGCCAGCCTCTATTTTCTATTTTGGCTATTACTTCGCCGAGGCACTGCTTTTAACAGAGACCGGCGCGCACATGGGTGCCATTCAGATAGCCGGTACCGACAGCTACACACAATTGCCGTTTTTCATCACTACCTGCGATTACACCCTTATGGGTGAGGAGTTGTATGCTGCCAGCGCCTATCTGTCGCGCGACCCGAAACTGCTGGCATCGCTCAAAGGTCAAGACCTGATGAAGGGCCTGATAATTATTTTCATCCTTGCAGGCATTATTCTTTCAACAGCAGGTGTCGAATGGATAATGCACGTTATGGAAAGCTTTTAGCAAAGCGGAGATAAGTAATGCTGTTCTTCAAAAGACAATTGCCGCTTGCCATAGCCTTCTTCTTCGGGCTTGTGGGTTTCTTCGCGCAATATATTCCCCATCACTCCTTCGAGATGCTGTACAACGAACTCATAAGCTGGGTGCGCCTGCTGTATGCCTTCGCGCTTATACTCGGCACATATTCGCTGCTGCGCCTGCACTCCAAGCGTATTGAACGCAAGGATGCCGGTTATGGCTACTCACTGGTGCTTTGGGCCGGATTCATCGTCACTTTTGCAGCAGGCATGTACAACGAAGGCCGCGGCTTTTTAGCCGGTCAGGCCGACACCGGTATGTTGATGTGGATATACGATTACATTTTCAAGCCTGCTGGAGCCACGATGTTTTCGGTGCTGGCTTTTTTCATAGCCTCCGCCGCCTATCGGACGTTCCGGGCACGTACTCCCGCGGCAGCCATGCTGCTGATCTCAGCTATAATAGTAATGATCGGACGCATCCCTATTGGCGACATGATCTCCGAACACCTGCCGACGCTGGCTTCATGGTTGATGGAAGTACCCAATGCCGCGGTTAAAAGAGGAATATTCCTGGGTGTCGCACTGGGCGTAGTCGCTACTTCTCTGCGCATAATATTCGGCATCGAACGCGCCTATCTGGGAGGCGACTGATGCAGCGCGCTACGCTTAAAAAGCTGCTCGACCTGGATCGGCGCTGGATTTTCCTGATGGTTCTGATCTGCGCAATCGGTGCGCGTTTCATCGACTTCGACTTGCCGGTTTTTCCAAAAGCCAGCGTCAAAACCATGTATGACAAAATCGAAGAAGTCGCGGCAAAGAATGGAACCATCCTGATTTCAATGGACTATGATCCATCCTCCAAACCGGAACTGGAGCCGTTAAGTCGTGCCTTGCTGCGTCATGCATTCAGCCGGAAGGTTAAAGTTATCGCCATGACACACAACCCTAACGGTCAACGTCTGGCACAGACTGTACTTGAAGAATCTGCGGCTGAATTCGATGTGAAATATGGCGAAGACTATGTACTGCTGGGCTACAAAGCCGGTGGCGGAACACTGGTAATAAATATGGGGCAGGATTTCAGAGACGCTTTCTCGAAGGACTATGCCGGAGATGATCTGGCTTCTTTTGCCGTCACACGCGAGATTACAAGTATTTCCAAGCTGGATTATGTAATTTCTGTTTCAGCCAGCGCCTACTGGGAATCATGGATGATCTACGGACATGATCGCTATCGCTTCCCCTATGGCGTAGGCGTCACTGGTGTCATTGCTCCGGATGTTTTTCCTTTCCTTCAAACCGGTCAGGTAACAGGACTGGTTGGCGGTCTGGCTGGAGCGGCAGAATATGAAACTCTAATCAAGCGTCCCGACATGGCTGTTGTCGGCATGAAGCCGCAATCCGCAGTACACATGCTGCTGGTACTGTTCGTAGTGTTTGGCAACGTCATATTCTTTTATGATCTTATTCTTAAACGCCGTCAGGAAAAAGGACGCCGGGAAGTGAGGCGTCCATGATAGATACTCGCAGAAAAGACCTGTTGCTCTTCCTGGCTCTTGTGCTGCTGTTAGCTGGTACAAATATTTATCTCTTTGCCACCGGGCGACTCAAAGCCGACTGGGAAGGCATCGGAATAATGTTCGCGGCAGGCATCACCATCTCAATGTACAGCTTCCTGTACAAAGATAATGTTCTTTTCAAAGCTGTTGAACATCTATACGTGGGCGTGGCTGCCGGTTATGTTCTTTCAATATACTGGTACACCATATTCTTCGCAGATCTGGTTGAACCGCTCATTTTCCCGCCACCCGGAGAATCACCTGCCTGGTATCGACTTGCACCGCTGGCGCTTGGCATAATTCTGCTGCTGCGCGTATCGCGGCGCATCGGCTGGATCAGCCGCATATCATTCGCTTTCATCATGGGTTTTTACTCCGGCATCGCCATTCCAAACTACATCCAGACCATGATAGTCCAGCAGTTGCAATACACGATTACGCCTTTGTTCAAAGACGCCGGCACATATGAAATTGTGGTGCAGGTGGCCTTTCTGGCGTCGGTGCTGTTATATGTCATGCTGGATTGGCTGTTGCTTTCATCAATAAGAAAACCATGGATCAATGCTCTGGCTCTGCTTCCGT
>Ga0172375_10004642_pt1 | contig 20172 bp, 20 predicted proteins | sample LakKiv1m_FD_114537 | JGI IMG/M metagenome (GOLD analysis project Ga0172375, IMG submission 114537) | Freshwater microbial communities from Kabuno Bay, South-Kivu, Congo - kab_092012_11.1m | ecosystem: Environmental > Aquatic > Freshwater > Lake | place: Democratic Republic of the Congo...
GCACCTCCCCATTGCGCGGATCCATGACCACAATGGTTCCATTCTGCGCGCCATACGTGACAAGGGCCTCGTCGAGAATATCTTCGGCCGCGGATTGCAGGTCGCGGTTGATGGTCAAAACAAGCGTGGTGCCGTTTGGAACTCTCGGGATTTCAAAGGCCCTGTTCGGGTCGGTCGGAATGACCACATGCACAGGATTGCCTGCAAGAAGCGTATCGTACTTTTCCTCCACGCCAAAATATCCGCGGCCTTCGCGATTGACAAAACCCAGGATGTTGGAAGCCAGCGAACCCTCGGGATAACTACGCTGTGGATGCGCCTTGAACGCCAAACCGGTGAGGCTCCCCGAAACGCCTTCCGGCGCCTGTTCCTGCACCGCCTTCTTTAATTCCTTCAACATTTCGGCTTTTTCGGCAGGCACAAAATCCTTGATGACGAGATATGTGTAACCTTCAGGCGGGTATTGAATATCCGAGAGCAATTGTGCATAATCCACGCCCAGTTCGACGCTGGCCATCAGGGCGATTGCATTGGCGTCGACCACTGTGGTTAAATCCACACCCACCTCGTAAACGGTCATATTGCCCGCCAGCAAATGACCATTGCGGTCATAGATCTCGCCGCGGTCGGGATAGAAAGTCTTCAACTCGTTCCCATAATTCAAGGCCCGCTGGCGAAAAATGGCGGCTTCCTTGCTGTTTTGAATACGGATCATCTGCGCGATGATCGACAGGGCAACAAAAGCCAGGATACCCGCAAGCGCCTTTGAACGCCACGCGTATTGCTGTCTCATTGCATACCCCTCGCCGAAGACCTTGAAATCCTCTCATCCACCCAGTCGAGCAGGGATTGAGTGTATTCCGGGGGAATGCTCGGCGCGCTCAGGCGGGGCAGGGATGCAGAGGACAAAATCTCGGGCCTGGGTTTGAAATATCCAGCCACCACCAAATATTCCGCCTCCCCAGATTCCAGGGAGCGATACCCAAGCGCCTCGGCGCGCGCCTCCATTGCATCGGCGGTCGTCATCGAAGCAAGCCGGGTTTGCAGGTCTGTACTGGCCTGTCGGCTGACGGAAATGGCGGCGGTCAGATCCTGAATCTCGCGGCCTGCGATTGCGGCCTGCGCAGTCACGTCAAGATACAGCGCGGCGATCATGGCAAGCGTCACCACCACAAGCAATGCGCTGCCAATCCACTGCCGCTGGACGCGCCAGGGCGCGACTTTATATGCGTGGACGAAGTGGTTGAGGTTGACATTTGGCAGGTTCATTCTCTCTCGCTCATACTCTTTCGATAACTCTAAGTTTTGCACTGCGCGCCCGCGGGTTATCTTTAATCTCGTCGTCCGTGGGCACGATTGGTTTTTTGGCAATCAATTTCAGCGTTGCCTTGCGCTCGACTTCGTAAATCCTTTCATACGGCGGATTGACCAGGTCCCTGCTTTGCTCTCGAAAATAATCCTTGACGATCCGATCTTCCAGCGAGTGGAAAGAGATTACAGCGAGTCTTCCTCCAACCTTGATGCCTGCCACCGCTTGGGGCAGGACTGACTCCACTGCGGCCAGTTCCCCATTCACCGCGATGCGCAAGGCTTGAAAGGTGCGGGTCGCGGGGTGAACGCGGCCACCGCGGCGGGGGGAGACTTTTTCGATAACGGCGGCCAGTTCGCGGGTCGTATGAAGCGGACGGTTGTTCACAATGGCTCGCGCGATCCTGCGGGCGTCGCGGTCTTCTCCGTAACGGAAAATGATGTCGGCCAGTTCTCTTTCATCCAGCGTGTTGACCAAATCCGCCGCGCTTTGCAGGGCATTCGGGCCAAAACGCATGTCGAGCGGGCCGTCGTGGAGGAACGAAAAGCCCCGGGAGGGTATATCGAACTGCATGGATGACGACCCGAGGTCAAGGACAATTCCATCCACCGCGTCCCAACCGGCGGCTTTGAGTTGATTGCTGAGAGTGACGTAGGAGGCCTGCACGAGACGGATGCGCTGTTCATGAGGAGCCAAGGTCTCACGAGCAAGCGCCAGCGCCTGCGGGTCAACATCGAGACCCAGCAGGAGCCCGTCTGGCGCACAGGCCTCCAGGATACCGCGGGCGTGTCCGCCCGCGCCCAATGTACAATCAACATATCGGCCGCCGCGTTGGGGCTGCAACGCGTGTATAATCTCTTTGTAAAGTACTGGAAGATGGGCAACCATAAAGGTCGCCCCTACGAATTATTCTTTGAAAGGTCGAGCGTCGAGAAGCGCTGGTTGTTCGCTTCGGTATCCTGCAATTGAGCCATTTGCTCATTCCATTCGGCAGGCCGCCACACTTCGAAGTACTCGCCCTGCCCCGCCACAATCGCCTCGCCCTCGATTTGCAGGAAGGCCCGCAAATTCTGCGGGACGAGGATGCGCCCAACTTTGTCCACTTCGACAGGATACGCATTGGACAAAATCAAACGGCGCAGGAGGCGCGCTGTGGGATCGGCAAGGTTCATGGCTTCGATGCGCTCATATACCTGTTTGAAATAGGTATCGGTCAGCACCATCAGGCATTTGTCGAAGCCCTGCGTAATGATTGCGCCGCCATCCAGCATCTCACGAAAGCGCGCCGGGATCATCAGGCGTCCTTTATCATCGAGATTGTGCTGGAAGTGACCTAAGAACATTTGTGCTACCATGCCTTTTAATGCGTCGAACGCCGGGAGTCCCGGCGCTCGTACCACTTTTTACCACTTTTTCCCATATTATACAGATTTTATGGGCAAAAAGCAAGTAGTACTTTGGGTTTGCACCCCTCCTGCTCCATCTGACATCCACGATCGTTCCAGAACAGGAAGATCGAAGCGCATGCCAGGGAAAAATACCCATCATGACCGAACTCCATATCCTTGAATCCGCGCATTGGAAAGATTATGCCCTGCTCGATAGCGGCGACGGTTTAAAACTCGAACGCTTCGGCAAATATGTTTTTGAGCGCCCCGAGTCACAGGCCATGTGGAGGCGCGCCCTGCCCGAATCCGAATGGAAGCAGGCACACGCGGTCTTTCAGCCGACCGCCGAGGAAAGCGGCGGGCATTGGATTGCAAAGAAAAATCTACCTGAAAAATGGGAGATGACGTATCCACTCGCCCTCCCCCCCGAACCCTCTTCCTCCTCACGGGGAGGGGAGTTACGTTTCAACGTGATGATGACCCCCGGCCGCCACCTTGGGGTTTTCCCCGAAGTCGCGGCGCATTGGGATTGGATGAGTAATTTGATTTTCCGCAAAATGCAGGGCGAAAAACGCGCGGCGGGAATGGTTAATGTTTTGAACCTGTTCGGTTACACAGGCCTTGCCACGCTTGCCGCGGCGGCCGCGGGTGCAAAAGTGACTCACGTGGACGCGTCGAAGAAGTCCGTGAGTTGGGCGCGCGAGAATCAGGAATTATCCGGGTTGGGCGATAAGCCCATCCGCTGGATCGTGGATGATGCAGTGAAATATGTCGAACGTGAAGCGCGGCGGGGCGTGAAATACGATGGGATCATCCTGGACCCGCCGAAGTTTGGGCGCGGTCCAAAGGGCGAGGTCTGGGAAGTTTACAAGTCCCTGCCCAATTTACTGGAGGCGTGCCGCGCCTGCTTAAGTGACGAACCTCTGTTTGTGGCTGTCACGGTTTATGCGGTGCGCGCGTCCGCGATCCATGTGGCGCAGGCGATGGAAGAGATGATGGAAAAATACGAGGGGATGATCGACAGCGGTGAACTGGTAACGAGGGAGAAAAGCGCGGGCAGGCTGTTGTCACAGGCAGTGTACGCGCGCTGGCAAGGCAAATAGCGTCCGCCGGGTTCGATTTCCATGATATGCAAAGGCGGGAAGATGCCGCATTATGTTTTTGGGCGGCGGGGAATTTCTATTTTAGCGAACTCAGTTTCCAGTTCCGCGAGAAGCGCCCCGGCAACCTCTTCGGGCGTTCCGTCGCGTTCGATCCAGCCGCCGCGTTTGTATTGCGCGGCATAGTCTTCCGTTGAAGTCAATCCTTCAGCCATTGCGTATGCGTCAATTGCATTTTGGATTTTCGGGGAGAGTTGTTTCTTTATTGCGCGCCCGTCACCCTCTACAATAATGGATGTGGGGATGTGTTTCCAGTAAAAAATGCGATACTTTGCCATGAATGTCCTCGGAACTTGCATAATTTTCGGGCAATTCTAAGGGACATTGTGCAGATCGGTCAATGGAAAAATTCGCAATGACATGCTACAGGTAATATCTTTCCCAAACAATGAGAATCACCCCCAGGGCCAGGAAGACAAGCACGAGCAGAATGCCGAGGACCGACCAGCGAAAATCCTTGACATAGGTTCTGTCGGGATATGCGCCGAAGCCGCGCGATTCGATGGCAAGCGCGGTGTTCTCCGCCTTGCGAAGCCCATTCACGATGACAGTGAACAGGTAACGCTGCCACAAGCGGAAGCGGTGCGCGATCGGGGAGCGTGAAGCGCGGCCGCGGATGGTGTGCGCGGCCTTGACCGCGTCCACTTCCTGCTGAACCATCGGGAGGAATCGCAGGGCCATGAAGATGGCAAAGGCATAGCGATACGGCACGCCCATGCGGACAAGACCGACCATCAGTTCGCGAATATCCGTTGTCCAAATCAACATGAACGAAGCCATGACCATGATGGTGAGGCGGAAGAAATACCCCGAACCTTTGACGAAGCCTTCCTGTGTGGCAGTCAACGGGCCAAAGGTGAAAAGTACCTGCCCGCCTTTTGTGACAAACAGATGGAACATGCCAAGCAATAACGCCACGCCGAAGATGAGCGGTGAAGCGCGGAAAATGGTACCCAGTGGAACACGCGCGAAGATGATGGCAATTACAAGCAAACTGCCAAGCATGACGCCGCGCGCCTCTGCGCTGGTGAATTGGAAGGTGAGAACGACGACCAACAGCACCCAGATCAGTTTGCTGATCGCGTCGGCACGATGGACGATGGAGTTGTTGTCAATATATTGAAGGGCATGTTCGTTCATGGGGTTTCCACCGCGGTGACAAATGAATCGACCGTGTTCAAGCCGTGCGGGACCTGGACCCCGGCGGCGCGCAAACCGTCCACCACGCGGCGCAAGGCTGTGGCCCGAAGAGAGGCGCGTTCGACAATTTGAGGAGAGGCAAACAAATCACCGGGAGGCCCGTCGAAGATTTTTTCCCCGTTTGCCATGACAATGGCGCGGTCAACGTACGCGTCCACGAGACGCATATCGTGAGTGATCATAATGATCGTAATGCCCTCGCGTCGCAGGTTGTTGATGAGTTGCATGAGGCGTTCGGTGAGACGACGGTCCTGGCCGTAGGTGGGTTCATCCACAATCAACAAGCGGGCGCGCCCGCCGACCAGCATGGTCGCCACACCGAGACGCCGCTTCGAGCCTGCGCTCAACGAGAAGGGATGATTGTCGGCCGTGTCGGAAATATCCAGCCGTTCGAGCATGGCCTTGACGCGCTTTGCCACTTCGACGGGATCGTCAATGCCTTGCGCAAGCAGACTGTACTCAAGTTCCTCGTGAACCGTGTCGCACAAAAATTGATGTTCTGGATTTTGGAAAACGAGCGCGACATCGTTGGCCAAATCCTGCACATTCCATTGACGCGCTTTGCGCCCAAACAGAACCAATTCACCCACAGACGGTTTGAGCAGGCCCACGAGCATTTTGCTGAGCGTGCTTTTGCCCGCGCCATTCTGCCCGACAATGGCGACAATTTCACCCAGGCGAATATCGAAGGAAACATCGCGCAACGCCTTTGTCCTGCGTGTATAGCCAAACTGGAGGTTCTGCGCGTGGACAAGTATTTCGCCCACTGTCAGTTCATCCTTTTTGGACGCCTGTTCCTTGAAGCAGATATCCTTGAACGCGTCCACCGCCTCCGCAACCGTGATCGGTACGGATTTGTTTTTAAGAAGTCCTTTTTGTTTCAAGCGCAGGCCAACTTCCGTCGGTTCGGGAAGCCAGACACCGAGGTCGAGCATGGTCTTGCCGTGGAGCGAAATAACCTCGCGCGGCGTACCCTGTGCGCGCACGCGTCCATCGGACAGCAGAATCATGTCGTCGGCCTGCGCCATGAACTCATCCAGGTCTTTTGTGACAAGCACGATGGTCCTGCCCTCGTCACGCAAACGCAGAATTAATTCGTGGACGGCATGGGTCGTGGCGGGGTCGAGATTGGCGGTCGGTTCATCCAGGACGATGAGTTGGGGCGCCATCGCCAAAACAGACGCCAAACCGAGTTTTTGAATCTGTCCCCCCGAAAGCGCCCAGACGAGGTTCCTGCGAAGTCCGCTCATGTTGACGTAGTCCAGCGACCTGGTCACTTGTTTGGCTATCTCTTCGGGCGGTTGACGCAGGTTCTCGGGACCGAACGCCACCTCATCTTCCACTTGAAGCGTGGCGAACATCCACTCGGGATCTTGAAATAAAAGCCCGACAGAATGGGCAAGGTTTTGCACTTTGGACTCGGCCACGTCCTGCCCGTCCACGATCACCCTGCCTTCGAGTTTTCCGCCCAAAATTTGGGGAATAATTCCATTTAATAACATGCACAACGTGGACTTGCCCGAGCCGGATGGGCCGACAAGCAACGTAAAAGAGCCGCGGCGGATATTGACGTTGATGTCCGAAAGCGCGGGTGCGGTTTTGCCGTAATGGCGGTAAGTCACGCCCGAAAGACGGACGAGCGGCTCACCAGCGGGAAAAGAGGATTTGTTCGACAATGTTGGCAGTATACTTGATATAAGATAAAGGGATGAGAAGTAAAGCGAGATTGCAATACTGATTTGGTTCTGCCGGCAGTTGAACTGCCGGCAGAACCAAAAAGGTCAATTATCAGTAGATCACGAAACGCTACGGCGGATTGGCAAATCCGCCGTAAAAGCGCTGGATTTGGCAATCCAGCACAGCAATTCGTGAAGTACTGATTATTCCTTGCGCGTCGTGCGGAGCAGGCCGGTTTTCTCGACCATCCTGCCAAGCCACCATCCAAGCAGGCCGGAGATGATGAAACCTGAAATCAGGTTAATCGGGGTGGCCTGCCAGTAGGCGGCGACGATTTCCGGGGTGGAGTCCCAGCCGAAGAGCCAGGCTGTCCACGTGGTGCCGAATTGGGAAGCGCCCGCGCCGGCGAGTCCAAAGACCCACCAGCCGAAGTTGCTGTACATGACGAAGGCCATTACAACTTCAGCGCCGATTCCCTGCATGATTCCCCAGCCGAGGGTGGCAATGCCAGATGGGTTGCCGAGCAATGCCTCCATGGCGGTCTCGACCACGCCGACAATCAGCATACTGCCTGGTTTGCGGATGAGGAAGAAAGCCAACAGGTATGCCCACATGAACGCGCCCTGCAGGGCCGCGCCCGCCAGCGGGCCGCCTGCCGAGTTGGCCGCCGCCCATATGATGCCTGTTCCAGTGTTGACCACACCAGAGATGGCGCCAATAACGGCAAGGATAATGAGATCGGAGGTGGTGTAGTTGAAATTGAAACCACCCTTGGTCGTTTCGGCCTGTCCGATTTTCAGGAATTTGGCCAGCAACCCGAGCACAACGAGAATTGCGATGTTTACAACTATCATTACTGGGAGAGTCATGTCATCTTTCTCCTTGGGATTTGGTTTTGGCTTACTAACAGAGCACGCGCTCTGATGTGCCTGAGGGTGATTCGTCATTGCGAGGAGCGTTCCTTGCGGCAAAGCAATCCCCCGCTAAACGGCAGATTGCCTCGCTATCGCCCGCAATGACATACGCTAAAGTTTTAAACCCATCACTTTCAATTCCGTTTTGACTTCCTCGTACATCTTTTGCCAGAAATCCAGCGGCTGGATCTTCACCGTGTCATACACCTGGTCGAATGGCCTGCCCGGGTTGCCATCCTGGGTGAAGACGCGCTCGTACTTCGGCAGGAGTTTCAATACGAACTCATTCGCGTCCTTCAAGGACATCCTCATTCGATGAGTCGCCAGCGCGACTTCCGCCATGAGACGCGCTTCCAGCCCCGAACAGTTGGGAGCGTTCCCGTCAGCGGAGCCGCAGCCTTCGAGATGATTTCCGCTCACCGCGTTGACGATGGAATTGGCCGCCGTTTCATAAAGCAGTTCCTTCGTCCCAGCCCCGGACTTCGGGTAGATGTCCGCGACGATGACGGATGGCGCGTGCCGGGCAAATGCCTGGCCTGTTGCATTGATCACCCACATCACATCCCGCGTGGACGTGGCAATATGGCGCACATGAATCGGGTGCAGAATGTGGTAATCCGCGAGGCAGGTGATGTTCGCTATCAAATAGGAAGCCACGTTGACGACCGCCGACCCCGCAGGTCCACCGCCCAATCCGCCAACAATGACACAGGGCAATGAAGCATTGATCATGCCATATTCCAGCGAGTTGACCGCACGCGAGATATTGCGGTGATCCATCTTGAGTTCATTGAGGACAGGCACCAGGTGCGAATCGCAGGGTCGCAAATAATCGGGATGCGCGACGGCCAAATCGCCCAGTTCGGAAACGGAACTTTGCGCGGCCAACATGCCCATCCCCGCGCGTCCAACGCGTTTGAGTCCCTGGCGCATGTATTGCAGTTCGCGGCGGGTGGAGACAATTTCAATCGGGTTGCCCGTGCGGACTTCGCGCCCGTCCACTTCGACGAGCGTGCCGCAGGTGGCGAGGTCGATCAGCGGCTCCTGCATGTAGGACATGACGTTGGCGAGGAACATGCGCTCGGGAACAGGCGTCCCTGGCGACCCGCCAAAAAATAACGGGGGCCGCTCATCGTCCAGGCGGCGGGCGTGGAGTGTGCGGGCATCCTTGCCTTCACCCATGATGACTTCCTGTGGCATCGTGCGAATGCCCTCGTCAATTTCATCCCGGGAAATTTCGATGATGCGCCCGGTGGTGCGGCTGTACGCGCCGAGGGTCACAGCCAGTTCGTATCCCGCCTTGAAAATTGCTTCGGAAAGCGCGGGGTCATCCGTGACGATTTCGTTCGGGTTCCATTCGATCTTGTATTTTTTGACCAGCCGTTTGGTGGTCATCGCCACTTTTTCGAGGTCCCAGTTTTCTTCGGTAAGGTAGGGGCCGTCGTTGGCGCGGTCGAGGATTTCGAGGTAGTTCAGCATGAGGTCTCCAAATAATGATGCCGCCCCTGCGGGTTAATTCGTTACCAATTCCCTGGCCAGTTTCACCGCGTCGGCCGCGTTGCGTGCGGTGCCGTCTGCGCCGATGTGTTTTGCCCATTCCGCATTAACCGATGCGCCGCCAACCAGCACAACATAATTTTCGCGGATGTTGCGGGCATTCAATAATTGGATGAGATCTTTCATAAAGGGCATCGAGGTGGTCAGCAGGGCGGAGAGACATATGGCCTGCGCGCCGATTTCCTCGGCCTTGTCAATAATGGATTTGATGGGAACGTCGACGCCCATGTCGGTGACTTCGAATCCCGCCGCGGTCAGCATGGACGAGACAATATTTTTGCCGATGTCGTGGATATCGGTTTGAACCGTGGCGGAAACGATTTTGCCTTTTACCTGGCTGTCGCCCCCTTTATATTTTTCGAGCAAAACAGGCTTGACCACTTCCATCGCGGCCCTGAGGGCGCGCCCTGCAAGCATGAGTTCGGGCAGGAAGTATTCACCGCGCTCGAAGAGTCTGCCCACTTCGTCAGCGCCGGTCATCAGGCCCTCGTTTAATATGCTGAGCGGGTCGATGTCCGCGGCAAGCGCGGCTTGCACAGCCTCGGTCGAAGCATCCGGGTCGCCATCCACAACCGCCGCAACAATGGCCTGGATTTGGGGATTCTCAGGCATGGCATCCAATCTCCTAAAGTAGTTTGTGGGAAATCAGACAGGATTGTATGATATGAAGCGTGGCTGGTCAATAGCGACATTGCAATAGCCGGCAACGTGCAGGCATTTATTTCCGGGGGATTCGTCCTGGATGAATGTGTATTGCGCCGCTGGTTTTAACTTTTTCGGACTATTTCGTCTCTTCATTGTAAATAACAATAAATGACCCGAAACCGTCAAAATTCGAAGATGGTTGCAGGTATTCGTCAACTCTCCCCATTTTCGCGAGGAAGGGGTACTCGCCTAGAAGAAGTTTTCTTGTAAATATCAAATCCCACTTCACCGTCTCGACACCCACAAATTCGTCGCCGGCAATAACGCCAAGATTCCATATGTTTAGGGCATTTTGCTGGTTGCAAATATTTTTTACCTCGGGAGAAAATACAATACCAGACATCTCATTTCCAAACCACAGGGAATAACAATCTGCAAACGTCTCATAAGTCCAGAGAACGTTTATCTGTTCGATGGGAAGTTTTTTTTCCTTCGAAAAATCGCTGATAATTTGGTTTGATTTTTCCACGGAACTTGCAATCACTTCCGACTTTATGCGGTGCTCCATCATTGATCCTGGCAAAAGATAGAGGGAGCCGGCAAAAACGAACAGAATCACTGCACGCTTTGCCCAGACTTGAAGTGCGGGGGATGTTTTTATAAGTTGAATTACAAGCAGGGTAAGTATCGGAATAGTTGCGGCAGTTGGCAATAAATAGCGATTAACGAAAAAGGCTTTTGATCCAGGGTGCTTTAGATTAAGCGCCAGTAGTATCAAAATCTGCACGGCCAGGGCAACAGCCAGCGCCCACATACCGGATATTTCGTTGACGCGCTTTTTGTTTTTTATAATGGCATATACAAACAAAATCAGGACAGAAAAGACAAAAATTGAAAACGCTGGAAGCGAAGACACCATGTCCAAAAAATTTACCCATAGCGTTGGCAGGGCAACAATACCGCTTGCCCCGCCTCCATACATACCCTGATGGAGGATTAATCCCGTTATCCAATCGACAAAGTAGGATACTCTTTTTACGGCAGGAAGCAATGCCAGGATGAAACCGAGGAAACTAAACCCTGCCAAGGTGCATGTAACAATGATAATTTTTGGGGTGCCGACCTTTCTGATGTAATAGGATATGGCAATAAAAACGATTGCGCCGATTGTCCATGCCGCAAAATATATCATTGTGGCTGCGAGAATTCCCGCTCCCAACCCCAGTATGATGATTGCCGACAGCGGAATTTCCCTGTCCGTTTGGGATAGTCTAAGTAGCGCCGCCAGATAAAGTGTCCCAAACGGGAAGTTGAAAGAGGCGTGGTGCCAAAGGGTGAGCGTCGAAAACGACAACGGGTGAATGGCAAAGTAAAGGAGTGATATGGCTGCCGCAAAAAACAGGTCGCTTTTATCCTGTGATGAAATCGAAAGAGCCGTGTCGAATAAAAACAGTGCAACATAAATACTTGCCGCGGTTAATATAATATGAACTGCCACAAAGAATGGTTCGGGATTAAGTAGTTGCGCCTGGACAAAAGCCTCCACGCTCTTCCCCGAAAAAAGATAAAATACGCCCAGGACGAGCGACCCAAGAATTTCTATGGGCGTGCCGGGGTGGTCGAGATAATAATATGACCCGCCTTTGAATACCGCCAGCGAATTCATGAAATATAATATTTCCGCTTCATAGTCCTTGTAGAAAGATGAGATGGGTTGAAGCAGTTTGGTGAATATCCAATACGATGACAGCAAAGCCGCAATCAACATCCTAAGCCTGTTACCTGTTGTATTAAATGAGGTGTTGCCTTTTGTATTCAACTGGATTACTCCCAAAATATAACGTCAGGCTATGCTTTCTTAACAAAGTGACCGATTTCGTATACCCTGCCAGGGAATGATGGAAAAGTTTTGATGGCGTGCAGTATGACCTTTTCCAGAAACCGTCCGGCGGTTTGCAGCACTTCCCTTTCCGGTAATTACAGCCTGCGGGTCGATGACGATTGTCCCGGATAGAACGTCGATGCCGTAATTGTACATGATCGGCGAGAGCGGGGTGCTGGGTCCCACCAAAACAGGCTGGCAGAGTTCGATCAGACCCTGAAAGGATTCAATCAAGTTTTCGTTTATGGTTTTCATGATTTCGTTCAATCAAGATGGGTTTTTAGAAGGGGCGGATGTGAACTTCCCGCCTGCGCGATTTGAAAGGAAAAGCCCATTTTTGCAAAGGCATCGATACACTCCGGGCGGATGACGACCACCCCAAGGCGATAGGGCACTTGACGCAAGGCATCGAAGGCGTTGATCCAGCCTTCGCCGCGAAAAAATTCGAGGGGACCAAGTTCATCGATGATGAACAGGTCACAGGGCCGGCGGGATTGGAGGATTTGGTTGCCCCAGGCGATAACAGAGGGATCGAAGAGCCATTGCCCCAATGGTAAGTGGTGAGTGGTAAGTGGTGATTGGATGGCTAGCACAGCAAAAGGACGCGATTCGCCTGTCCGCAGGTTTTGGGTGAGGATGCCAGTTTTTACCCCGTCTTTGAATCTGCCGGGCGAGAGCAGTCCAGCCACGTCCCAGCCTGAGGCGCGAGCCTGTTCAACCAGCACACGGCAGTGAGTGGTCTTGCCAACACCGCGTTCGCCTGTCAACACCCAGAGCGGAGGAGTTGTCACGTCCATAAAACCTGCTTGTGTCCACTGACTTGTACGAGGCGGATGGGAAGTCCGTAAACGCGGCTGAGCGCTTCGGCGGTGAAGACTTCGTCCAGTGTACCAAACTGCGGCGGGATGCCCGATTCCATCAGCAGGACATCGTCCGCGACGGCGAGGACGACATCGGGTTCGTGGTTGGTCATCAGCAGCGTCACGCCAGAGTCACGCAGGCGGCGCATGATTTCGATGATGCGAAATTTGTTGTGCAGGTCGAGGTGGGCGGTGGGTTCGTCGAGAAGGAGGAGATTGGTAACTGGTAATTGGTAATTGGTGAGTTGAGCAAGGGCGCGGGCGAGGAGCAGGAGTTGACGTTCGCCGCCGCTTAACTGCGGGACGGGACGCTGGGCGAGCGCGGCGATGCCAACCTGGTCGAGGGCGTTCAGCGCGATTTCGTTGTCGGCGGCGGAGGGCATTTCGAGCGGGGGCAGGTGCGGGGCGCGTCCCATTAGGGTGTATTCGAGGACGGTGTAGTCGAAGGGCGTGTGTTCGCTCTGCGGGACGAGCGCCATCAGGCGTCCACGCTCACGCGGCGGAAGGGCGCGCAGGGGATTCCCCGACAGGTGAATCTCACCCGTCCACGCGGAGAGCCAGCCCAAGGTCAGGGAAAGAAGCGTCGTCTTGCCCGCGCCGTTCGGTCCCAGAATCGCGGCAATCCGCCCAGGTCGCAGGTCAAAATCCACATCCTTCAAAATCGGATGAGACGGATGATAACCAAAGGAGACGTTGCGGAAGGAGAGAAGGGGAGCAGTCATCAGTAATCAGTCATCAGTAATCAGTGGGGCTTGGGTTGTTGGAAAACCATGAGAAAGAGAAAAATAATTGCGCCGAAGAGTGAGGTCAGGATGCCGAGTGGAATTTCACCTGCGAGCAGGGTGCGGGCGAGGTCGTCACAGAGCATGGTGAAGATGCCGCCCAGCAGCATGGACGCGGGCAGGCTGAAACGCGCGTCGGTGCGAAAGAGGCGGCGGGCGATGTGCGGGATGATCAGACCGACCCAGCCGACCATGCCGCTGACCGAGATGAGAACGGCGGTGGGCAGGACGGCGGCAAGAATCAACAGCCAGCGTTCGCGACCTGCGGCGACGCCGAGCGAAAAGGAGGTCTGCTCGTTGAGCGCCAGCAGGTTAAGCCGCCAGCGGAAGAGGTAGATGACGACCAGCCCGACGAGAACGATGGGCAGGATGCTGAGAAGTTTGCCCCAGGTCAGGCTTGCCAATCCACCGAGCAACCAGAAGGTAATTTCGGGCAGTTGAGTGAGCGGGTCGGCGAGGTATTTGAGCAAGCCCAAGCCCGAGGAAAAAAGCGCCGAGACGGCAATGCCCGCCAGCACGAGGCGTAGCACCCAGCCGCCGTAGCGCAGGCGATGCGCGAGCAGATAGGAGAGTCCCAAGCCTGCCAGCGCAAAAAGCGAGGCGCTGGTTTGAGTCACAAGCGCCGAGCCGCCCAGGAAGACGATGGAAAATGCCGCGCCGAAAGCCGCTCCCTGTGAGACGCCGAGGAAGCCAGGCTTGACCAGCGGATTGCTGAACAGCAATTGAAAGACCATGCCCGCCGCCGAGAGCGTCATGCCGAGCAGGAGGGCGGCCAACAGGCGGGGCAAGCGCAGGTTGAACAAAAGCCGTTGGGCGAGTTCGTCATTTGCGATGCGCTCGAAGGAGATAAACCCTGGCGCGGGGTAACGTCCAATCAATGCGGAGAGGAGGAAGATGGCGACGAGGGCAAGGGTGAGGAGGGTGAGGGAGCGTTTCATCAGAGTGAAAAGTGGAAAGTGGAAAGTGGTAAGAGTGGAAAGAGTGGTGAGTGGAAAGTGATAAGTGGGAAGAGTGGGAAGCAAGGACGGTCTACTTCTCACTTCTCACTTGTCACTTATCACTTACCACTTATCACTTCTCACTATCGAGGCAGGCGAGAAGCAAGCGAGCGGGTCATTTTTTGCAGTTCAACGGCATCGGCTTGCAGGCTTTCTGAAATCTCTTCGGAGAGAAAACCCAACTCCTGGGCGATGATGGTTTGCGTTTCGATTTCGGCAATTGAACCCAGCGCAATGAACAGGAATTGGCGAAACTCACCTGTATGCTGGCGCGCCTGTCCTTCGGCAATGTTCGATGGAATGGAAACCGCTGCCCGCCGCATTTGGTTCGTCAGCCCGTAGCGCTCGGTGTCCGGGAAATGTGCCGTCTCCTGATAGATACGTTTGACAAATGCAATTCCTTTTTGCCAAATCTGCAAATCGCGGTAGCTTTTCACATCGCTCATTCCATCTCCTTAACTTGCCACTCGTCACTTACCACTTATCACTTACCACTTTCCACTGATTTTACGGCAATACACCTTTGAAAGTCGGGACAATGTTTTCTGTCACAAACGCTTCATCAAGTCCATAGAGTGTTTGATAGAAGTTCTGTGCTTCGGCGGTCATGTCGAGGGTGGGGAAGAGGTCGGGGTGGATTTTACCAGCCATCCAGGTGAGACCGAGAATCCAGCGCGGGTCGGGCTGATCCCAACTGTAAAGGTCGGTCGCGAAGGCGTGAATTTTATCTTCCTTCACGGCGCGGATGGCTGCCCAGTTCGGGTCGGCTTTGAGTCCGTCCACCACTTCGGCAGCAGGTTTGAAATAGGAGATGACGAAAATCTGGTCGGCGTCCCAGGCGGCGACCTGTTCCAGCGTGATTTGAGTCCAGCCTTTGGCGGGGTTGGCGTCCGCCCAGACGGGTTCGCCGCCAGCCATTTCCACCATCTGGGTTTGAATCCAACTCATCGGCGGGACGTTGAAGGCAACGTTGCCGTCTTTGTCGTTGTAGTACAAAATCAACACGCGCGGCTTGGGAGCATCTTTCACTGTCTGCGCGATTTCATCCATCTTGGATTGGAAGAAGGCGGCGACTTCGGCGGCGCGGGCTTCGTCGCCAAAGACTTTGCCGAGGATGGCGAGGTCGCGGGCATATTGTTCGGGTGTCTCGAAGTCAATGTAGACGACGGGGATGCCGAGGGCTTCAATGGGCGCGCCGACGCTCTCAGCGAGGTAACTCTTCAGGATGACCAGATCAGGCTGGAGGGCGGCAACTTGCTCTGCTCCCGCATCTTTTTCGAGGGTGGCTTTGGCTTCGTAGTTCGGGTCGATCAACTTGATGAAATTTCCCGTGCCCTGTCCCGCATCGCCCAAACCCGTGACCTTCTCCGCCGCGCCAGGGAAAAGATAAGCGGCGTCGGCAATCATAAACAGGGCTTTGCCGGTGATGACGATTCGTTTGGGGGCGGCGGCAAGTTTCACTTCGCGTCCGAGGGCATCGGTGACGGTGATACCATCGCTTGAACTGGAACCTCCAGCCGCAGGAATGAAATTGTATTTCCCCATCACCTGCTGACCTTCAGGGGAAAGAATCAGGTCAACAAAGGCTTGGGCGAGTTCGGCGTTTTTACTATCGGCGATGGGCGCAATGGGGTAAGTCGCAATGGTATTGAGCGCATCGGGGATTTCGATCCAGCCGACCTTGTCCACCACATCCGCCGTGATGTCGCTGACGTACACGATACCGGCGTCCGCTTCGCCCAGCGATACCTTGGAGACCACGGCTTTTACATTGGTTTCGTAGGAAACCACGTTCTTGAGCACGTCATCCTTGAACTGCGGGCCGAAGGCGGGATCGGCAGACGCTTTCTCCAGAAAATCCAAAGAGTATTGACCCACAGGCACAGACTGGTCGGCGAGGTCGAGTTTGAGGCCCGCTTTCGTCAGGTCTTTCAGTTCGGTCAAACCGGCAGGGTTATCCTTGGGGAAGATGACCACAAGACGGTTCTTGACAAAAATCCTGGAGGCTTCCGCAGTCACCCGCCCGGACGCGATGGCGGCGTCCATGTACTTCTTGCTGGCGCTGGCGAAGACATCCGCATCCGCGCCCTGGTCGAGTTGTTGCGCCAATTCCTGCGAACCCGCGAAACTAAATTCAACCGTCACGCCCGGGTGGGCGGCTTCAAAGATTGCCCCCAGTTCGGTGAAAGAGGCGGTCAGCGAAGCCGCCGCGAGAACGGTCAGGGTGACCGGTTCTGCGGGCGCTTCGGTGGCAGGGGCATCCACGGGGACAGCGGAGGGTGTCACCTGCGGTGCGCAGGCGATCACCAGCATGACGATCAACAATAGAAACGGTATTACTTTGGAACGAAACATGAGTTTCTCCTTGTGAGAATTGGTGAATCAGATGCCATTAATTTGGTATCGAATAACTGAAAGCAGCGCCCAAAGTCCGGAGCATTGGACGCCGTTTGTTATTTTCAAATATCAGAATCCAAGCGGTTGTGCAAAAAGCCTTTGACAATCACCAGCGTCAGAAACGAAAATGAAATCAGGATAATTGCCAGGGTCAGCGCGACGTTCATATCAATCTCGAAGCCGACATAAATCGCCAGCGGCATGGTCTGCGTCCTGCCTGGAAAATTGCCCGCGAAGATAATGGTCGCGCCAAATTCACCCATCGCCCTCGCCCAGGTCATGACACTGCCGCTCAACAAAGCCGTCCACGAGAGGGGCATGGTGATGTGACGAAAAATCTGCGCGCGACTGGCACCGTCCAACGCGGCAGCCTGCTTCAACTCCGGGTCTATCGCGGAAAATCCAATTGCGGCGGCTTTGACATAAAACGGCGCGGCAAGGAAGGTCTGCGCCATCACAACGGCAATGACGGTGAAAGGAATCTGGATGTCCATCGTTTCCAGCCACGCCCCGAACAATCCGCGCCGCCCAAACGCCATCAGCAAGGCGACTCCCGCAACGGCAGGCGGCAGGACGGTGGGCAGGTCAATCAACGTATCCAGCAGGCGGTGAAATCGAAAACGGCGCTGCGCCAACAAATAAGCCACGGGCGTTCCAAAAATCCAAGTGACGGCGGTGGTAATCAGCGAAGTCAGCAGACTCAAGTTGACCGCCTTGACAACCTGGGTATGATTGAGATTTTCCAGCAGGTCAGCCAGCGATGTGCGCAGGAAGATTGCGAGTATCGGCAGGGCGATAAATAACACCAGCGGCAAAGCCAGCAATTGCCAGGATGATTTTTTCGCTTTTGCAAGCCAGCCTGAACGAACTCCCAAAGGCAATGGGAGCGTGGGGTAATTGGGAGATTTTGCCGCCATAAGCGTTTTTCCTTGGCTAGTTTTATGAATACGCCCGTTTGGCATACCAGCCCAATTTATCGGGGGTGCAGACGTCAAATTCGGGAACGTAAGGTTTGATGTCCAACAACGGCGTCCCGTCCAGCATGTCCACCGATTGGATTTTGAGGCGCAAGCCGTTCCGTTCGACCAATCGAACAATCGAAAAACCGATTGCGTTGGGACGCTGGTAGAACCGGGTGGAAAAAATTCCATGCGGCTTGTCATCCAAAAAGGGTTTTGACATTAACTCTGTGCTGTTGAGCGCTTTGTGGAAGACATAAATCAGGATCAGGTGGGAAAGTTCGTCAATGCCTTCGAGACCCGCTTCATATTCCGGAAACAACTCAATCTCGCCAAAAGCCATCGAACGCGAAAACTGAATGGGCGTCTCGGATTTTTCAGTGAATGGGGTGTGAATCACCCCGATTGGCTTCAGGCAAAATTCCATTTTTGTTTCATCTCAATTGTCTTGCTGGAAGTTTTTCTGGCATTCGTCCAGCCATTCCAGCACTAATTTCAATTGGTTCAGGCGCAACTCCAGGCTCATACGGTTATAGATTTGGTCAGCGGGCAGTGTGGCGTACGTTTTCCCCAGCCGCGCGATGTGGGTTTCCGCCTCCATCCGCTGCTGGTCGAAGGAATGTACAATTTTTTCGGGGAAATATAAATTTAGAAAATACAAACGGGTGACAAATTCCATGCGGATGGCGCGCGTGCTGCCGCCGCTGGGAGTGTCCAGCCAGGCGAGGAAGCGCTGGCGTCCCGGTTCGGTTATGCGCAGCAACTGGCGGGGAGGCAGTTTTTCCTGGAGAATCTCCTCAGATGAAATGTCGCCTTGCGCTTCGAGACGCTTCAAAGTCGCGTACGCCTGGCTTTGGCTAAGATGCCATACATGCCCCAGGTCGGCATTCACCTTGCGGTGCAAATCGTAGCCATGTCCCGCCTCGCCATACAGCAAGCCGAGCAGCGCCATTTCAGGAGATAGTGTTCCAATGTGGTGTGGTTTGGAAATTGTCATTTATACTCACTCATTGAGTAATACTCACTTGGCGAGTATATCGCAAGATGGTTGGAATTGGCAAGTGTGTGATGGTTCATGATGATTTTTGTTGATTGTTTTTCAACCCGACTGGAACTTGCCAAATGCAATCCACCCCGCTATACTCAAAACATGGATCAGCCGCATCTTTACCAGCAGATTTTCGAATCGATTCGGGATGACATCCTGTCCGGGTCCATAAAACCTGGCGCCTCCCTGCCGCCCATGCGCAAGATGACGGAGACGTGGAATTGCACCACCGGCACCATCATGCGCGCCTATCAGGAACTGGCGCATCAGGGACTGGTCGTCAGCCATGTGGGCAAGGGGACAAAGGTGGTCGAGCAGATCCCCGAGCAGACTCAAAATCCCATGCGGCGCGCGGCGTTGTTCAACCGCATGGAAGCCTTCCTGCTGGAGATCATGACCGCTGGATACTCGCCCGATGAAGTGGAGCAATCCCTGCGCGTCGCCCTCGACCGCTGGCGGACATTCTCCAGCCAGCCCGAAGAGACACCGCCGAGTATTTTGCGATTCGTGGGCAGCCACGATCCATCCCTTGCATTGATCGCTTCGCAGTATCACGAGAACAACCCGAAACTCTCGCTGCATTTATCTTTCACTGGCAGCCTCGGCGGACTCATCGCACTTGCCGAGAAAAAAGCCGACCTTGCGGGCTGTCACCTTTGGGACGAGAACACCGACACATACAATGAACCGTTCATCCGCAAGTTACTGCCAGGTCAAAAAGTGGCAATGCTCACGCTCGCTCATCGCCGCGTGGGGTTGATCCTCCCCGAAGGCAACCCGTTTGGGATCAAAAACCTGAAAGACCTGACCAAATCGGAAGTACATTTTGTGAATCGTCAGCAGGGATCTGGCACCCGCGTCTGGCTGGACGCCCAACTGCGCAGCCTGAAGATCAATCCATCCAGCATCCCCGGCTACGACGAAGAAAAAATGACCCACTCCGAAGTCGCACGCGCCATCAGCAAGGGACAGGCCAACACAGGCATCGGCGTGGAAACCGCCGCACTGTCCTTTGGTCTTGATTTCAAACTCCTGACCACCGAACGCTACGACCTCGTCATTCCCGCTGAAAAATGGGAGAGTGAATCCGTGCAGACTCTCAAAAAGTGGCTGGGCACCAGGCAAACAAAATCCGCCATCAACAACCTCGGCGGGTACGATACAACGCAAACAGGCATGGTCACCTGGGTTGCCTAGATGTGATTCAAAAAAGAGGTGCCCGCAGACACCTCTTTTTTGTTTGTAGATACGATCAATCCCCGAACTTGATCCCCTGAGCCAAAGGCAATTCCTTCGACCAATTGATGGTATTGGTCTGGCGCCTCATATAGATTTTCCAGGCATCCGAACCGGATTCACGTCCGCCGCCGGTCTCTTTTTCACCGCCAAAGGCTCC
>Ga0172375_10004643_pt1 | contig 20172 bp, 16 predicted proteins | sample LakKiv1m_FD_114537 | JGI IMG/M metagenome (GOLD analysis project Ga0172375, IMG submission 114537) | Freshwater microbial communities from Kabuno Bay, South-Kivu, Congo - kab_092012_11.1m | ecosystem: Environmental > Aquatic > Freshwater > Lake | place: Democratic Republic of the Congo...
GAATTAATTGGTAAAAAATACAAACCAGTTTTTGATACTTATTTAGATGAAGAATTTGAAAATAAAGACAATGCTTGGCAGATTTGGGGGGCTGATTTTGTAACAATGGAAGAGGGGACTGGAATTGTGCATATCGCGCCAGCTTTCGGGGAAGATGATTTGAATTTGGCTCGGGAAAATAATATTCCTGTCATTCACCATGTAGATTTAGAAGGAAAATTTAAGCCAGAGGTAAAAGAATTTGTTGGAATGTTAGTGAAGCCCAAAGAAGACCATCAAGCCACTGACATAGAAATTATTAAATATTTGGCAAATAAAGGGGTTTTGTTTGCTAAAGAAAAAATAGAACATTCTTACCCGCATTGTTGGAGGTGCGATACGCCCTTATTAAATTACGCGACTTCTTCTTGGTTTTTGAAGACAACTAAAATTAAAGATAAAATTATCGCTGAAAATCAAAAGATAAAGTGGGTGCCTGAAAATATAAAAGATGGCAGATTTGGGAAATGGTTAGAAGGGATGCGAGATTGGGCGATTTCTCGTTCGCGTTATTGGGGGGCTCCGCTACCAGTTTGGAAATGTGAAAAATGCAATGAGTTAAAAGTAATTGGGTCTATTGAGGAAATTAGACAAGAAATCAAAGAAAATGGTAGTCAAAATAAATATTTAGTTATTCGTCATGGGGAGGCAGATAATAATGTGCAAAATATCTTAAGCTCTCAATCTAATAATCACCATCATTTGACTGAAAAAGGAAAAGAACAAGTAAAAACATCAGCTCAATCTCTCAAAGAAGAAAAAATTGACCTTATTTTTTCTTCGCCTTTTGCTCGCACCAAAGAGTCAGCTGAAATCTTATCTCAAGCATTAGGCGGGGTAGAGATAATCTATGATAAGCGTTTGGAAGAATTAAGTTTTGGAGAATGGGAAGGAGAAGATATTTCAAAATATACAGAAAGTTTTAATTTGGCAGAAAGGTTTACTTGTGCACCTCAAGGCGGGGAAAGTTTGTTGGAAGTGAAAAATCGTTTAATGGAATTTTTTTATGAGATAGATAAACAGTATTCGCATAAAAATATTTTAATTGTTTCTCATGAGACCCCTTGTCTTCTGATGATAAGAGGTCTTAATGGTTTAAAAGAAAAGGACTTAATCAACCAATTTTTGACAGAATCATTTAATTTTGGAAACGCCGGTTTTCAAGTATCAAATTTTGAGCCATTACCTCACAATAAAAACTACGAATTAGATTTACATCGTCCTTATCTTGATGAAATAAAATTTAAATGTCAGTGTGGAGGCCAAATGAATAATATTAAAGAAGTGTTTGATTGTTGGTATGAATCGGGCTCTATGTCTTATGCTTCTAAACATTATCCTTTTGAAAATTTAGATATTTTTAATCCGCAAAGAGAAATTGGTTACCCGGCTGATTTTATTGCTGAAGGGCTAGACCAAACAAGAGGGTGGTTTTATTCTATGCTGGTTTTGTCGGTAGCCCTGTTTGGAAAAAGGGCTTATAACAATGTGATTGTGAATGGTTTGGTAATGGCTGAAGACGGGCAAAAGATGTCTAAGTCCAAAAAGAATTATCCAGACCCGATGTTAATCGCGAATAAATATGGAGCAGATGCTTTAAGGTATTATTTATTATCTTCACCCTTAATGAAAGCAGAGGACTTGAATTTTTCAGAGAAGAGCGTGGATGAGGTTTTGAAAAAAAATATTTTGAGGTTTAAAAATGTATTGTCTTTTTATGAATTATATAAACAAGAAAAAACTGAAGTTGTTTGTGTAGAAAAAAGCCCGAATGTTTTAGACCAGTGGATTTTATCTCGTTTAGACCAATTAGTCGTGGAAGTGTCTGATAATATGGAAAGTTATGAAATTGATAAAGCTACTCGTCCGATAGCTGATTTTGCGGATGATTTATCTACCTGGTATTTAAGAAGGTCGCGAGAGAGATTTAGAACTGAAATGACTGAAGATAAAACTTTTGCCATTGCTACGACGAAATATGTGTTAGAGAATTTGTCTAAGATTTATGCTCCATTTATGCCCTTTATTGCAGAAGAAATTTGGCAAAGAGTGACGGAAAATAATTTTGCAAATGAAAATAAAAGCGTCCATTTAGAAGAATTTCCATTAAGAAATGAAATTGACGATAGTTTGTTAGAAGAAATGATAAAAGTCAGAGAGATAGTTTCTTTGGGTTTGGAGGCCCGAGCAAAAGCGGGAATTAAAGTTCGTCAGCCACTTCAAAAATTAATTATCAATGATGACAAATTATGTAAGAAATTAGTGATGGCTGATGATCTTTTGTCTTTGATAAAAGACGAATTAAATATAAAGGAGATTGATTTTGATGATGGTCTAGAAAACCAAGTAGCACTTGATTTGGAAATTACCCCTGAGTTAAAAGAAGAAGGAAATCTTAGAGATTTGTTAAGAAATTTACAAGGGATGAGAAAAGAAGCTGGACTAGAGCCAAATGACATTATTAAGTTAGAGATTGAAACAAACGAACAAGGAAAAAAATTTATTGAAAAATATGCTTCAGAGATAAAAAGAATAGCTGGTGTTGCTAAAATAGATTTTGTCTCGCCTCAATCCACAATTGAAATTTCTATTGAGGATTACATTTTTAAAGTGAAAATAATTAAAATAATTGGATGAATAAACTATTTTTTTTGGACACAGAAACAACTGGAAACGACCTCAAGGCAGACCGACTTTGTCAGGTGGCCTATAAAATTGATGGGCAGATGAAAGCCAAGAATTTTAAACCGAGCGTGCCGATTTCAATCAAGGCAATGAGCGTTACCAATATTACCAACAAGATGGTAGAAAATGAAGAATCTTTCCAAGGAAGTATTTTTGCTCAAGAGTTGCAGGAATTATTAAATAAAAATATTTTAGTGGCTCATAATGCTCAATTTGATGTGGCGATGTTAAAAAATGAAGGATTGAAAGTCCCTAACTATATTTGCACCTTAAAATTATCTCGTTATTTAGATGAACGAGCAGAAATTCCAGAACATAATTTGCAGTTCTTGAGATATTATTATGGTCTTGATTTAAACGTTATTCCGCACAGCGCTGATGGAGATGTGTTAGTTTTAGAAGCTGTCTTTGAACACTTATTTAAATTAGTCAAAGAAAAAGCTAAGTCAAAAGATGAAAGAGGACTTTTGAAAAGAATGATGGAAATTTCGCAACAGCCCGTCTTGATTAGAATGTTTAGTTTTGGGAAACATGCGGGTAAATTAGTAGAAGATGTTGTCAAAGAGGATAAGGAATATTTAAGGTGGTTTCTTAAGACGAAAGAATCCGAAGGCACGGATGAAGATTGGATTTATACCTTAAAATTTTTTTTGAAAGATTAAATAATTGTTATTTATTTTGAAAACTATGCATCAAATTTATCAAACAGAGGGATTAGTTTTAAAAAGTATGGATGCGGGGGAAGCCGACAAAAACCTTGTCATTTTTACGGAAGATTTTGGTTTAATTAAAGTTATGGCTCAAGGATTAAGAAAGACTGCTTCCAAATTGAGATATGGACTGCAAGAATTTTCTTTTGTTCAAATTTCTCTTGTGCGCGGGAGAACTATCTGGCGAATGACAAATGCGCTTTGTGGTAGCAATCTTTATTTTTCTTTGTCTAATAACAAAGAAAAATTAATTATAATTAATCGTGTTTTAAATTTATTAAAACAACTTCTTCCCGGGGAAGAGAAAAATGAAAATTTATACAAAACGGTTAAAGAAGCTTTTTTCTTTTTAAAAAAGGACAATTTAAAAAATGAAAACCTGGGCAGTTTTGAAAATATAATTGTCTTAAGAATTTTATATTGTTTAGGATATTTTGATAAAAATAAAAAATTAGACAGGGGTAATTTATATACGGTTTTTTTAAATTTATTGGAATGGGATGCTTGTTTGTTAGAAAAGATGGAAAGGGGAAAAATAAAACAACAAGTTATTCTTGATATCAATCAATCTTTAAGGTCCTCCCAACTTTGTTAATTTTACCTAATTTCTACTTAATGCTATACTATAAAAAATGAATGACTTAAATCGGGGTAAAAAAATATCGGGAATTGACGGTTTGAAGCGAAATCTTTACGAGAAAAATAAAAATTTTAAACAATCAGATCGAACGGGGCTTAGACAGCTATCTAAAAGCAGTTTGCCTGAGGACTGGCAAAGAAATGTGCCTAATAATGAACCTAATAAACGAGAAGAAGCTGACCAATTTATGAAAAGAGAAAAGGGGAAACAAAGACAGAAAAAACTGACTTTTTTTAGAGGATTGTTAATTTTCTCAATTTTATTTTTTTTGTTTTCTTTTGGGGTAGCTTTTCTTGTTTTTTACGGAGGAGCGAATATTGTTTCCACAGAAAATGTTGATTTGTCTATTGTGGGGCCAACTATGACGGGAGGAGGGGAAGTACTATCTTTTCAAGTAACAGTTCAAAATAATAATTCAGTTGATTTAGAATTAGCTGATTTAATTGTTGATTTTCCTAAGGGGACTTTGTCAGCGGATGGCGATTTTAAAGAACTTCTTCAAACCAGAGAACCATTAGGGTCAGTTCCGGCTGGAGGTAGTGTGACTAAAATATTTAAGGGGATTTTATTTGGGGGAGAAGGTGATTTGAAAGAATTAATTGTGACAATAGAATATCGGGCTAAAGATTCCAACGCTATTTTTTTCAAGGATAGGAAATATGAATTAGTGATAGATTCATCGCCAATTGGTTTTGCCATAGATATACCGATGAATGTAATGACTGGACAAGAATTTGAATTGGCGGTCAAAATTATTTCTAATTCTACCGAAGTGCTCAAGGATGTATTATTTGTGGTTGATTATCCTTTTGGGTTTGAATTTAAAAGTTCTAATTTAGAGCCTTCTTACAAAAAAAGTGTTTGGCAATTAGATGAGATTGAACCTAATTCGGAGAAAGTTATTAAAATAAGAGGTGTTTTAACTGGGCAAGAAGGAGAAGAGAGAGTTTTTAGTTTTTCAGGAGGAATTAAAGATGAAGAAGATGAAAATGAAATTAAAGCGGTTTTAGTTTCTTCGGCGGAGTCAATTTTCCTTAAAAAAACATTATTTGGTTTAGATTTGGCAATAGGTGGTAATTATGAACAAGAATATGTCGCTCTTTCGGGGGAAACTATCCGAGGAGATATTCTTTGGACTAATAATTTATTGACTCAATTATCAGATGTTCAAATCGTGGCGGAATTAGAAGGAATTGTTTTAGATAAATCATCAGTGCTTTCCCCAGCAGGCTATTATAAATCCTCAGATAATACTATTACTTGGGACAAAAAAAATAATTCACAATTAGAGGTATTGAATCCAGCGGCTAATGGCAGTTTAAATTTTAGTTTTTCTCCCTATTCTTTGGATATGATTTCAAATTTAGGTATAAAAAATCCAGAGATTGGAATCAAAATAACGGCAACCGGGAACAAATCATCAGGCAACTCTTTAGAAAATGTAGTGACGACCATTTCTAAAAAAATTAAAATTAGAACGGATTTACTTTTAACAGCCAGAGCGCTTTACTCAGTAGGAAGTTTTCAAAATAGTGGACCTTTTCCACCACAAGTAGATAAAGAAACGACTTTTACTATTGTTTGGACTGTCACTAATACCTCTAATGACGTTAAAAATGCAAAAGTGAAGGCCTCGTTGCCTTCTTATGTTCGTTGGTTAGGGGTTAGTAGTCCTCGTTCCGAAGACATTACCTTTAATCAAGTGGGAGGCGAGATTGTTTGGAAAATTGGGTCAATCGAGGCAGGTAAAGGAAATTCTTCTTTGGCTAAAGAAATTAGTTTTCAAGTCGCTCTTTTACCCAGTTTAAGCCAGTTGGGTTTAGAACCAGTTTTATTGAAGGGAATTTCAATTGAAGGAGAAGATACTTTTACTGGAGAAAAAGTAATTTATTCGGTTAAAGATTTAAATACAAGGATTACTACGGACCCTTTGTTTACAACAGGAAGCGGGTCTGTGATAAAGTAAGTCAATTATTGTAATTTAATTTCAAATATGGCAGAAAAAAATAAAGTTTTTAAGGAGGGTAAATCATCCTTAGATAAAATGGAAAAAATCATTTCTTTATGTAAAAGGAGGGGTTTTGTTTTTCAAGGTTCTGAAATTTATGGAGGGTTAGCGGGGGCTTATGATTTTGGGCCGATGGGGGTTGAACTTTTGAATAATATAAAGGATTTTTGGTGGAAAGAAACGGTTCACAAAAAATCTGACTATTATGGTTTAGATTCGGCGATGTTTAAACACCCAAAGGTTTGGGAAGCATCAGGCCATATCGCTGGTTTTTCTGACCCAATGGCGGAATGCAAAAATTGCAATACCCGTATTCGGGTAGATAAAGAATTGGAAAAAATTGGAATGACGGCTGATGAAAAAATGTCTGAGGAAGAGATTAATAAGTTATTTTTTAAAAACTTAGATAAAATAAAATGCCCTAAATGTGGTAAAACTGATTTTACTCCAGCCAAGAATTTTAATCTTTTGATAAAGTCCAATTATGGAGATTTTACAGATAAAAACACCGAACCAGTTTATCTTCCTGGAGAGGCTTGCCAAGGAATTTATTTAAATTATAAAAATGTGGTGGATTCTATGCATCCTAAAATCCCTTTTGGAATTGCTCAAATAAACAAAGCTTTTCGTAATGAAATTTCACCAAGGAATTTTTTATTTAGATGTCGTGAATTTGAACAAGCTGATAGCCAATATTTTGTTAGACCTAATGAAAATAAAGAAAAATATGAAGAAATAAAGAAAGAAAGATGGCAATGGTATCTTGATTTAGGTTTATCAGAAAAGAATTTAAGATGGAAACGACATGATAACTTGGTTTTTTATGCGAAAGATGCTTGGGATATTGAATATAATTATCCAACCTATGGATTTGATGAATTAGAAGGGATTCACGACAGAAGTGATTATGATTTGACTCAACATTCTAAATTTTCAGGGGTAGATTTGTTTTTTAATGAAGATGGAAATAAATTTATTCCTTGGATTTTAGAAACCTCTGTTGGATTAGGAAGAATTTTTTTAGCAGTTTTGTCTGAAGCTTATACTGTTGAGATGGTTGATGGAGAAGAGAGAACTATATTGAAATTCTCTAAACAATTAGCTCCTGTAAAAGTGGCCTTCTTACCTTTATCTAAAAAAGAGGAATTGACACGACCAACGATTAATTTATTTAAGCAAATGAAAAATAAATTTATTTGTCAATATGACGAGACCCAGTCAATTGGGAAAAGATATCGTCGCCAAGATGAAATTGGAACACCTTATTGTGTGACTTTTGATTTTGAGTCCTTGAATGACGGAGCGGTAACGGTGCGAGAGAGAGATACGATGCGCCAAGACAGAGTTAAAATTAATAATTTGGAAAATTATTTGAGTGAAAAATTAATTGAGTAACTTGGTTACCCAATTATCCTATCAAAAAATAAAATATGGAATTTAAAAAGAAAGTTTTAAAAAATGGTTTAAGGGTAATTACTGTGCCGATGGCGGATAATAAAACAGCTACGGTGTTGGTATTGGTAGAGGCCGGTTCTAAATACGAGGAGAAAAAAAATAACGGCATTTCTCATTTTTTGGAACACATGTGTTTTAAGGGGACGATTCATAGGCCAATAACTGGAGAGATTTCTTTAGAATTAGATGCTTTAGGAGCGGAATCTAACGCTTTTACTTCCCATGAATTTACTGGTTATTATGCCAAGGCCTATTCTAAAAATGTTTACAAATTGATAGAGATTATTTCTGATATGTACTTAAATCCGATTTTTGACAAACGAGAGATAGTAAAAGAAAAAGGGGTAATTATAGAAGAGATGAATATGTATAAGGATTTACCTATGAGAAAAGTAAGTGATTTATTTATGGAACTGTTATATGGCGATACTCCGGCAGGAAGAACTATTTTAGGAAATCAAAATTTTATTAAACAAGCTAACCAAATTGATTTTATTGATTATCGGCAAAAACATTATGTAGCTTCTGCTACGACAGTGGTTGTGGCCGGAAAAATAGATGAAAAGGCAGTTATTAAAAAAATTGAAAACGCTTTTAAACATATTAAAGAGGACCCCAAAGGAAGCAAAGAGAAAGTTAAAGAGTGTCAAACAAAACCGCAAATAAAAATTGAATATAAAAAGACAGACCAAAGTCATCTGATTTTAGGTGTAAGGACTTTTGATTTTTTTCAAAAAGATAGTTTGACTGTCTCAGTTTTAGCCGGGGTTTTGGGAGCAGGAATGAGTTCACGATTGTTTAAGAAATTAAGGGAAGAATTGGGGGTCTGTTATTATGTGCGAGCTGATAATGATACTTATTCTGACCATGGTTATTTAGGAATTTCTGCTGGGGTAGATAATCAACGAGTGATAGAAGTGGTAGGGGTTATTTTAGGAGAAATAAAAAAGTTAAAAACAACTTTAGTGGAAGAGAAGGAATTAAAAAAAGTTAAAGAAAAAATTATCGGAAGTTTGATTTTAGGATTGGAATCTTCTGATGCTTATGCTGAATATTATGGTTTGCAAGAAATTTTGAGGAAACCGATAGAAAATCCTAAGGAAAAAATAAAAAAAATTAAACAAGTGACGGCGGAAGAGATTAAAAAAGTAGCCAACGAGATATTTAAAGATAATAAGTTAAATTTGGCTTTAATTGGACCTTTGGGAGATATTAATAAACTTCAATCAATTTTACATGTTTAGTTTGCTTTTATTGAAGAGAGAATGATACTATTAAAATATGAAAGAAGATATCTCAATTAGTATTAGTTCTGGCACAGTTATTCGGACTCTCCTATTTTTTTTGTTGCTTTTATTTTTATATTTTTTTCGTGATTTGGTCTTGATTATTTTAACCGCGATTGTCATTGCTTCTTCTATAGAACCATTAGCTAAGTGGTTCATTTGCAGAAAAATACCAAGGGTGTTGGCTGTTATTTTGGTCTATTTATTAGTGGCCGGTATTTTTGTTGGTTTATTTATTGTTTTTGTGCCATTAATTTTAGAGGAAATTTCTCATCTCTCAAAATCTTTACCTGAATATATGAGTTCTGTTAATTTTTGGCCATCTCTTAATGAGACAGGTCTTTTATCAGAGGAAGTCATTCAAAGTTTGTCAGCCAGTTTTTCTTTGGATGACGTGATTAGCGGTCTTAAATTAGCCACCAATTATACAGCGAATGGTCTTTGGCAAACAGCCAACTCTATTTTTGGAGGATTGATTAGTTTTGTTTTGATTATTGTTTTCTCTTTTTATTTTGCTGTGCAAGAATATGGAATTGTCAATTTTTTGAAAGTGATTACGCCGGTCAAGCACGAGAAATATATTATTAGTTTATGGCGTCGGTCTCAATTAAAAATTGGAAAATGGATGCAAGGACAAATTTTGTTAGCTTTGTTTATTGGATTATTGGTTTATTTAGGTTTAATGATTTTAGGTGTCAGATATGCTTTTTTGTTAGCTATCTTGGCGGCGTTAGCTGAATTAATTCCTCTGTTTGGGCCGATTTTAGCTTCAATTCCAGCGATTTCTGTTGGTTTGTTTGATGGGGGGGTTTCTTTGGGTTTAATGGTGTTGGGTCTTTATATCATTATTCAGCAATTTGAAAACCATTTGATTTATCCTTTAGTTGTGAAGAAAGTTGTAGGAGTGCCTCCATTATTAGTGATTATCGCTTTGTTAGTGGGAGTGCAACTGGCTGGTTTTTTGGGAATAATTATTGCTGTTCCTGTGGCGGCAGTTTTTATGGAATTTATTAATGATTTAGAAGAAAAAAAGAGAAGACAATTGTTGGTGATGGGGGAAAAGAACAAAAAACAAAATGGGTAAAAATACATTCTATATTACAACCACTCTTCCTTATGTGAATGCTGATTTGCATATTGGGCACGCGGCTGAAATGATTCGGGCTGATATTTGGGCTCGTTATCAAAAAAAGATGGGGAAAGAAGTCCTCTTAAATACCGGAACAGATGAGCACGGACAAAAAATTTTAAATTCGGCCAGACAGCAAGGTTGCGAGCCACAGGTTTTTGTGGACAAGGCCTTTTTGAGGTTTAAAGAACAGGTTCAAAAGATGGGTTTAGATGAAGATTTTTTAAAAATAGTTAGAACCACTGATTCTCAACACCAAACAGCAGCGCAAGAATTTTGGAGAAGATGCGAAGTTAAAGGAGACATTTATAAAAAAAATTATACAGTAAAATATTGTGTGGGTTGTGAGTTAGAGAAAACTGATTCGGAGTTAGTTGATGGAGAGTGTCCTTTGCATCCAGGGAAGCCGGTGGAGAAAATAGAAGAAGAAAATTATTTTTTTAGGTTTTCTAATTATGAAGAAAAGCTTTTAAAGTTATACAGAAACAGGTCTGATTTTATTAAGCCAGATTTTCGTTTGAATGAAATTACTAAATTTGTAGAGAGGGGTTTACAGGATTTTAGTATTTCACGTCTGAAAGAAAAGATGCCGTGGGGTGTGCCGGTGCCGAATGATAATAGTCAAGTAATGTCCGTTTGGTTTGACGCTTTAGTGAATTATATTTCAACTTTGGGTTGGCCAGATGACCAAAAAAACTTTGAAAAATGGTGGCCGGTAATTCAAGTTTGCGGAAAAGATAATCTCCGACAACAAACAGCCATGTGGCAAGCGATGTTAATGTCGGCTGGTTTAGAGCCATCCAAACAGATACATGTCTTTGGTTTTATTAATAGCGGTGGGCAAAAGATGAGTAAAAGTATCGGGAATGTCATTTCCCCTTTGGAGATTATTGATGAATATGGGATGGATACTCTGCGTTATTATGTAGCTCGTCATCTAAATATGTATGAGGATTCTGATTTAACAATGGAAAAATTTAAGGAGGTTTATAATGGGAATTTAGCTAACGGGTTAGGAAATTTGGCGAGTCGGGTGATGAAAATGGCAGAGATTCATTTAGATGAACCAGTAATCATTAAAAATTTCAGTTTTTCAGAAAACGCGCAAACCATGATGAATAATTTTGAACTTAATAATTTTATGGATTATGTTTGGTCCAAAATTTCAAAGATGGACACTCTAATTCAACAAAGAGAACCTTTTAAGTTGATAAAAACAAGTCCTGATTTGGCTATAAACATCATCAAAGGTTTAATCTTAAATTTATATGAAATTTCTGTTTTGTTAGAATTTGTCTTACCTGAAACGGCTCAAAAAATTCAAACCTTAATTAGAGAAAACAAAACTCCTTCTGAGCCGTTATTTATTCGTAAATAGTATTGTTATGTATAAATATTTTGATATTCACGCCCATCTTGATATGTCGGTTTTTGATGAGGATAGAGGAAATTTAATAAAAGAACTTCAAACAAAAGAAATTGGGGTCATCACTATCGGAATAGATAAAAAGTCTTCTTATGAAGCGGTAGCATTGGCTGATAAACATAAAAATATTTTCGCGACGATTGGTTATCATCCGATTGATGCTGGTGAACAATTTATTGCTTCAGATTTTTTAGAACTAATTAACCATCCTAAAATAGTGGCGATTGGGGAGTGTGGTTTGGATTTTTTTAGAATTAAGGATGAGTCCCAAGAGGAAAAAACTAAACAAATAAAATTGTTCGAAAAACAAATCAATCTTGCTCACCAGTATAGCAAGCCGTTAATGATTCATTGTCGAGAAGCTCATCTTGAAGTATTAGATATCTTAAACTCCAAAAAACGAGAACTGGGTGAAAAGTTAAGGGGGAACATCCATTTTTTTTCTGGGGATGTGGCGATAGCCAAACAATATCTTAATTTAGATTTTAATTTTTCTTTTGGGGGAGTAATCACTTTTACTGATAATTATAATGAGGTTGTGCAATTTTTGCCCTTAGACAAAATTATGTCTGAGACAGATGCGCCTTTTGTTACCCCGATGCCTTATAGAGGGCAAAGAAATTCTCCTCTTTATGTTAAAGAGGTGGTCAAAAGAATAGCGAAAATAAAAAATATTGATTTTGAGGAGGTTAGAAAATCTTTAGTTCAAAATGCAATAAAAGCATTTTCTCTATAACCTAAAATAGCTCACGCTATTGTTTTATGGGTTGTTTTATGGTAACCTAATGTTTAATATATATGAAAACAGGAGAAGTAAATCAAACCAAGGAAGATAAAGGGTCTGTTTATGAAATAGGTTGTTTATTTGTGCCTATTATTTCTGATAAAGAAATATTGAAAGAGGTTGCTAATGTTAAGTCCGTTTTAGAAAAACTTGCTCTTGAGTTCTTATCAGGAGCTGGTCCTGATAGGTTAGAATTGGCTTATCCAATGAAGAAGATGATTGGAAATAAGAAACACTCTTTTGAAGAGGCCTATTTTGCTTGGTTAAAATTTAGGGCTGATGCTGAAAAGTTATCCGACTTGAAAAAGGATTTAGATAAAAATAGTAATTTATTAAGATATCTTTTAATGAAGACCACAGCTAAAGATTCTTTAGTTTCTTCTCAAAGAAAAATTGCTACTGATATCGTTAAAGAAAAAGAGAAAGACAAAAAAGAATTTAAACCTGTTAAAATTGAAAAAATTTCTTTAGTAGAAGAAAATTTTCTTCCTGAGATTTTAGAGGAAGAAACCACTAAAGGGAAAGACCTTGACGAGACGATTGAGAAATTAGTTATTAAATAATATAATTAATTTTATTAATGTAAAAAGTCAATAATAAAATTATGTATTTAAATAAAGTAACAATCATAGGTAATTTAACAAGAGATCCAGAATTAAAAGCGACACCTTCAGGAATGCAGGTGGTTAATTTGGGGGTAGCCACCAATAGGGTTTGGAGAGATAAAGAGGGCAATAAACAGGAGGCGGTAGAGTACCATAACATTGTGGCTTTTGGTCGCCAAGCAGAAAATATTGCTCAGTTTTTGAGAAAGGGAAACAGCCTTTTGGTAGAAGGGCGTTTACAAACAAGGAGTTGGGAGGCAGATGGGGTTAAAAAATATAAAACGGAAATTGTAGCTGAAAATGTTCAGTTTGGCCCAAGAAAAGAGGGCGATTCTGGCAACTTTGATAGAAACAAGAAAGGTGATAGCCCTGCAGAAATTAAGAATGATGAAATTGAATATCCAACAGAAGAGATTAATCCAGAGGATATTCCTTTTTAAAATTTAAAGATTGTTCATTACTGGGGTTCAGAAAGAAGAAAACAAATTTTTTAAGGGTTTAAATATTTATCTCCCTGTAAAAAATTTTGTTTTTTCTTTCTGAACATCAGAATTAATTAATAATAAAATTATGAATAAATGTTTTTTTTCGCAAAATAATATAGGAAGAATTGATTATAAAGATGTAGAAGCAATAAAAAAGTTTCTTAATCCTCACGGAAGGATTCTATCTCGCAAAAAAACTGGTTTATGCGCTAAACATCAAAGACAATTGTCTCAAGCCGTAAAAAAAGCTCGTTTTTTAGGGTTTTTGCCTTTTACAGCTAAATAATTTAATTGTTAATTTTCTTTGTTTTAGTTTATCACAATAAATCTAATTTTAAATAATAGGATGAAGTTTGGATCTTTGGAAATCTCCAATCTAATCACACTATTTTTTGATAATTAGATAGAAGAAAATCTCTATCAAAAACGCGGGGTTTGAATTTTTAGGTAACTGGCTTTGGAAAAACCAGACCCAAGCCCAAACCATTTTCCAAAGCCAGTTATCTAAAAACCCTTTTCCTATTTAAACTTAATTAGTTGGAAACTCAGACCAAAATTTCAAATATTTTTAAACATCAAGGCCTCCAAAAATCCTTAAAAAATTTTCATATTTTAGTTAGAAACTCTTTCTGTATATTCTCCTTTTTCTGTGTTAACTCTGATAATATCTCCGGCTTTGATGAAGACCGGCACAACGACGGTATCTCCTGTTTCTAAAACTACTGATTTAGTTGCTCCAGAGACAGTGTTGCCCTTATTAGAAGGAGGGGCATCTATTACTTTTAAATCTATTTTTGTTGGTAAATTAATTCCAATTACCTTATTATTAAAAAACATAGCATCTACTAAAGTGTTTTCTTTTAAAAACTTGGCAGAAGCGGTGTTTTGGTTAATTTTGAATCTTTCTTTAGGATTATGCTCTTCGCAAAACCAAAATTCCTCGCGGTTTTTGTATAAATACTTAATTTTGCGAAATTCAATTTCAGCTTGTTTTATTTTATCTGATTGCTGGAAGGTCCTATCAGCTTGTTTTCCATTAAGAAGATTTTTAACTTTAGTTTGATTTACTGGTTTTCTTTGTTGTTTCCTAAAAACTTTAGTAGAGATTACTTCATAAGGGACACCTTCTAACTCTATAAATTTTTTGGGCGTGACTTCATTATAAGATAACATCATATGTTTGGTGGTTAAGTTCTTTTATTAGGATTTTGCGTTTGTGTTCTTTATTAATGTTCTTTCATTTTTTCTCTAATCTTTTTTAGAATTTCTTGGGCTATCTTATCGTTCTCTTTGAGAAATTGGCGGGTGGCATCGTATCCTCTCCCTAATTTTATTTCTCCATAACTATAAGAGGAACCAGCTTTGGCAATTATTCCGTATTTTTCTCCTAAAGCAATCAGTTCGCCTTCTTGGGAAATTCCTTCATTATAAATCAAATCAAATTCTGTCATCCGAAATGGGGGAGCGACTTTATTTTTAACAACCTTTACTCGAACTCGTCCCCCCACAATAGTATCACCTTTTTTAATTTGGGCAATTCTTCTAATATCTAAACGAACTGAGGTGTAAAATTTTAAGGCCTTTCCTCCTGGGGTGGTTTCGGGGTTGCCAAACATTACTCCGATTTTCATTCTGATTTGATTAATAAAAATAACGGTGGTTTTGGTTTTAGCCACAATGGCTGTTAATTTTCTTAAAGCTTGAGACATCAAACGAGCTTGTCTGCCGATATGATGGGCTCCCATATCGCCCTCAATTTCGTCTTTGGGGGTCAAAGCGGCGACAGAATCAATAACCACTACATCTATTTTACCTGAACGGACTAAACTCTCAGTAATTTCCAAGGCCTGTTCGCCAGTATCTGGTTGTGAGACCAATAATTCTTTTATATTAACTCCTAATTTACTTGCATAATCTGGGTCTAAGGCGTGCTCAGCATCCACAAAAGCGCCAATTCCACCTTCTTTTTGCGCTTGAGCGACTACTTGTAAAGCCAAGGTGGTTTTTCCTGATGATTCTGGCCCAAAAATTTCAATGACTCTTCCACGAGGTAGTCCTCCAATGCCCAAAGCATCATCCAAACCAATTGAACCTGTGGAAATGGCCTCCACTCCCACCTTAGGAGCGTCGCCTAAACGAATTATGGCGCCCTCTCCGAATTTTGTTTTGATTTGAGAAATGGTGGCTTCTACATCTCCAATATGTTCGTCTTTTTTAGAAATCTTATTTTTTTTCACTTCTTGTTTAATTGTTTTTTTTGCTTTTGCCATATATTTAATTTGATAATTTTTCTAAATAAACTAATTTTAATGTTTGTTGGTTTTTTCTTCCATATTTATCTTCAACCACGATTTCAATTAAATTAAAACCCTCGGCTAATAACATCTCTTCACTAAATTGTCCAGTTTGGTCTGTAAAAATTTGTTTGCCATTCATACTTATATATGAAATATTTTGGGCGTAACCTTTTATTAAAACATCATCTTGATAGAGGGTTGAATTATCAGATGGTTCTGTCAAAACAAGGACCGGCCCTTTTAAATAATCTTCCATTTGATGGTAAACATAGTAAAATATTCCCAAAGTGAGCAAAGTAAAAAAAGTTATTTTAATAGATTTTATTGGATTTTTCATTTTTAATAATTTTTGTCTTCTTCATTTTCATCCTTTAAATATTCTCCATTAAAAGTGTTTTCGGGATGGTCGTGATTATTATTTTCGGTTTGACCTGTGATAACTTGACGTGGTTTGGCGCCATCACCTTGACTGATGACACCATCTTCTTCAAGCATATCTATAATTCTGGCTGCCCGAGCATAACCAATTCTTAATTTTCTTTGTAAGAATGAAGTGGAGGCCTTACCTGTGGAGATAATAATTTCTTTGGCTTCATCATAAAGAGGTTCTTCGTTTTCATCTTCATGATTGGTTGAAAGTGAATCAAAGAGAGGATTTTTATCTTGTTCGGATGAGCTGATATCTATTTCTTCAGGAATTTCATCTCGGTAGGTTTCAGTAAGGAACTTAACCACCTTTTTTAATTCACTTTCTGAGATATAAGCGGATTGGATTCTGGTCGGTTTGGACATTTCACCTGATAAATAAAGCATATCGCCGGCCCCGAGCAATTTTTCTGCTCCAGCCATGTCTAAAATGGTTCGGGAATCAACTTGAGAAGCTACTTGTAAAGCGATTCTGGTTGGAACATTGGCCTTAATTAGTCCAGTAATAACATTCACTGAAGGTCTTTGGGTGGAAAGGATTAAGTGAATTCCGACAGCGCGGCTCATTTGTGCTAACCTGACAATAACGGCTTCTAATTCTCTGGGATAAGTTTGCATAATATCTGCCAATTCATCAATGACGATGACAATGTAAGGCATTGTTTCTGGCAAATTATCAGTGTCGGTCTCTTTGTTTTTGGTGGCTTTTTCATAAGCGGGAGTAACGATATTTTCATGATAGGATTGAATATCACGGGAAGCGCTAGCCTCTAAAACATCATAACGCCTATCCATTTCTTTGACTGCCCACTTCAGAGCCAAAATAGCTTTTTTGGCGTTGGTGACAACTGGAGTCAGTAGGTGAGGAATATTTTTATATTGAGTGAGTTCAACTCTTTTGGGGTCTATCATTATGAATTTTAAATCGTTAGGCGTGGCTCTAAATAGGAAAGAAGTTATCAAAGTGTGGATGGTAACTGATTTTCCGGCTCCAGTTGCGCCTGCAATTAAAATATGGGGGGCTTTGGCTAAATTAACAAAATGAGTTCGGCCGGTGATATCTTTTCCTAAAGCCATGGTTAGCAAGTTTTTGCTCTGTTGATATTCTTTAGAAGAGAAAAGAGTTGCTAATCCGACAATCGTGCGAGCGTTGTTAGGAATTTCAATTCCCACTAAAGATTTTCCTGGAATAGGTGCTTCTACTCGTAAAGGGTGGGCGGCTAAAGCTAAAGATAAATCATTTTGTAAACTAACAATTCGTGAAAGTTTTACTCCTTCGGCTGGTTTTAAAGCATATCTTGTGACAGAGGGCCCAATAGACACTTCATCCATTTCAACATTAATTCCAAAATTTTTCAGGGTTCTTTTGATAATGTTGGCGTTAGCTTTAATGTCTCCCACTTCTGGTTTACCTTTGTCTTTTTCCAATAAAGAAAGGGGAGGCAAGATTGTTTTTCTCCCAAAATAAGCCAAGGCCTTTCTTGAGAGGAATCCGCTTTGAATGTTGATGCCTTTTTCAAAATCATTTTCAGATGGTTCGCTTATTTGGGTTTGTTGTTTGATTGTTTTTTCAATTTTTTCTTCATAAATTTTTTCTTTTTCTTCCTCGTCAAGTTCCTTGTTTTCTTCCTCCGAGTTATCTAATTCTTTTTGTTTAATTTTATCCCAAAAGGAGAGAACCAAATTTTTTAATTGAATATCAAAAATGATTAAAATAGAAATTAACAATAATGCTATTAAAAAAATTAAACTGATATAAAAATCAAAAAATTTCAGTAAGGGAGTAGAAACCAAATTGCCTACGACTCCGCCTTTTCTGAATAGAGTATCAATGAGTCCTAAACTGGATAAGAAAAGAATTAATGAACTAACAGATCTAATTGTGGCAAAATTTTGTTTGAGTTCTTTTAAAATGGCGCAACCTAAGACGAACAGAATGATAGGAAGAAGAAAATACCCTATTCCAAATAAAGAATTTAAAATTTCATAGATTTTATTTCCGGCTAATCCGCCATAACCAAAAGAAGAAAGTAATAAAAAAATTCCCAAAACAAAAATAATTATTGCGATGATACTCTGCATCGTCCCATCTTTTATCTTTTTGACTTTGACAGTAGCATTTTCTGTGTCTTTCTTTTTATTATTTTTCATTAATTTATTTTTTATATTTTTCAGATATTGAAGCTTGGTTACCCCTTAATAATATCATAAAAAGAGGATAAAGAGAAAAGTCCTCTTTTTGGTTTTTTATAAAGATAACAACAAAGATTTTTCCAGGAGAACTCCAATTTTAGTTAACTTGCTTTTTATTTATTTAGCGTTCCAAGTGCTAAATTTCTTAATCAATGCGAGATAATTTGGGGCTGTGGGAGTTGAGTTTTTCAAGGAAAAAGAAATCTTAAAACTTGAAAAGAAACTTGGGGGTGTCACCCCCAAGTGGTCTTGTTTTTTTAAAAGACAAAGATATAATGGACATGAGTAAGGTCTAAGTAAAGAAAAATGTTGTTTATAGGACAAAAATAATTAAAAGGACATAATTAAATTTATTATAAAAGACAAATGAATTCTCTAAAAATAGTTAAAAAAAGTGGAAATTATGATTTATATTTAACTTTTTTTTCTCAAAAAGTAGAGAAAATTGTTTCAGCTATTTATTTAGTTACCAGTTATTTTCCATCGGAAGAGTCCTTGAGATGGCAATTAAGGGACAGAGGTCTCCATCTTCTTTCCCATACTTTGTCCTTAAGAGATATTAATTTATCCTATAAAGACAAAACTGTCTCTGAGATTAAAGACCTCATTTTAGAAATAGTTTCATTTTTGGATATCTCCTTTATTGCTAAAATAATTACAGAAATGAATGCTGATATTCTCAAAAGGGAATTAAATCTTTTGCTTAACATAATTGAACGAGGATTCAAAGAAATCAGACAAAATGACTCCCAGTTTTTAGAACATAATTTTTTTAAGGTTAAGGGAGAAAGTTTGTCTTTAGAAACCAATGTTATCAAAGACGATAAATTGGATAAAAGACATTATAAAGGACAGACAAAATTGTCTTTTAATTTGCTTAATAATGTTGTAAAAAAAGAAAAAATTAATTATTCTATAAAAAAGAAAACCCGTAAAGATGAGATAATAAAATTATTTAATAAAGGACAAAAATTAACTATCAAGGACATTTCGCAAGTGATTGATAATTGTGGTGAGAAGACCATTCAAAGAGAATTACAGTTTTTGATGAAAGAGGGAAAAATTAAAAAAGAGGGGGAAAGGAGATGGAGTCAATATTCACTAAACTAACAGAGGAGGGAGGTTAAAATTTTACAAAATTAGTCACCAGGAAATTGTTGCTTTTTTACAACTATTATTATAATATATGTGGAGTTATATCTTGTCTTTTTTGTAAAGTTATCCACAAAATTTCTTTGCAACTGGACTATTGCGAGATATAATTATTCAGACAATTTTCCGATTCCAAAAAGGAAGGAAATTTGTTGGTTGTTGTTCGTTGAAAATTAAATATTCCGAAAGAAAAAATATAGTTAAAAAAATAATTAAAACAAATTATACATCCGAATACACTGCGACTAAGTTTGGTCGTAAATTTAGGCGGTGTAAAGCAAAAAAATTACAAACGAAATTATCAGTTTATTAATTATTAGTTTGATGTGAAATTATAGTTTAGAGTCGAAACTGTAAAAAATAATTTCATATCATCATCATTGATTTCTTAAAAAACATTAATAGTTTATTATTAGTTAATTTAGTTTAAGAAATCTTGAAAAAAATTATGAGTATATTTCAACTTAAGAAATCTGTAACCATGAAATTGGCTTCAGTTTTCGTAGGTGGTGCGATGGCTCTTACTTTAGTTTTTGGTGGCGCAGTTGCTCCAGTCCAAGCTCAAACAGTAGAAGAGTTAACAGCACAAATTAATAGTTTACTTGCGATGATTGCCACATTGCAATCACAATTGTCAGGTTTAGGAGGGAGTACCACAACCGGTGTTTCCTATAGTTTCACTAAAGATCTTAAACAAGGTGATAGTGGAACAGATGTTTTGAATTTGCAAAAAGTTCTTAACATGAGTACAGATACACAAGTCGCTGCTACCGGAATTGGTTCAGCAGGCAACGAATCAGAATATTTTGGTTCTATGACCAAAGCGGCTGTCATTAAATTCCAGAACAAATA
>Ga0172375_10004645_pt1 | contig 20167 bp, 14 predicted proteins | sample LakKiv1m_FD_114537 | JGI IMG/M metagenome (GOLD analysis project Ga0172375, IMG submission 114537) | Freshwater microbial communities from Kabuno Bay, South-Kivu, Congo - kab_092012_11.1m | ecosystem: Environmental > Aquatic > Freshwater > Lake | place: Democratic Republic of the Congo...
ATCCCTCCTGCCGTCAACCGCCTTGCGCATCCCGGCCAAGCCCCGTTCTGACCGTCGTCGCGCGGTCAGGTGCCGCCCGCCCGCGCTAGGATGCCTCGGTTGCCTTGACATGGTTTCACTCTATCACATCCAGACCGTCCGTTTCAACCCCGTTTTGTCTAATGTACAAATACGACCCCTATCCACTTTCCAGAACCGCGCCGTCGGCCTTTTCGGCACCTATGGCTGGTCCGGCGGCGGCGTCAAAGGCCTGCGCGCCTTCGTCGAAGCCAGCCGCCTCGTCCTGATCGACCCCGTGGTCGAGGCGCGTTTCGCCGCCACGGACGCCGATCTCGACCAACTCCGCCAACTCGGCCGCAACCTCGCTGCGGCCGTGCGCTGACCCGGTGTGTTCTCGACAACGCGTTTCCAAGGAGGACAATCATGCAGCAGCAAACAATCCTTTGGGTTTTGTCGGCGGCCGCGCTGATGGGTTCCGCCCTGCGGCTGAACGCGGGCGACGAGAAAAACATCGCCGTCCTGGTCCGCGTATTCCACGGACTGTCGATGAACGATGTTCAAGAATGAGGCTCGGTGGCCGCAAGGGGACCGACGGCGAAACCCAACCCCGCAAACGCGGCCGCCAGCGCGTCCGACGCGCCGATGAGTTCGACGCGCGTCGACGTAAATTCGCGTCGCATCGGATAGTTGCCGCGCTGGGCGTCGAAGGCCGCCGCGCGCGCATCGTCGTCCGCTGTGCATGACTCGCGCAAGCGGCGCGAATCCGACTCGATGTCGTAAACCCGCAGCACCGCCTCGCGCAGCACGTCCTCGTCGGCTCGGCCCGCCGCATTCAAGCGCAATAGCGGCACGGGCGGTTCGGGCAGCGTGAAGGGATACGCCGCGTCTACGCCGAAAAAGGCACAGGCCTTGCGGTAGATGATCGCCGTGCCGTTCACCTTGCCTTCGTACGAATGCCCCGCGATGTGGGGCGTCGTCAGGTCCGCGCGCGCCAGAAGGTCGGTCCGGTAACGGGGCTCGCCCTCCCAACAGTCGATCACCGCGTGCGACACGCGCGTACCCAGATTTGCCAGCAGCGCGTCCGTGTCGATCACCGGTCCGCGCGCCGCGTTCAGGAAGATCACGCCCGGCTTCATTCGCGCAAAGGCTGCAGCGTCCAACAGATGAACGGTCTTGTCCGCGCCCTCCCGGTTCAGCGGTACGTGACACGTGACGATGTCCGACTCGGCGAGCAACCGGTCCAGTTCCACGAACGCCCGAGCCTCGGCGTCGGCCAGATCGCGTCGGCGGGGCGGGTCGTTTGCCAGCACGCGCAGCCCGAGCGCCCGCGCGTGGCGGCAGACGCGGCGGCCCACGTTCCCCACGCCGATCACGCCGATCGTCTTGCCCGCGAGTGTCAGGCCGCAACGCTCCCCCAACCACAGCAGCGCGGCGGTCACATAGTTGGCCACGCTCTCCGCGTTGCACCCCGGCGCGGCCGACCAAACGATACCCTTCTGCTCGATGTACGGAATGTCGATATGGTCCGTGCCGATGACGCCCGAACCGTAGAACCGCACGGCGCTGCCGTCCAGCAGCGCGCGGTTCACCCGCGTCGTCGAACGCGTGATCAGCACGTCCGCGTCGCGCACGTCCTCCGGCGCGATCTGCCGACCGCCTTTCAACACCACCCGCCCCAACAGGCCGAAGGACTCGGCGGCATAAGGCATGTTCTTGTCGCAAACGATCTTCATGGCAACCTCAGAAAAACTGCATGCTCGTCTTCTTGAACTCCGCAAGCGAAAACAACAACTGACCGTCCGACAGGCCGGCCTCGCGAGCGATCCGCTCGAACAGCCGTTGCGTCCCCTCCCACGTCGGCGTGTGGATCATGGCATAGAGACGGAACGGGAAGCGGTCGGTCTTCGGTCGCTCGTAGCAGTGCGTGACTTCAGGAAAGGCCGCAACCCGGCGTCCAGCGTCAAGGATCCCGCTCTCCGGAACGGCCCAGCAGCACATGCCGTTGGCCTTGAAGCCGATTTCGCGGTGCCGCAGCAATAGGCCGATGCGCCGCATCACACCCGCTGCCTGCCACGCGCGGAGCCGTTCCAGCAGCGCAGCCTCGGACAGGTTCAGCGCGGCCGCCAGCGGCTCGAAAAAACGCGCCAGCACCGGCAACTCGCCTTGCAGAAGCCGCACCGTCTCGCGCTCCCGCTCGTCCAGCTCCATCACGACTCCGGCATCCGGCGAAGGCGTCGAACGCGGCGCGACGCGCTCGTCGCGCTCCCGCGTCCGCAGGTCGAAAACAACGTCGATCTTGAAGCGCCGCAAAGCCGGAAGCGCGTCGATCCGGTGCGGCGCGCAGGCGGCGCGCAGGCCGTCGAGCGTCTGCTCGAAAGTCTCCGCCCGCTCCGCCAGTGTGAACCAAAGATTCGGCCACGTCTGCCCGGCCGGACCACCCGGCACGTCGGACGAAAATTCGGCGGGCCAGCCGCGCGCATAGGCGTGGGTCACGCCCCGCAGCGCCGCGACCTTGTCCGCGACGTCGGTCAATTCGTCCTGCCCGACCCGCATCGCGCAAAGCGCACTGCGGTAGCCGAGACGCCGCGCGTCGAAAACCGCGCCGAAGCGCCGAGCCGAGCCGTCGGCCAACAACCGTCGCGCCAACCCCATCACGGCTTCTTCGGACAATTCGCAGCGCGCACCCACGTCCGCGAACGGCCGCTCCGTCAGCGGAATACCGCGCTGCAACACCATCAACGCGGCAGCCTCTTGTTCGTTCCAGTCACCCATTCGTGCGATCCCCACCTCTGAAAATCCCTGTTCCCTGTAAAATTTCTTTTATAGCACAATCCTCATCCGCTGTTCAAACCATCCTCGTGCGAGTGCAATTCAACTTTGCTGAATCCGCACCCGAAATTGACAGGCACGGCGCGAGCGTGTACCGTTACGCTCGACATGGGGACCGAACGACGCCCGTCGGCTCCGCCACACAGAACGGCTTCACATGAAGACACTCATTCCCTTTCTGGTCGTTGGATTCGGCGGGTTCGCCGGATCGATGCTGCGTTACTCGCTCAGCTTGTTGGGCCAGCGCTTTTCGGTCTCGTTTCCTCACGGCACGCTTTTGGCCAATCTGCTCGGCTGTCTCGCGCTCGGTGCCGTCTCGGCGCTGGCGGCCAAGGGCGGCGTGCTTTCGCCGACCACGCGTCTGCTGTTGGCCACGGGTTTCTGCGGCGGATTCACCACCATGTCCACCTTCACGTACGAAACCGTACGGTTCGTGCAAGACGCCGAATACCTTTACGCGGCCGGCTACCTTTTTCTCACCCTCGCAGGATGTCTGGCCTTCTTCTGCCTGGGGCTCTACGCGGTCTCCCTTTTGACGAAAGGATAGGCGAACCATGAAACTGACGGGCGAGGCGAAACTGCTGCGAATCTTCATCGGCGAATCCGACAAAGTCCGGCACGTGCCGCTCCACGAGGCCATCGTGCGCGAGGCGCGCGCGGCCGGACTCGCAGGCGCCACGGCGTGGCGCGGCATCATGGGCTACGGTTCGGCCAGCCGCATCCGCACCGCCAAGATTCTCGACCTTTCTTCCGACCTGCCTGTGGTCGTCGAGATCACCGACCGCGAGGAACGCGTCAACGCCTTCTTGCCGGTTTTGGACCGCCTCTTCAAGGAGGCCGACAGCGGCGGGCTCGTGACCATGGAGAAAGTCCAAATCATCGCCTATACGCACGGCCGAAACCAGCGGGCGGAAGGGTGCCACGAATAACAGAAAGACCCGCACGCGTTGGAAGTCACCAACACCTGCGGGCCTTCAAAATGGCTCCGGCGGCAGGATTCGAACCTGCGACCAAGTGGTTAACAGCCACCTGCGCTACCACTGCGCTACGCCGGAATAAAATCGTCGCGAAACGCTCGTCCCTCATGGGACAAAAGTGGCGTGTAATTTAACTAATCGGACCGTGGTTGTCAACTCCAGACTGCGCACGATCAGAGACTTTGAAATCGGACTTTGTGATGGGGCGGAAATAGGGTTTCCCATGCGTCTTTCGGAATGATATTCTGGCAAAAGAGTGTTGAATCAAGGAGAAATCCCCATGTCTGGCCAGCCGTCTTTTTTGCGCGTCACGTTCTTCGCGTCCCTATTTGCGTTCGGACTTCTCCGACAGGGGTTCGCCGGACAACCGCCATTGGTCTTGAGCTACACGTCCCCCGCCAGTGAAAAGGCCTGGGCCGCGCAGGCCCTTCCTTTAGGCAACGGCCGACTCGGCTGCATGCTTTTCGGCGGCGCGTTCTCCGAGCATCTCCAATTCAACGTCGACTCGCTCTGGACCGGCGACGCCAACTCTTCCGGGAACTACGACACGATGGGTGCCTACCAAGCGTTCGGCGACCTGCGAATCGAACTGGTCGGCGGTGCGCCTGCGGCATTCACGCTCGCCGCGGCCAGTGATCACAAGCCTTATTACCCGAGCGAAGGCATCGCCTCGTCGGCCGACGGGGACGTGAACACCAAATGGTGCGTCGAAACCCACGGCCAACCGGTGGTTTGGGAGATGCGTCTCGCCCAAGCCGCGCCCGTGGCCTCGTACACTTTCACTTCCACTCCAGAAAACCGTCCCGATCGCGACCCCAAAACGTGGGTGTTGTCCGGTTCGAACGACGGCACCGCGTGGACCTCCCTCGACCGGCGCGAAAATCAGCCTGCCTTTGACGTACGCGGAAGCACGCACGCATTCAAGATCGCCGAACCGCGCCCGTTCCGCCGCTATCGAATCGCCTTTCTCGCCAATCAGGGCGGTTCGCACTTCCAGCTCGCGGAAATCGCCCTATCGGGAATCGACCCTGAGAACGCCGCACCACTCCCCTCCGGATACCGCCGCTCACTCGACCTCGCGACCGGACTCCACACGGTTTCTTTCACGACGGGCGGCACCACCTATACGCGGGAAACCTTTGCCAGCGCGCCCGACCAAGTCATCGTCATGCGCCTCGCGGCTGACAAGCCGACGACGCTTGCCGGCACGCTCGCCCTCGTCGGCGCGCACCGCGAGACGACCGTCTCCGTATACGACGGGCTCACGTTCACAGGCGCGCTCCCCAACGGTCTCGACTACGCGGCCCGCGTGCAAGTCCGCGCCGAAGGCGGCAGCATCGTCTGCCAAGACGGAACGCTCCGTTTCGAGGCGTGCGACGCGCTCACGCTCGTCCTGGCGGCCGCGACGAGCTATGCGCCCGACTACGCGCGCAACTGGCGGGGCGCGCCGCCCGCACCCCTCGTCGCCGAGCAAGCGGTACGCGCGCTCGCGAAAACCTACAACGACCTCCGCCGCGCGCACCTCGCCGATGTCGCGAACATCATGGGCCGCGTCGCGCTCGACCTCGGCACCACCGCCCCCGAACAGCGCGGCATTCCCACCGACGCGCGGCTCGCCGCCTACGCCAAAGGCGCGCCCGATCCAGAGCTGGAGGCACTGCTCTTCCAATATGGCCGCTACCTGCTCCAAGCTTGTTCGCGCCCCGGCACCCTGCCCGCCAACCTACAGGGGCTCTGGAACGACAGCAACAACCCGCCCTGGCACAGCGACTACCACTCCAACATCAACATTCAGATGAACTACTGGCCTGCCGAACCCGCCAACCTCGCCGACTGCCACACCGCGTTTCTCGATCTCATCGCCAGCCAGCTCGAGCCTTGGCGCCTCGCGACGCGCGCGGAGAAAGAATTTCAGACCGCGAAAGGCCCGGTGCGCGGCTGGGCGGTGCGCACCTCGCACAACATCTTCGGCGGTCTCGGCTGGAAGTGGGACAAGACCGCCAACGCCTGGTACTGCCAGCACCTGTGGGAACACTACGCCTTCAGCGGCGACAAGAACTACCTGCGGGACACCGCCTATCCGATCATGCGCGAGGTCTGCGACTTCTGGCAGGACCAGCTCAAGACGCTGCCCGACGGGCGGCTCGTCGTTCCCAACGCGTGGTCGCCCGAACATGGCCCCGACGAGGACGGCGTCAGCTACAGCCAAGAAATCGTCTGGGACCTTTTCGACAACACCGTGGCCGCCGCCGACGCGCTGGACACGGACAAGGTCTACCGCGACAGTCTCGCCGCGCTGCGCGACCGACTCGCCGCGCCCAAGATCGGCAAATGGGGTCAGCTCCAAGAGTGGATGACCGACCGCGACGATCCCAACGACTACCACCGCCACACGTCGCACCTCTTCGCCGTATATCCGGGACACCAGATTGGTCCGTTCCGCACGCCCGATCTGGCCAAGGCCGCCGCCATTTCGCTCGCCGCGCGCGGCGAAACCGGCGACAGTCGGCGCAGTTGGACGTGGCCCTGGCGCTGCGCGCTCTGGGCACGGCTTGGCGACGCGGAAAAGGCCCACCACATGGTCCGAAGCCTGCTCACCTACAATCTGCTGCCCAACCTTTTCGCGAACCACCCACCGTTCCAAATGGACGGCAACTTCGGCATCACGGCCGCGATTTGCGAGATGCTCGTGCAGTCGCGAATTTCCTCGACGGATTCCGGATCGGCGGCCGAAATCACCCTGTTGCCGACGCTGCCGCGGGCGTGGCCCGACGGCAGCGTCAAAGGCCTGCGCGCACGCGGCGGATTCGAGGTCGATATCGCCTGGTGCCAAGGCCGTCTGACGAACGCCGTGATCCACTCGGCGAACCTCGGTTCGTGCACCGTTCGCTATGGGCAGAAAACCGTCATCCTCTCGACCCGGCCCGGACAGGCCTATGACCTAAACGGCGCGCTGCAACCGTGATCGTCCACATCCTCCGCGCTATTTCGGAGACACATCGATCCGGAAGAACCGCGACGCTGCGTTAGTGGGCACGAGCCAGGAGGCGTCGGCGAGCGACGACTTGCCCTCGACTGTGTACACGCGCGTCGTGCCAAGGTCCGGCGACCACGTGATGACAGGCGCATTGTTAGAAAACGCGATGAACGCGAGGAAGATCGAATTCGCGTTGGTCGGCACCGTGCCCGCCACGTACTCCTGCCAGGCCGCATAGCCGTCGCCGTCCGTGTCGGCCAGCGCCGCCGCCTCGTAGTCCCCGCCCGTCACAAGCCCGTAGGCGTCCAGCCACGCGAACGGCACGGGCACCTCCGTGGTCACCGTATAGGGTGCCAGGCGCACGCCCGTGTCGTAAGCGCTGAATGCGCTGGAGCCCGTGGTATTCGTCGCCTTCACCCAGTAATAGTAAAGAGCGCCTGGAGTCGCCGTCGTATCGCTGAAACTCGTCGACGCCACGGACCCGACCACGCTGGCCGAATTGGACGCGCTGGAGGTGTACCGGTAAACTTTGTACCCCGTGGCATACGACGCAGACGTCCACGAAACCGCCACGCTGGCCGTCGACGCCCCGTCGCCCGCGCTTACCCCCGTCGGCGCGGCGGGCAGAGGGTCCGGAAGCGTGAGATCGTTGCCCCAACTGTTGCCGACCTTGCCGCTTCCCACGGTATAAGACATTCCTCCCGTAGACGGATAATAGGTGTACGAGGTCGACTTGCTCGCCTTGACCGTGGCGGAAGCCGTCGCTTTCCGTCCCGAGAGGCTTGCCGTAATCGTATAGGTCGCCGTCGCGGTTTGCGGACCGTGGGCAGTCGGCTCGGGCACGAGAAGCGCATAAACCCCGTTGGCGTCCGTCACGACGGCCGAGACGCCCGCCGACGTCGACTGGTTGGTCGCGACCACGGTCGCGCCGCTCACAGCAAGACCGGATCCATCGAGAACACGTCCACTGATCACCTCGCCGGAGGACGACGGGAACACGTTGTATACGATGCTGTCGAGCATGGTGAACGAATAGTAGGCGGTGACCGACGGCAGGTTGTACCACGCGTTGTACGACCCGGTCCATCCCATGTTCAGATGGACATACAACGTGCGATCAATGTAGCCGTAACCGTCTCCGACGACCTCGTGCCCGCCATCCCCGGAAATGCCGAACAGCACGGGATATTTCGCATCAAGATTGGCGAGCGCCGCATTGGTGAGAGAACTCTCGACGCCCGTGTTTTGGTTCAACATGACGATCGCGTTGGCGTAATTGAATCGGTTTTTGAGCGCGTCAACAAAATTGGGATCGTACGCTCCCGATCCGGTGGACGTGTAAGACATGTAGCAGGCAACGCCCACATCGTAGATGAGTTTGCCGATCGCCTGACGGTTGGCCAGCGTGGTGGACGAAGACGCCGGATTGGTTGCCATGCTCGACCAGTCGTAGGTCCCGCCGATCATCGTCGCGTTGCTGGCCACGCCGTCGACCCAGATCGTATAGGAACTAGCCGAGACACTCGCCGTCGGATACTGGTGGAACCGCATGAGCTGCGCACCCGCAGTGGCCACGCACCCGCACGGATAATTCGCGGTCGATCCCGCAGCGTAGGGCGGCACATAATAATTGTAGCAGGCTCCGCCGTAGGCCGTCTGCTGGCTCCACGTTGTAGTCAGCAGAGGACTGACGCGAAGGTCGCTGACGCTGGACACGCCCGTTCCCAAAACCGTATAACTGCTATCGGAGGCAACAAGGTTTTGCCATTTGGCAGCGAACTCGCCTGTCGGTGCCTGCGCCCCCAAAACAAGGCGCTGCCCGGCCATTTTCCGGGCGAACGCCCGCCGCTGCGGCAAATCGCGATTCAGCATGACCCACAGCGGATTCCGGTCGTCCGCGACGAGATCGTCATCGTCCGAAAACGCGATGACGGGCAGAATGCCGTCGTCGGCGGCCGCCACCGCGAAACCGCCTTCCTTAAATCGTACGACGTGAAACAGCGCATCGCCGTCCGCACCCCGGTAGGTCCGCGCATCGCGGACCGTCTGACCAATCCGGGCACCAAGCGGCTTCGCCGTCAGCCGCGCCCAGTTCCCCACGGCCGTCCGGGCTTGTTCGAGCGAAACGTCCGCCGCCCAAGCGCATGAACACGCCAAGGCGAGCAACACACAAGCGGCAAGGCGAACCGATATCGTCTTGTAGAGCATGGCGGACTCCTTTCACAACCAAAGACAATAGGAATTATTCCTATTCCCTGTCAGGAGTCAAGCCCGAGAACGCAGGAAAAATCCACGCCGCAACGGCGGCGCATTCAACACCGAACGGCAGATAACCGGCAAAGCCGACGACCGGCATTTCGAAGATTTGGAAGGCATGGACATACGGTACGGCGTAGACCCACTTTGCGTGGCTGTAGAAGTTCCACATCTCCCAGAAACCGCCACAGATCAACGCGGCAAGCGCGAAGCGCACGACCAGCCGCCAATCGCCGACGCGCAGACTGTCGAGCACGGTCGGCTCCCCCATGACCGCCTGCACGGCGAGAAAGACCGCCAGCGGCGAGATCCAAAGCAACGGAAAGGCCAGATGCGGCCGCCACACGATGCCGGTCAGTCCGAGCGCGGCGATGAGCGCGAACCCCGCCACGCTCATGGGGCGATGCGCATCAAACCGCGCCAGCCCGCATAGCCGTCCGTCCGCGAAGGGCCGGAACGTGCTTAGCCAGTCGGCAGTCGCGGTCACAGCCGGCAGCACCGTCGCGAAGCTGCATGTGGCGAAAAACGCGTACTCGGCGGCGCTCATCCCGCCCACACCGCGATAGTACCAGTTCCACACGTAGCGATTCAGGTATTCGAAGAACCACCAGAAAGCCGCGCTCACGGGAAAAAGCGTCGCATAGGCGCGCGGGTACGACGTCAGCAGACATCGCCCCCGCCGCCGCACGCACAGGGCGTTGACCACGAGAATATAGGCCAGCCAGAGCGGCAGGAACGTGTGGGCCTGAAACGGCGCAAACCACGCGAAACGATGCCACGCCAACACCCACGCGACCGCGCCGAGCGCCAGCCCCGCCCATCCGAACGCCGGAAACGTTTTCCGTTCGGCGCTCGGCGTTGATCGCTCGCCCCCTCCCCGCGCCAGCCGCCGCGCAAAGGGCGCGACCGCCGCCAGCACACCGGCCGCCAACGCGGCGAACGCGGGCCACGAGAACGGCTTCCGCATGTTCCACAGCTTGGAAGGGTCGAGCCCCCAGTCCTCGGTCCGCGGCGGAAAGGCGGCCACGCTTTCCAGCAGTTCGCGCCGCCCTCCGAACCACGCGCACGCGAATGGCACGCCGAGCAATAGCGCGGCCAACGCGAGATAATGGACGAGCCGCCGCACGGGAAGAATACTCCTGCGTTACTTCTTCGCCGCCCACAGCACCGCATTCGCCATGATCGTGCGGATCTCGGGCTGAAAATAGATGGGGTTCGTTTCGTGACCGAGCTGAAAATAGAAGTAACGCGCCTTGCCCACGTTCCAACAGTAGCCGAGCTTGCAGGGTTCTTTCGCCCCGTCCTTGTGAACGTGGACGCCCGTGAACGGCACGTCATCGGTCGGCGGCACCACGTACGGGTCGCTGTAGCGCTCGTCGTTGGCCACCACCACATCCCAATCCTTCAGCGCTTCCGACGCCTTCAGACCTTCGGCGATCGCGCCGTTGATATCGTTCGGGTAGACGTTCTTGGGCGCCGTACCCTCGGACCAGGCCACGACCGTCTTTTTCGGGCCCGCCCATCCGCAGAGCGCCACGCCTATCGCAACCGCCGCCATCAGTGCCGCCGTTTTCATCGCACATTCTCCTGTTGTTTGTTGTTCGTCTCCCCTAACCGCAAAGAGTCTGTCCGCCTATTTCCGCTCATCCTGCTTTTGGCCTTCGCGCGTCACCTCTTCGAAGTACTCTTTCACCAAGCCACGGTACTCGGCAGGCGTCTTCTTGAGCATTTCCTCGTAGGCCTCCGAGGTCATCCCGCCGCGGAAACGGATCCAGTCCGGATCGGCCGACACGCGAGGCGCATCGCCAAGCCCCTCGCCGCCGCCTCCGTTGGCCATTCGTCGCATCGAGCCGCCCATGCGCCCCTGCACGAGCGTCCATGCGTCGGCCTCGCGCTTGGCCTGATTCTCCAGCACCGCGGCGGCCGCCTCGGCCACCTGGCGCGCCCGTTGAGCCGCCTCCAACTGCTGGGCTTCGGCCGCGTCCCTCTTCGCCGCCCGCGCGCGCGCCTGGCGCGCCAGTTCCAGCGCCTCGCGCGCCTTGTCCGCGCCCTGCTGCGCCTGGCCGTGCGCCAGCGCGTCCGACTCCGGCACCGCCTTCTCGGAAGAGAGCAGCGCCTGACGCGCCAGTGTCGCGGCCTCCCCGGTGAGTTGGGCCGACGCCTTGCTCTGTTCTGCCGCCTGTTGCGCATCCGGGGCCTTCGCATTGCTGGCGGCCTTGGCCGCTTGCTCGGCCTTCTGCATCGCCTCGCTTGCCTGCTCCACCGCACGCTGAGCGGCCTGTTGCGAGGCCTGCTTCCGATCCGCCATCTCGGTCGCCGCCCGCTGCGCCGTCTGGCGCGCCAGCGCGGCCGCCTCGGCCGCGAGTTCGGCGGCCTCCTTCGCTTCTTGCGTCGCCTGGCGCGTTTCAGCACGTCCCTGAGCATCGACTTTCTTTTCGGTCTCGGCCTGCGCCGTGCGCGCGCCGGACCGCTCGGCCAGTTTGCCCGCCTGTTCGGCGAGCGACGACGCCTCCGTCAGCCGCTCGGCCAACGCCCGCTCCACCAACGGCGCGTTCTTGGTCTCGGCCGCCGCCTCCCGCGCGGCCGCGACGGCCTCCCGCGCCTGCGCCGCCGCCTCGCGAGCCCCTTTGACAGCCTCTTGGGCCTGCGCGGCGATCTCCTCCGGCTTCGCCTGACGCGCCGCCGCCTCGCGCGCCTCCTGAGCCAACTGGTCGAGCTGCTCTTTCGCGCGCTGCGCCGCCTCGTCCGCTTTGGACTTGGCTTCGGCCGCCACTTGCCGCGCCTGTTCCGAAAGTCCGCGTGCCTCCTTGAGCGCCGCCTCTTTCTGCCCGGCGTCGGTCGGTTGTCCGTCCGCCTTGGCCCGCGCCGCCTCCGCCTCCCGCGCCAGTTCCGCCGCGCGCCGGGTTGCGGCGGCAGACTCCGAGGCGAGCCGACCGGCTTCGGCCGCCTTCGCCAAGTTTTGCTCCTCCGCCTGACGCGCGGCCTCGACCGCCTTTGCGTTCGCGCCCTGCGCCTGCCGGTCCGCCGCCGTCGCCTGCTGTTTCGCTTCTTCGCCAGCCGCCTTGGCTTGCTCCTTCTGCCCGGACTGCTGCGCCTCGGCCGCGCGCGCAGCCTGCTCGGCGCCTTGGTCGGCGGTCTTCGCGGCCTGCCCCGCCTCCTCCGCCGCCTTCTGCGCCTGTTGCGCCGCCTCCTGACGCCGCGCCGTGTCCGCAGCCGCTTCGTTCGCCGCGCGCTTGTCCGCCGCCTGCCCGGCCTTGCTCGCGGCCTGCGCCGCCTTTTCAGCCGCCGCAGACGTCTTTTCAGCCGCCTTCCTGACCGCGTCCGATGCGGCCCGTACATCGGCAACCTCCCTCGCCTGTTCGGTCGCCTGCACCGCCTGCTCAGCGGCCTTCTCCGCCAGCTCAGCAGCTTTCTCCGCCTCGCGCGCCGCGTGCTCCTCGCGCCGCAACGTCTGGCCCGCTTCCGGCGTCGCGGCCCTGTCGGCGGCAAACATCGCCTCGCGCGCCTGGCGCACGTTCTCAAGCGTTTTGTTGAACGCGGCGTCGTCCATCTGCTGCTTGCTCTGCCACAGTTTCTGCTCGGCCTCATTCTGGCGGTTGGCCCACTGCTGCATCTCCTGCTTGTTCATCTTGGAGGCCTCGGCCTCCTGCGCCATCGCCTGTTCGCGCTGGGCCAGCTCGCCGAGCCGACTCTGCTCTTCCTGTTTGCGGTTCTCTTCCTGCAGGTTCTTCCAGACCAGCTCGTTGACTTTCTCGGCCGCCTCGCGGAAGGCCCGCTCGGTCTCCTCGCCGAGCTGCTTGCGCGTGTCGGACGCCGTCACCGGAATTTTCTCCAGTTTCTGGAAGGCCGGCTCGACTTTCTCGTCGCGCACGTCGAGGATGTCCTTCGCGAAGGGCGCGAACGGCGTCTTCGCCGTGGCCTGAACCGCTTGGCGCATCCGCTCCTCGGCCCGGACCGCCGCCTGACGCGCCTGTTCGAGTTTCGCCGCCGCCTTCTCGGTCAATTCGGGACGATCATAGGTCCACCGCTCCTCCGCCACCCGCTGCGCGGCTTCGTTCAGTTCCTGCGCGGCCTTGCGGAGCTGCTGTTCCAGCTCCTTGCGCGTCGCCTCGCGCACCTGCTCCCGCAGCGTGCGCGCGCCCATGTCGAGACTCACCGCGACCTCGCGGCTTTCCCTGATCTGCGGTCCGCCCAATTCGGGCGGCAGGTTGTCGGCCACGCGCAGACACATCTTGAACGAGCGATAGTTTTGGTCGAACAGCGCCTTCAGGTCCGGCGAGCCCTCCAGCGTTGCCCGCGTCGCACCCTGCTTGGCGACTTTGAGCGGTATTGCGCGCTCCCCCAACTTGTCGGACCGGAGCACCAGCTCCATCGCGCCGAAGCCGAAATCGTCCGACGCCTCGCCCTCGCACACGAGCCGGTCGTACGGCGGAAGCGTCAACCGCGACGCCTCGGGCAGCCGGAGCGTCACCTCGGGCGGCCGGTCGGGAACCACGGCGTACGCCGCCCACTGAAGCCGGTTGGTGAAGCCGTAGCCGTCTCGGAGCGCCAGCGCCCAACGCCCCGTCCGGTTGGTACTCATCGTCTGTTCCCACACACCGTTCGAGGCCACGCCCGCCGAATTTTCGAGCGCCAGCTCATTGAGCCGCAACGCCGCGCTGCACGTGCGGTCGAACGCGCCTTCGATGCGGATCCGCGTGCCCGCCAGCGCCACGATGTCCTGCGCCACGCCCACGGTCTGCGTCGGCTGCAGCCCCGTGTAAGCGGGGAACGCATAGTCGACCCGCGTCCCGACAACCGCCGGCTCGGTCATGACCGAGACCGTGTAAGGCCGCGTGTAGCCGTTGCCGTAGCGCACGCGATACTCGAAGCTCTGCCCGACCGAAGGAATCTCCAGCTCAAAGACGACAGCCTCCGCGCCTTGGGCCGACAGGCGTTTCATGCGTTCGACCGTTCGATGACCGTCGCGCCAAGAGAAATGGATCTCCGCACGCAGCCCGTGGCGTTCGGGCGCCTTGACCTCGAAGCGCAGTTCGCGGTGCGCAAGCTGCATGATGTCGCCGGGCTTCACCTCCAGCACGCTCGCCTCCAATGTGTCGAATTCGACGTTGGGCGCCAGCGCCCGCAGAAAAAGCAGCCAGCTCTGCCGGGGCCAGAGCGCAAAGAGCGCGCCCAAAACCAGAAATGCGGCCGCCGACGCCAGCAGAAACGGCTTCACGGTCCGGACCGTGAACTCGCGCCGCGGGGCCACGCCCGCCAAGTCGGCCGCAGCGTCCTGCGTGAGCAGGCCCACCAGTTCCGCCGACGCGCGCTCGCCGTCCATGCCGCCGTGCTCGGCCAGCTCAATGGCCGAGCTGATGCGCTCCTGCATGTCCGGATGACGCGTCTCCAGCACGCGCGCCATGCGCGTCAGCGTCAGCGGCCGCGAGAGCGGCACCGCCAACATGGACCACGCCGTGGCGAGCGTCAGGCCCAGCCCCGCCAGAGAGAACGCCCATCGGGCCAGCGGATGGTAGAGCACCACCGCCGCGTCCACCGCCATGATCGTCAGCACCGCACCCACGGCCACCGCCGCCACGGCCAGCACCCCGCGCGCGCACAGAATGAGCCGCACGCGCCGGATCATTTTTCCGAGTTGCGCCGCCAATTCAGGAGGAAGTGTGTGTCTTGTGCTCATGTTCCCATTCAAGTCTCAGATTTGAAATTCCAACCGTCTTCCGACTCTCAACTCCTAATTCCTAAATCCTAAATCCTAACTTCCAACTCCCTACGCCAGCCCGCCCTTCTTGCGAAGCAGCCATTCGGCGGTCAGCAGGGCCGCCAGCAGAAGCATCACGTACAGGTTGTTCCACAGCGCGTACTCGCGCTTTTCCTGAACGATGCGGCTGCCCTCGCCGAACGCTTCCACCAGCGACGGCGCGGCGTCGGGCGAAACCACCCGTCCGCCCGTGCCCTTGGCCAGCGCTTCGAACACGCGGAGGTCCGGGCGCACGTCGCCCATCTCGATGGGACGGCGGGAAGCTGTCACAAGGAGCGACGTCTCCGCCCGCTCGCGGGCCACCGTGTCGGTCCGCACGACCTCGACCCGGCACGCCCCTGCGCGCCCCTGCGGAGGCAGCGACGCCTCGTAGAAGCCGTGCGAGTCCGGGCGCGGCGCGAGCCGCACGCGCGTGATCTCGCGCCCCTCGCCGTTCCTCAACACGGCCTCGACCTGCGCGCCCTCCTCGCCCGAAAAATCGTCCTTCAGCACGCGCGCCATGACGGTGATCGGATCGTCGGGGCCGTACACCAGCCGGTCGGTGCCCACGCGGAAGCGCTCCTGCCCGGCGCGCAGGCGCTCGCCAAGGCCCCACCGCATCACCTGACCCCAGAACCGATGGTGGCGCAGATCGCCGACGCGGTAGCGCAGCCGCCACGTGCGGTCGAACGCCATCCCCAGCACCTTGCCTCGCCCCACGCGCTGCGCCGCGATCAGCGCGTGCCGGGCGCGGTACTGCATCACGTCCTCCAAATGCGCGACCGCCTGGCGCACGTCGGTCAGCACGCGTTCCCGCTCGCCGTTCTCCGGCACCGCCACCGCCAGCACCTCCGCGCCGGGCTTGGCCACCACCGGCAGCCGCCAGTCGAACGCCGGCACCGACTTCCACACGTCTTCGTTTTCGGAGAGGCTTCCCGACTGTACCATCACGGGATGCGACTGCCCCGCCGGCGTCAGCGCCAGCCGGTACGACTGCTCGGGACCCTGCCAGTAGTTTTCCTCGGGCACCACGGTGAACGGCACCAGTTCCGCCAGCGGCGAGTCCTTGGGAAACCCGTGCGGCATCGCGCGCGGACCGCCGATCACCACGAGCAGCGCGCCGCGGTCGGCCACGCACGCACGGATCTCTTCCTGCACGTTCGGCGTCAGCGTCGCCGCGTCCAGATCGCCGAGGATGATCACGTCGAACGCGCGCCATTCGTCGCGGCTCGCAGGCCAGCCGCCGGACTCGGCGTCGCCGAACTTGCGGCTCGCGGAGGCCGGCGGCAGCGCCGCCGCAGCCGCCCCGTTCAACCGGTCGGGATGCACGAGCCACGACTGGAGATGCACCGACTTGTCCCGGCCGAAGAACAGGTTGCGCAGATAGCGGAATTCCCAGCGCGGCAAATCGTCCACCAGCAGCACGTTGATGCGGTCGTCGCTCACCGCCACGTCGCACGCCCACCTATTGTTGTCTGCAAAAAGTTCGCCGTCGAGCGCGTCGACTTTCACCTCGTACCGCACCACGCCGTTGGTCCCCGGCTCGTGCGAGAGACGCACCTCGCGCTGCCAGTCGTCGGACGAGACGTCCAGTTCCTCCGACGCGACCGTCTCTCCTCCGCACGCGAGTGAAACGCGCACCTTCTTGCCGACCGCGCCCGTGGCCCGCACCGTCGCAGTCATCCGCACACGGTCGCCGAGGAACACCGATTCGGGCGACACCACGTCGGCCAGCGCCACATCGAACGGCAGGCGCGTGCCGCCGACGGGCACGCCGCAGACCGGCGCGCCCTGCGCGCCGAAACGGCGCGTCACCGGCAACACCGAGGGGTCGGCGTTGTGAATGCCGTCGCTCAGCACCAGCACGCCCGCGAGCTGTTCGGACGGGATCTCCTTCAGGACGCCCTCCAGCGCCGTCGTGAAATCCGTCGCCGCGCGGAAATACTGCTCCGCGAACGACGGCGTGCCCGTCGACGCCAGTCCGGCGGCGATTTCTGACTCGCTCACGCGCGCCAGACCGCGCCCGAACGCGAAAAGGTCGAGATCGTAACGCTTGCCCAGCGCGGCGAGCAACGAGTCGCCGCCGGACGCCGGACGCGCGAGCAGGTCGCACGCCAGCGCCACGCGCGTGGTCTCGCAGAGGCTCCGCACGGCGGCCCGGTCCGTCTCGGCGAGCGCGTCCCACAATTTCTGCGGATCGCTCTTGGCGTCCGCCAGCGCGGCCTTTTGCGCGTCGCCCAGCCTGCCGGCGTGCGCCGCCCACGCGAGATATTCGCGCGGCTGCCACTGCCGGTCCGTGAAGCGCATCGAGGTCGAACCGTCCACCAGCACCGCCACGCGGCGCGTGACTTTTTTGCCCACGAACCGGACCAGCACGGGCTGCATCAGCATCAGCACGGAGAGCGCCACGGCCGTCGCGCGCAACGCCAGCACCAACGTGCCGGTGCGGCGCGGCAGCACCTGCCGCTCGCGGTGGAAACAGGCGGCGACCGTCTCCACGCCCAACCCCAGCATGACGGCCGCCACCCACAGCGGCCACGTGCAGGCGTAGGTCGCCCAGCGGCCCACGAGCTGCAGCAGGCACCACGACGCCGCCACCGCACCCAGCGCGCGCGGCACCACGACGCCGAACCCCGGCAAACGCCCCCGCATCCGACCCGTGGCCACACGGATGCCCAGCCACAGCCCGGCCGCGGCCAGCGCCATCGCGGCGACGGCCCACGTCGGAACTTCGGGCGGCAACAAATCTATGCGCAGTTCGTTCATTCAAAGGATTTTCATAGCGCAGCTCGGCAAATCGGGAGAAGTCGTCGTCGGCAGACGACAAAACGAGACCGTGACTGATCGCCAAAGCGGCGAGTTGGGCATCCGCCACATGCTTGTACGTCACTCCGTACCGGGTGAGCAATTTGCCCAGAATGTCGCGATGCTGAGCCGTGGGACAGGGAACCCAAACGTTCGGGAAGGAAAGCCAATACCGCACCTGTTTCCACGCCTGATCGACGGGCAGACTCGGCCTGAACACGCGGGGATTGGACGCCAGCCGGACAAACGCGGTCAGGGTCTCCCATGTGAGCCCCACGCGGGCGTCGCCGTTGATGCACGCATCCAGCCAAGCCCGCGCCCGTTTGTGCATGGGATAGACGTCGAAGGTCGCATAGAGCAGCAGATTCACATCGACGAGTCTCATTTGTAGTCCTCGCGTTCCGCCACGGCCAGCATGTCGGATGTACAGGTCAAATCGATGATCGAGGTGCGCTCAGCGTGAAAGACCGGCGTCCGGCATTTCATCCGGGGGGCAGAGTCGGTCACTGCCATTTGGCAGAGTCCCTTGCGAAGCGCAGTGTTCACCATGTCGCGGAAGCTCAGATTCCGTTCTTCCTGAAACTGCGTCAACTGTTTCGCGACATCCGCGTCCAGTGTCAGCGTCGTTCGTATGGATGTTGTTTTCATGATGTCCAATCATCACCGAGTTGATGCTTCGATGTCAAGAACGGTCGGCGAACGCTTTCTCCGTTCCGCGCTGGATGCAGATCCAGCGGGTCAGGACGGCTTCCAGAATCAACAGCGCGAACAGCACCAGCGCAGGGATGCGCCACAGCTCGCGGCCGAAGGTCTTGCCGACCAGCGCCTTCTGGAGGTCTTCGAACGAATGGGCGACCGTGATGTCCGCCTGGCGAGCGATGATCGCCTGCTCGTCGGCGGTGAGCGCATCGAGCCGGCTTTCCTCGGGATTTTCCGTGACGCACAGCGCGAAGGTGTCGTTCGTGTTCGCAAGATGTCCCAGCCACCCCGAGGCGGTCGGCGGCACGCTCACCTCGTAGAGGCCCTGCATCAACGGACTGTCCGTGCGGAGCGCCAGCCCGTCCTCGCCGTAGCGGATCTTGGCGTAGAGCGTGCGGCCGCCGGGCGTCTGCACCTGCGTGTCCACGGCGTCCGCCCACGAATCCGCGTCGCCCCGCACCGGCGTCAGCCAGTCGCTCGGCAGACGCGCGCGGGGGAAGCCCGGCCCCTCCATGTCGACCCAAATCGCCGCCTGCCCCGCGTCCTCGCCGTAGAGGGCCGCTACGGGATAGTGCTCGCCCGCTTTGAACGTGCCGCGCATCTCCTTGTACTGCCCGTACTCGTTGATCCTCAATTCGCACGTGCCGATCCGCAGAGAGAGGCGGTCGTCCGCCCACGCGTAAAAGGTATACGGGCCGCTCTGCCGCGGCACGAAGGAGCCCGACCAGCGCACGGAAAAATAGTCGCGAGGCAGGCCCTCGGCCGGGCTGTGCTCGTTCCAGTTGAAGTCGAGCGTCGGGTCGACCCGCGTCAGCAGCACCTTCTTGAAATTGTCCTTCTTGAAATATTCCGCAAACAACCCGTAGCCGCTCATCTGCGCCAACGCAGGCGACGAGAGCTGCACCACGGCCCCGCGCGACGGCGGGATGTTCAGCGTGGCGATCACCGGCTGGGCCAGATAGGACGTCACCTCCTGGATCAGCGGCAGGAACGACTGGCGCGCCACCAGGTTGCCGGCCGTCCGGTCCAGCGGCACGAAGAGCTGGACGACGCGCCCCTTGCCCAGCGCGTGTTCGGACATGAAGGGCGCGCCGTTCTGCAGACGCGCCACCACGCCCGCGTTCTCGTTGGTCTCCACCGCTTTGCGGTAACACTCCACCACCGCGTCGGACAGATCGCCCGACTCGCGGAAGAGCGCCAGCGCCGGATGCCGAAACGTACCGGAATCGATCTTCACCGCCGACTGCCCGGCCTGCGGGTCGGCCATCGCGCACGCCCCGATGGGCAGCGGCAGCACCGGCACGCCCTCGCTCGCCCACGCGTTATAGAAAGCGGGGTCCGAACGCGGACCGTGTACGACCAGCAGACTACCGCCGAGCCGCACGAAGTCCGCGATCAGCGCGGCCTGTTCGGACGGCAACGCGGGCACGTCCGCCAACACCGCGACGGCATAGCCGGCCAGCGACCGCTTGAGCCCCAGCGCGCTGACCGTGGACAGCTCCGGCGCCATCAGATAGCGCGGCCGCTCGGTTTCGCGGGCGCGCCGTTCGTCGCGGTCGAGGATGCCCTTGGCGGACGGCATCAGCCCCAGCGCGATGTAGCCGCCGGGACGCTCCAGCAGCCGCACCGCGCGGCCGTCATCCGCCACCAGAACCTTGAGCGTGCGCATGATCTGGGGACGAATAGGGGTCGTATTTGTACATTAGACAAAACGGGGTTGAAACGGACGGTCGGGATGTGGTAGAGTGAAACCATGTCAAGGCAACCGAGGCATCATGGCGCGGGTGGGCGGCACCTGACCGCGCGACGACGGTCAGAACGGGGCTTGGCCGGGATGCGCAAGGCGGTTGACGGCAGGAGGGATGGTAAAATGTCTAATGTACAGAT
>Ga0172375_10004647_pt1 | contig 20162 bp, 20 predicted proteins | sample LakKiv1m_FD_114537 | JGI IMG/M metagenome (GOLD analysis project Ga0172375, IMG submission 114537) | Freshwater microbial communities from Kabuno Bay, South-Kivu, Congo - kab_092012_11.1m | ecosystem: Environmental > Aquatic > Freshwater > Lake | place: Democratic Republic of the Congo...
CCTTGTCGAAGTCGCCTACGTTGACAACGAGCTGTGTTTGTGCCGGGATGTGTTTCCTGAGTGACGCAACAATAGACAGGAGATGGTCCAGGTCAAATTCGTGCATGGTCATCAGAAACAGCGCGAATAGATCGCCTTGAGCCGTGAAAGACCGTGCACGGGCAATGATCTCTTCCACTGACAAGGAAGTCTTCTGAAATTGTGTGTGACTCTTGGCGAAAGCGCAAAACTCGCAGTCTCCCGGACAAGGCGTAGTCTCGAGACCGATCTGACCCAGTAGGATGGCTTGATTGTTGAACCGTTTACGCATCAACATGTCAGCCACTCCCTTCAGGAGGGCTGCTTCAAGCGAATCCTCCTGCAGTTCCAGAAGCGCGACGCACGCCTTCTTGTCCGCAGCACGCCCTTCAAGAGCGTCGCCCAGGATTCGCCTGATCTCGCCATCGACGTGCATATAGGGTTCGCTCCTGAATACTATCAATTTCGGACACAAGACGATCGGTATTCCGCTTCGCGACGGTCATCGTGCCCTGGCTGTGCCTCTATTTCTGGTGTTGTTCAACCTCAACAGCGCTTTGCCGGCCATGGCCAGTAGTGCCTCCGTGGCCTGCTGATATGTGGACAGGGTCTTCGTCCATTCCGCCAAGCATCGCCGCCCTGCCGGTGTCAATCGGTAGGCTTTCTTCTGCGGTCCCTTCTTGGAGGGAAGCCACACAGACGCCACAAGACCCTCATGTTCCATCCCTCCAAGGATTCGATACACACCAGCAGAATCAGGACGCTCTCCCTTGAGAATGGGAGTTTTTGAGATGAGTCCCGCTAGGCGGTACCCGTGTACGTTGCCACTAGCGAGAATCGTCAGGATGGTTGGATGGATCAACTTGGGGAGAGTCCTCCCCGTACACGGGCAATTTCTCCACTTAACCATCTTACGGCTCCGCTATGAGAGTTAGTCACATACCAGATCGCACCATATCATGCCATCTGGTGCCCGTCAATAGAGGCCAGTCGGCATTGGGGCCTTCGCAGATCGTGTCAGCGAGACTCCGAAGGGTCAGACAGCGCCATTCGAAGCCACCTGGCCAGATCCATCCACCGGGAATGCTCAACCACGATGTCGAACAGGTCCCGAACCTCGGGATCCGGGTTGATTCCGATGGTCAGGCCGTTGTTTTCCATCGCCCACCGCGCCAGAGGCGCCTCATCCATCGAGTGCCCCAGAATGACAGGGCCGCGCAGGCGATTGACGATCATGTGGTTCTGCAAAATTCGCAGCTTGTCGTCCCCTGAGCAGAACATCGTGCGATAGCCTTTGAACGTCCCATCCACTTCCTCAATCTCGTTGCCGATGGCGAAACTGAACACCGGGAAGTCTTCGGCGACCTGGGCGGCAATGGGCGAGATGCTTTCCGTGAGAATACCCGTCGTCATGCGTTGCGAAAACAGCCGTGCGCATTCAAGCGCGTGAAGATCAAAGAATCGGTATGACCGCCGAACGACGTCTCGGATCATCGTCACGGGAACCCCTTGCATGCTGTGCGCGAACAGTTCCAACATGACGCGGTTGGGCACCCGATGCCGGCGAAGACCGTGATGAAGGCGGAGCAGGCCCAGCGATACTCCGCCGACCAGCAGCGGCCAGACATGTCTCCACATCTTCGGTGAAACGATGGATCGTCCCATCACTCCTGCCGCGACGAGAGTTTGGATGAAGAAGGCGAAGAGACACTGGTCGAAGTCAAAGCATGCGATATCGGCCGCGAGCAGCCTCCGGCGCAACTCGAACTCCTCTCCGCGCACGTCCACTTCAGCTCCATACGCCTGGAATGTCTGCGCCGCACGACTTGCACTTGCCTTTGACAATGTTGTTCTTGAGGATCCCAAGCCCGTAGCGGTCAATCAGGAGAGCCTTGCACGAATGGCAATAGGTGTCCTCGCCTTCGTGTCCGGGAACGTTGCCGACATAGACGTAGCGGCATCCTTCGCCCATCGCCGCCTCGCGCGCGCGGACAAGAGTTTGTTCCGGGGTCGGCGGGATGTTGTTGATCTTGTACGCGGGATGATAGCGCGTGAAATGAACAGGCACATTCTGTCCAAGATCCTTCACAATCCAGGCGGACATGCGTTTGATGTCGGCCAGATCATCGTTGAGTGTCGGGATGACCAACACGACAATTTCGAACCACACGCCTGAACTCGCGAGCCGTTTCAGGGTGTCAAGCACAGGCTGGAGTTGACCGGAGCAGGTCTCTTCGTAGAAGGTCTGGGAAAATGCTTTGAAGTCAATCTTGATGGCGGTAGCCACCGAGCACCATTCTCGCAGCGGCTTCTCATTCAGAAATCCGTTGCTGACTATGACGTTGCCCAAACCGGCTTCTTTCGCCGCTTTGGCGCAATCAAGGATATACTCCGTGAAGACCACCGGTTCGCTGTAGGTGTAAGCGATGGTTTTTGCCTCTTGCTTGGAGGCCAGTCGGACGATTTCCTCCGGACTCTTGAACGGTGCCGGAACGTCTTCCGGCTTTGCTTGAGAGATGTCCCAGTTTTGACAGAACTTGCATTCGATATTGCACCCCGCCGTCGCAATGGAGAAGGCTTTAGTCCCCGGATAGACATGATAGAACGGCTTCTTTTCTATGGGATCGGTATTTGTGACGCATGGCCGCCCGTAAACGAGCGAGTAGTACTTGCCCCCTTTGTTCTGACGCACACGACACTTGCCGCGTTGTCCTTCGGGGACGACGCATTGCCACGGACACAAGCGACAGCGCACAGCGCCGTTCTCCAACTTTTCATAGAAACCGGCCTCATGGATTTCCTTGTTCGATGCGTCTGCCGCCTCAAGGTCAAGGAGAGGGCAGACTGCACAGGCGGTCGCGGCGACCCCCGCGGCCTTGAGGAATTCGCGGCGGGAGATGTGTCTTCTTCGCCTCATGGCGCACCGCCCCAGACTCCCATAAGGACAATCCGCAGAAATCCGCCGACAATCAGCGCCGTCAAGAGCATGATCGTCGCAGCCTTTAGCATATCTCTAACGCCCAATTCCTTGAGCAGAACCGCGAACGTGGCAACGCAGGGGAAATATAGGGCAAGAACCGTCACCGCAATCGTCAGTTGTTGGGGAGTCAGCCCCAGGGGAACAAGCATCCCGACGGCCAGATCCTTTCGCAAGAAACCGGCCAGTAGGGCGGGAACCGCCGCGCCGGGAAGGCCAAACCAAACCGTCATGAAAGGCGACATGTGGCGGGCAAGATGATCAGTAACGCCGATCGCATTCAGGATATTGACGACCAGAACCCCGACAAACAGGAAAGGGACTGCCTCTGCGAGAAACCAGCGAACGCGCATCCATGTCTTCTTGGTCACGGCTCGCGGACTGGGCCTTCGATAAGGAGGAATATCTAGGAAGAGTTCCGGGCACTCCCCGCGTGTCGTGCTGTTCAGAAGCAACCCGAGCAGAACGAAGACTGCCGTTAGAGTCCCGTAGACCAACAGGATGAATCCTGCGCCATAGTGCCCGAGAACCCCGAAGATCATGGCGCTCTGCGCCATACAGGGGATCGTCACGCTCACCAGCGTGGCGGCAATGAAACGTTGCTTCCGCGTCTCCAAGGTGCGGGCGGACAGTACGCCCGGCACATTACAACCCAAGCCCAGCAAGACCGGGATAATGCCGTGCCCGTGCATTCCCAGTCTGTGAAACACATTGTCGGTGACGGTCGCCAGCCGCGGCAGGTACCCCGTGTCTTCCAGAAGCGCTAGGGCCACGTAGAAGGCGATGATGTAAGGAAGGACCATGCCGAACGGCACAAAGAGACCCGTGGTCAGGATACCCATGGATTGAACGTAGTCCACTTTCCCCTCAATCAACGTCCCGACCAGCACGTTATGAAGAAATCCAGGGCCGAGCCAATCGCTCAGGGCCGTGATCGGTATGCGGTACAGATTGAACAGGGGCTCGAAACCATACCGGATCAATCCTTCGCCCACGACTCGAATCAGCCAGAAGAGCGCAGAGAGGATAACCGCCGCGGCGAACAAGCCTGTTACGGGTTTGACCGTCGCGTCCGTCAACCGGTCCGCAAAGGAATGGTGCCGATGTGCCATTGTTTGGACTTTGCGGACAATATGCCCGACTTCCGTCCAAATCTGTTCCTCTCCCCCCAGCTTGGGACGTTCGGAAACCCGCGCCTCATCCAGCCGCCCGACAAGCTCTTTGATGCCTTCGCCGGTAATGGCGACCGTGGGAACGACCGGAACCTGCAAGAGGCCCTCCAGATCGTGGACATTGATATGAATGCCGAGGTGTTGGGCTTCGTCCCACATGTTCAGCGCGATGATAACGGGTTTGCGCCGCTCCAGGAGCTGGACCGTCAAGAGAAGACAGCGTTCGAGACTCGTGGCGTCGATAACGTTCACTATCACGTCGGCCTTGTCCAGCAACGAGACGGCGACTTCCTCCGCCCTGTTTGTCGGCTCAAGGGAGTAGGTTCCCGGCGCGTCAATGATTTCGGTGGTCTGCTGCCCAAGGGCGATCTTCCCTTTCGAATAGTCAACCGTCGTGCCGGGGTAATTGGAGGCAATGACATCCAGACCCGTCAGCCGCGAGAAGAGAACGCTCTTTCCCACGTTGGGATCGCCCATTAGAACGACCGTCTTCATTGTCCTCGTGTCACCGTGATCTTCTGCACCATTCCCCGGCCGATTGTGATTTGTCTTCCCTCGACCTCCACTACCAACGGACCGGCCAACGGATGCCGCGCCACCATGCGAAGCGTCTTGCCCTCCTTCAGGCCGACGCTTCGCAGTCGGTGCTGAAAGCCGCAACCGCCATGCAAGGCAACAATAGTTGCCTCTTCACCCTGCTGTAGCTCTACAAGGAATATCGTATTCATAGCTTAACTCCGTCTTGTGGCAATGCCTGTCGTCCTCCTGCGCCTTGCATCCAAGGGCAGTCATCCTTCTGGGGACAGTCTGCACAGCCATGTCGCTTGGAGAACAAAGGAAGCACCACGAAGGAATGGATGACAAATGCGAAGAGGAGACCGGCGAGCCACCATGAAAAAGAATTCCGCAGTGCCATGCCGCCGCAGACGACAGGTATCAGCCACAGCGGAACGATCACAGGTATGTGGCGTCTGAACTTCTCCGAAAAGCAGTTGCGGGATCCTTTTCGTACGAGCATCGCCGATATCATTCCGTAGCCGCATGGGCACCCCCTGGTGCCGTAGTAGGCGCAGTACGGACACATGAAGATCATAATCCAGAAGGCCCCCGCGACTCCGTAAGCCAAGTACGCGCCGGCGCCGATCCATGCCCAGCGGGAGAAACTGAAACCATCCGCTATCGTTGCCACTCCCATGAGAATCATGACGAGGTAAGGGAGATTAGCGATGACCGTTCGTAATTTGCTGTACTCATGCATAGTGCGGTCTGCTCTCCGCAAGAACAAGTTCCTCACATGGAATCATGTTACTCTTCATTTTGCTTCTCTGCCAGATAGAGTTCACGCCACGCGGCAATAATCAGACATAGCGCCATAAAGCCTACGCCTTTCGGCCCCCATTTCACGAGAGTGTCATTCTTGTACCAATCGAGAGTATAGTGCCACAGGAAAATGTCGCATCGCGGATCCATGTATAGCTTGCGGTAGAGAGCATTCATTCCAAGCAGTCTGGGAATGTCCGGTATCACGGACCAGACCATGGGCAATATCATGCCGATGGGAAGAACCACAAGGAATCGCAATGAAGCTCGGCACCCCTTGGCTATATACCAGAGCAGTCCCATCAGAAAAGGAATTGACCCGCTGAAGAGAAGGTGATCCACGGCGTAATCTCCATTTGTCATCAGTCGTTTGCCTGCCCTCAAATACAACGGACATTACCGTACTGGCCCGTGACACTTGCGATAAGCGCGACAGAAGAGACAATGTCTCTCCACCGATCGCAAGAACTCGGACCATGTCCCCGTCTGTCTTGCATTTCGGCAGAGAGGACATATCCTGCACACAGAAGCAAGAAGACGTGTGACTATCCCCGCCCTTTTCGGGACTTCGCTCGCAGTTGACATACGTTGCGCTCCTTTCCAGTCGTATCCCTCGTCAGCGGGTATCCTCCGTTGCTGTCAGGATCTCTTTCAGAACCCGCCCTTGCACATTATCCAATCTCAAGCCGAATATGGCGGCTACGGTCGGCGCGATGTCCATGATCGATATTCGATCCACCACAATGCCCTTTCGAATGCCATTGCCGCAGATGATGAAACCTGTCGCCATATCCGGGTTCGTGGGGAAATATCCGTGATTGCCTTTCATTGGGGAACGGCGCATCCATGAGGCTCCGTTCCAGGAACCCGAGAACATGCAGCCGTTTTCAGCCTCAAGACAGAATGCGGCGTAGGCCGGCCCACCCATCCTGACAAGAACGTCTTTCTCCACAATCGAGTAGAGCCGATGTCCTTCTTTGTCCTGCGCGCTCTTCTCCAGAAGAGCATAGACAGCCTCAAGCGTTCCGGTCGGCGATTGAGGGTTGACGTAGACAGCGGCAGAACCACCCGAATTCTCAACCACGGCGCTCCAAGCTGTCAGCTTTCCGTCACCGACAGCAAGAAACCCTTCTCGCCGCAGGATAATGTTAGGCGCAAGGCACTTGTTGACGTTTGAAAAACCATGGTCGCCAGTGACAACGAAGGTTGTCCGGTCGGAGAGTCCCGCCTGCTCGACGGCGGCAACGATCCCCCCGACCAGAGCATCTATCCTGCTCATCACCGCCGTCAGGTCGGGCGAGGAACGCCCATTCTTGTGTTGGTGGTGATCGGCCTCCAGGAAGTGGATAAGCGTTAGATGAGGTTTTTTCCGTCTGATGATCTCCGTTGCACAAGCGGCGACGAACTCGTCGCGCCTTTTTGCATTCATCAGCGTTTCGGCCGTCATTGGCCGGGCGGCGGCTTCGAGCACGTCCAACACTTCCTGGCTCGGGTACCGGCGCATCATGGATAGCTCGTGCCCCTCTTCGGAGCCCCAAAATTCGGGCAGGTTCCATGCGACCGAAGCCGTACCCGCGCTGCAGGGCCAGGAGACAGCGCCAATGGAAAGACCCGCATTGTGCAGGACATCCCACAAAGCCGGTGCTTTCAAATCGGATGCGTACCAGAATCCGCGAGCGTCTTCTCTTGTCAGCGGGGCAAACATGGTATTTCCGGTCACGCCATGGCGGGCGGGTGTGACCCCCGTGACCATGGATGCGTGAGCCGGATACGTCAGAGAGGGATAGACGGAGACCGCTTGTTTTGCGTAAGACCCCTTTTCGCGGAGGGCCGCAAGCGTGGGGCAGACATTTGATTGTGCGCTTGGCAAGCAGAATTCCGGAAGCAACGCGTCAATGCTGATGACGATGACATGTCGGTCGGCAAGAGCGGCCGAGCAGACCGGGCTTCCCGTCAGAAGCATGCCGAGCACAAGAGCCACTACAGACGCCATCACGCCCGTCCGCCTTGGACGTCGTAGCCTCTTTGCCCTTACACTTCTCGCTGTGTTTAGCGCATTGCCGTCAATGGTCACATACATTCTCTCCGGTCTGAAGCGTCCCCTCCATGTAGGCTTCCACTAGTTGCTCGGGCGTTACGCTGGGCGCGCCACATATGACTTTGATACCGTTCTCAGCAAACAGCGATTGCGCCCGTTGCCCCATGCCGCCTGCGATGATTACATTCGCGCCCTGCTGATGCAGCCATCGGGGCAAGACACCCGGTTCGTGAGGCGGGGGCGTCAACATCTGCTTGCCCGTCACCTTCTTTGCCTTCTCGTCCGCCTCGATCAGCGCGAACTGCTCACAGTGTCCGAAATGCATACAGAGTTTCCCTTCCGCCACCGGTATAGCGATCTTCATGACTCCTGCTTCTCCTTTCTTGTTTATTGTGCTTTGTGCTGGTTCTGTTGGAACTGTGCCCGAAAGGGCGAGAATGGGTGTGACCACACGTTCGAAAGCCTTGGCGGTTTCCGTCCGGCTGTAGTGATAGACAAAGGGCTTTCCTGCATCACATGCATCGCCGATGGCCGGATCGATCGGGATACGACCGAGGAATGGTACACCCATATCCGCCGCCATGCGCTCCCCGCCGCCCGCCTTGAAGATGTCGGTAACCGTTCCGCACTTCGGACAGACAAACCCGCTCATGTTCTCCACCACCCCCAGTACGGGAAGGCGCAACTGCCTGCAGAAGTTGATCGACTTGCGGACATCGGCTGTGGCCACATCCTGGGGGGTCGTGACCACGACAGCACCGTCCGGCTTCTTGACCAGTTGACACACCGACAGCGGTTCGTCGCCCGTGCCGGGCGGCGAGTCAATGACCAGATAGTCCAAGTCGCCCCAATCCACGTCCTTGAGGAACTGCTTGATGACGCCCATCTTCATCGGCCCGCGCCAGATGACGGCGTCGTCGCAGTCACGAAGCAGAAACCCGATAGACATGACCTTGAGACCGGCTTTCTCGACAGGTTGAATCATCTCATCCTTCACCTGTACACCGGCGCCGTCCAGTCTGAGCATTTTCGGGATACTGGGCCCATGGATGTCCACGTCCAGCAGGCCGACTCTCTTTCCCGCCAGTGAGAGCGACACGGCGAGATTCGCCGCCACCGTACTCTTACCGACTCCGCCTTTACCGGATAGAACGATAATCTTGTGCCGAATCCGGATCAGCCGCTCTTCGATCACCTGGCGATCCAGGAAATCCTCGGCGTTGTCGGGCAAGCGGTTCTGACGGTTCCCACATGACTGTTCTTGAGGGTCATCTTTGCATCCACATTTATTCTGTTCGTTCATGGTGTTTTCTTCCTCTGCATATCAGAACTCATACACCGAACCGACACCTCCCGTTGCATAGATACCGGAGAAGGTGTTCCATAACGCTGCCGATGCCTTCATTCCGGTGCAGTGCATGGGTGCCAGGTGCTGTAAATCAAAGCGGCGGAGTTCGGCGATGGTCCAGGCTACCCGTTCTCCTGATGCCGAACTCAAGTGCATACCCCCGATCACGGAACAAATAGGCTTGTCTTCGGCGAGGTGTTGAACATGGTCGAGCGTATTGATAACCCCTGAATGCGCACAGCCAAGTAGAACGACCAGCCCTCGCTCCGTTTCGATGAAAAGAGCCTGATCATCCAAGGAAGAATCCCTTTCGTTCCCTTCAGGATCCAAGAAGAAGGCATCTTCAATGACTTCTTCGCAATGATGACGTGGAATCTCACCTGTTGCCCACGCACCCCGAGCCACTTCTGCTGACTCGCATGTTTTGATCAACTTGCTGCGGGGGTTCAACAACGCCTGACGTGAATCAAAGGGAATGCCGATCTTTCGGGCAGTTCCATCCTTCTTGCTGTATTTTGGCAAGAGTGCATCCGGATGTGCATAAAGGCGGACCTCTCTTGTGCCACACCGAAGAAGCGAAGCCAACCCGCCGGTGTGGTCATAATGCCCGTGACTCAGCACGACAGTGTCCACGGCATCAAGATCCAGCTTCAATTTGCCGGCATTGTTCGCCAGGACAAGTCCCTGTCCGGTATCAAACAGAAGACAGTGTTCGTTGGTCTCCACCCAGAAGGCCAACCCGTGTTCGCCCATGAGGCCGCTTCCCGCCACGGTATTATCAGCAACTACAACAATTCGCACATTTGCACTCAACGGGACTCCTTCCTCTCCACATGACGCTGGTTCTTGAGACGCGCCACAAGAGTCACCCCAGCCCTGACAGTCAGACCCGGCTCGACCAGTACATCTACATCGGCTTTTGGGAAATACATGTCCAACCGCGAACCGAATTTCATCATCCCGATCCGATCCCCTGCTGCCACCTCGACTGCCTTGTCATGGGGGGGCCAGTAGACAACCCGTCGGCAGACCGGTCCCACGATTTGGCAGACCAGACACCTTGTTCGTTCGCCGACGATCAGAATCTTGTTGTGTTGATTCGCGTCAGAAGACTTCTCTTGGAAAGTGAAGAGTCGTCCCCCGGGAAAGTAGCCAAGGAATGCTGACTTTCCTGAGATGGGCGCCCGGTTGACATGCACGTCGAACAGACTCAGGAAGATACTGATCCGAACACAATCGGTATTCAGGTGCTTATCCTCGCGGACAGCGGTGACGGCCGCCACCGTCCCGTCGGCGCCGGCAACAATAGAGTCGTTTTCGGGTGGGGAGTTTCGTTCGGGATCACGGAAGAAGTAGAGAAAGTACCCAACAGCCGTACAGCCGAGTAAAGCAGCCGTCCATGCCGGCATGATGGCGGTCAGCAGTACGGAGACCAGTACAGCTGCAGCGATGAACGGCAGAACCTCACGTCTGATGATCATGTTCCCCTCCGTGATAGGCGGACGACCGTGTCGGCTGTGCGCGTTCAACGACATCGAGATAGGCCATGATGCCCTTCGCCAACGCCCGTGCGATTCGATCGTTGTATTCGGCATTGAGCAGTTTCTGCGCTTCGCGGCGATTCGAAACAAAACCGCATTCCACCAGCGCCGCCGGACACGGCGCATTCTTGAGGACGTAGAAACGGGAACGCCGGACCCCACGGTCCTCGGCGTCCGTCTCTTTCACGAGCTGTTTCTGTATCAAGTAACCTAGCACCATATTAGGGCCATCATGACCGTTGCCGGGACAAGTTGCTCCGTCGTCGCGAGTTACCTTGACACTGCAGGTGACTGGACACCCCGTTGGAGGAAGGACATGGGTCTCAATCCCGCACGAATCCTGATTCGTGGCCGCATTCAGATGGATGCTGACAAACACACTCGCGCGTGCCCGAGCCGCGTATTCACAACGGTCCTGGAGATCCATCGCACGGTCTGTCGTTCGTGTCAGGCGCACGTCAACATCATGCTGGAGGAGCAGATCGCGAACGGCATTCGCCAGCGTCAGCGTCACGTGTTTCTCCTGGATCCTGTAGCGGGCGTTGGCAGCGCCTTCGTCTTCCCCGCCATGGCCAGCGTCCAAGACAACCACGCGGCGTCCCTCCGTTCGAAGCGCTTGGGACGGATTCACCAAGGGGGCTATCACCTTATCAACATCACTCTGAATCATCGTCCAGCGTCCCCATGAACGGACCGGCGGGGCACTGAGCCAGACCATGACCCCATTGAACAATGCACGGCGGCTGTCGCCGGCCATTTCCAACACGTTGTTTTGTCCGCTCAAGGCGATCTGCTTCCCTTGGACGTGAGAGGATGAGAAGCCATACCGGCCGGCAACTTCAGATATCTTGACCCGTGTCTGCGGAGGAACTTGGGAGCCCCGTGCGGGATTTGACGATGAGCTGGATGGGACCGAAACAGGCGATGCCGCCACAGCGGGAGATCTGTCGGTCATTGTGCACGAGGACAATGCGAGAAGAAGAAAGGGCGCAGCCAACGGGATTCTGCGGCAACCCCGTGCATGGCTGAGGTGAACCTGGATCGCTCTGCTGATGGCTATTTGCATATCCTCTCCCATACCGCTCGTATATCCTCGCCGACGGACGTGTTTGCTAGTTCCACCACGGCCTTGCCTTGGATCTGGGCCTCTGTCACAGCCCTGTCATAGCGAACACGGCCGGCGACGGCGGCTCCGGCCTGGCACGCATCGGCTTCGATTCGGGCAGCCAAATCCGCGTTCAAATCCCACTTGTTAACGCAGACGGCCGTCGGGATGTCAAAATGGCGTGTCAACTCCAGCACCCGAGCCATATCGTGCGCGCCGGAGAGAGTCGGCTCGGTCACGATCAGAACCTGAGAAGCGCCGGTGACCGACGCGATCGCAGCGCAGCCCACCCCCGGGGGACCGTCCACCAGGATGAGATCTGTCTTCCGCTCTTCGGCAAGTGTGCGGGCGGCCCCCCGGACTTTGCTGACCAGCCTACCGGAGTTCTCGCCGCCTGGAATAAGCCGCGCATGAACCATCGGGCCGTGTCGGGTATCTGATACGTACCATTCACCGCTGATCCGTTCGGGAAAATCGATTGCCTTAACAGGACATGACCAGGCGCACACCCCGCATCCTTCGCATGCTGTCGGATCAATAACGAAAGCATGTTCATTCTGCTGACCGCAGGTTTCCTTGATAGCCCTGATCATGTCAGCAAACTTGGCCGGGCAGGATCGGACGCATATATCAGCACATCCTTTGCAGGTGCGTGTGCTGCTAAAGCCACCAATCTCTGAGCCATCGATACGTGTAACCGCCCCGAACCGGCACTTGGCCAGACATGCACCGCAACCGATACAATCGGTCTGCCGAATAATCGCCTCATGCCCGCAACGAAATTCCTCGCGGCGCAGGATCGTGGGGGCCAATACAAGATGCAGGTCGGCGGCATCAACATCGCAATCAGCAAGTACGGCGTTTTTGGCTTGCCCTGAGCCTGTCGAAGCGGCCAGCGCCGCAAACGATGCGGTCAGACTCGTTTTGCCCGTGCCTCCTTTACCGCTAATCACAACAATCTCTTTCATGGATGTCCCCGTAAGATGACAATAGTCGCAATTCCTGCCGCGATCAGAACCAACTCGACGCTTATCGCGCCGATTCCCTTCCGTCCACGCCGTCCAGGAATCAAGTCTGCCAACGCAAGGTAGATGAAACTGGCGGCCGATACGCTTAGAACATACGGCGCTACTGAAGTCATGGCCCCGATTCCAAGATACCCGGCCACCGCTCCGAAAAGGGTTGTTGACGCGGAGAGGCCATTGAGAACAAGCGCTTTCCGGCGATTGTATCCGCTATGGAGGAGAATTGCGAAATCCCCGGCCTCCTGCGGTATCTCATGCGCAATGATAGCCAAGGATGCCGTGACCCCCACAGGCACCGAGGCGATGAATGCCGATGCGATGACCAGTCCATCCACAAAGTTGTGGAAGGCATCACCCACGAGGATCAACATTCCGCTAGCGCCGTGGACTGGGCAATTCTCCTGATGGCAATGGCGCCAGAGCACCAGGCTCTCAAGCAGAAAGAACCCGACAAGACCTGCCAGAACTGTGGCCATGACGGTCCTAACCGGCATACTCTCCGCGGCATGCGGAAGCATCCCAAGCAGAGATGCCCCAAGCAACGTGCCGATAGCATAGCTGATGAGGTGGGGCACCAGGCAACGCGTCAACCGTTCAGGCAGGACAAGAATGACTCCCGCCACGGCGATGGCGCCGAAACTGGCAAGCATCGCGAACAATAGAATATAAACAGGTGTCATTCGGATTCCACTTGCGATTTTCTGGTCGTCTTGTTCAGCCAGTCATGTCTGCGTATGAGTTCAACTGTCTGCTTCCGGTCAATTTCAACGGCCCCGGCCCTTATTGCCTGCGCTCTCCGTTTCCGGCAGATATCGTAGTGCGGCACTCGGCGATTCTGGAACCAGTGCCTGCCTATGCCTATCGTATCAGCCATGTTGTGGAGTTCCTCCTCTGTGTCAGCCATCATATGGCATATCTTCATTCTCCCGAGGGGGATCCTCTCGTTGTCAACGTAGACGGACACATTCGGTCTCCTTGCTCCACTTGCGGTCCATAATGCCCGCGACAGTGCCCCTGTTGCCGGGCAAAGAATGCAGATTGCAGTTGTCAATTTCTGGTCTCATCTTGTCTCGTCATGCCTTCCGTGCTTCACAACCAGTGCCCCCACGGGCGCGTCGAGCTCCGCGGCAATGAGAGGACACTTGACCGTCAGCAGGAAGAACACATTCTTGTCCGTGTCCGACAGGGTTTCGTAGTTGCCCTGTCCCTTGGCAATAATGAGGTCGGCGCGGTGGAAGCACGACCGGAATTCCGCCGAGCATTCGTCCAGCAACGTGCCTGGCGCATCGGACCCGTTGTCAATGACCCTGGCGACCGATGGAATGCCGGCCGCTTGCGCATCCTCCATCGTCGCATCGTTGAGCACCGGGGCGCCTCGGACCGCCACCGTGATCTTGTCGATAGGCAGGGCCTCGATCAGAAGTCGGTCGAAGACGATTTCGCCGGCGTTATCGGCGAGGTAGAGGATACGCTGGGCGGCCTCGGCGACGCGGAACAAGTCCGCGACACCGCCGACCAGCGGCATATCCCCTATCGCCGTCAGGCGTTTCGGCAATTCCTCCGGCGCCAGCCGGGTCTTGGACCCGGCATCCAACAGATTCCCGGCAATCGCCAGACGCACCGCGGCCTCGCGCGGGTCCCGGTGACGATGCACGGCGTCAGTCAAGGAGGGCAGCAGATCGAGAGCAAGGCGGTTCATTCTCGCTTTGAGCACGCGATACGGGTCGGCCTGTCCGGTCTCTTCTCGCACAATCCGTTGTACGCGCAGGGAGATCAACAACGGCATGACGGCCCACTCCGCATCCGCTATTTCGTGAAGGAGGCGTTTGAGGAGTCGTTCGCTCTGTTGCGGGTCGACACCCGACATCTCGACCGCCTCCGCCGCTTGGCGGACAAAACAGGGAATGCAATCTCGGGTGGTTTTCATTCGCAGCGCTTTCCCTTCATTCGATAGCGGCGCCCGGCGCGCATGAAGGCATGTATATTCTCGAGCGGCGTTTCCTGGGGCATGTCGCATCCTGTGCTCAGAACGAAGTTGGGGTGGAAATCCATGCGTTTCATAAGTTCCGTGATCTCTGCTTCCACTTGAGCCGGGCGTCCGGTCAGAAGCGTGCCCGTGGGGTTAATGTTGCCCACAATGACCGCCTGTGTCGGCAGACTCCTCGCCACAGCAGGAAGATCGACGCCAGCCGCAGGGGAATCGAGGCTCACGGCATCCACCCCAGACTCACTCATCTTGCTCACGAGGTGCGTCGTTTTTCCGCATATGTGGTAGATCGTGGCCACGCCGGTGTACCGGCAACTGTCTACAAGGTGGCGCACGTAAACGGCCGAGAACCGCCAGAACGTGTCGGGACCGAGCATGACCGCGCTCGGTTCGAGAATGCAAATGACCTGAGCCCCGGCGGCGAGCAGTAACTGCACGTATTGCTGGATCTTTTCCGTCGTGAATTGGCACACGGCATCCAGATCGTCGGGATGCAGGAGCGTCGCCATCGCCGCTTCATCAGCCCCCATCAGCATGGCAGCCAAGGAATACGGTCCGGTCACGTAGGCTCCCTTCAGGATCGTGCGGGGCAGCCCGATGCTCATCAGCTTGACGGTTTCTACATAGCCGAGGAGTCGGGTGTCGAAAGAGATGTTGATCTGTTCGTTTGCGGCCAAGTCATCAACGGAAAACGCGTCCTTCACCACCGTGGCCGATTCCGCCTTGGGAAAGACCGTATAGCGGCCCAACGCATTGGCCTCGACCGCCAGATCCATCAGTGGGAAGATAATATCCGGTTCAACGGCCTCCACGATGGCCCGCATAACGCGGAAGTGTTCGCCGTAGTTCTGTTGCGCCTGCTTGACGGTGCATCCAGTAATGTTCAACCCCGGGAAGCCGATAAGCGGCGCCACAAGCCGCCGCCGCTCATTTCGGGCAACCATGAGCATCTCCAGTAGGGGTTTCCGTGTCATGCTAGATGGCATCCATAGCTCGCTTCAGGTCATCGGTAATCTGCTCCACCGGCTCGATTCCGATCGAGAGCCTCACCGTATTCTGGGCAACGCCGAACGTCGTGCGCCGCTCGGGTGGCAGATAGAGCATCGTTGTCAGATACGGGATACAGATCAGGCTCTCCGTGGCGCCCAGGCTGACGGCATGGACTATCGTTCGCAAAGCAGAGACGAATCGCTTGGCATCCTCCGGCGCTTGGCCTACGTCAAAAGCCATCATTCCACCGAAGCCGTTGCGCATCTGGCGGCGGGCAACGGCGTGCCCTGCGTCGTCGGCCAACCCTGGGTAATGAAGACGGCTGATCCTCGGGTGCTTGCGAAGGCACTCGGCGACGGCTATGGCATTCGCGGCCATCCGTTCGGCGCGCAAGTGGAACGTTTTGAGCCCTCTTTCCAGCAGGGAAGCCGAGTAGGCGTCCAGTGTCGTCCCAATTGCCTGGCGCGTGAACCAGAGTTTGTCATAGTCCGCCTTCGGTCCGGCAATAGCGCCCGCCATTAGATCGTTGTGTCCGCCAAGCGCCTTAGTGGCGCTGTGGACTACCAGGTGTGCGCCGAGGTGCAGCGGATGCTGATGGAATGGCGTAGCGAAGGTGTTATCGACCACCAGTCGGGCGCCGACACGATCGGCGGCCCTGCGAGCGGCGGCAATGTCAATGATCTTGCAGAGGGGATTGGTCGGGGTCTCAAGAAAGATCATGGAGGTGTTCGACTTGACGTGCTGTGCCAAGCCCGGACTGTCATCCGCGTTGAGCCATGTGACTTCCACTCCCAGCCGTTCCAGAATCAACGACACCTTGTAGTGTGCCCCGTAGGTATCATGGAAAAGAATCAAGTGGTCACCCGCCTTGAGATACGTCAGATAGACCAAGGTGCAGGCAGCCATACCGGAGGTGCAGACCACACAGTCCTCGGCCCCTTCGAGCGTGGCGATCTGTTTCTCCACGGCACGCACGGTGGGGTTGTCGTCCCTGTGGTACGTGTAGCCGTCTATCTCGCCGTCCGTGATCTTCCGCAGCACCTCGAAGTCGCGGTACTCGTAGTTCACCGCGTGCACGATCGGCGTCACCATCGGACGGTTGCCATACGGCGTGAGAGGATCGCTCATCAGGCTCCTTTGCGCTTTCTGATTTCGCCAATGGCAATTTCCGCGGCGTTGACCAAGGGGTAGGCGATCGGCGACGCCGTCAATGCCGGATGAGTACCCATCTGGAACATGGCGATATCATCGGCGGTCATCCGTCGCTGTACGCAGGCAGATATGGCGTTGATGATTTCTCCTGCGACACCATTTCCCCTGACCTGCCCGCCCAGCAGAACACCAGAGTTGGACTCGAAGACCAGCTTGACTTTGGTCTTGGCGCCGCCCGGCATCCCGGCGGGGTGACGATTCGGCCCCTCGACCGCCGCCGCCACGACGTTGTAGCCGAAGGCCTTTGCCATCGTTTCCGTCAAACCCGCCGTGCCCAGCGCCAAGTCGGCCAGGGCCGTTGACCAACATCCCACCGTGCCTGGATTCTCCCGTGTGACGCCGAACAGGTTCGCGCCCGCGATGCGCGCTTCCAGCGTCGCGACCGAGGCGAGCTTCAGCGTGGAATGCCCGCCTCCAAAGAAGGAAACCTTCTCGGCGCAGTCGCCGCACGCGAAGACGTGCCTGTCGGAAGTCCTCATGGTTCGGTCAACTTCGATCGCGCCGGTGGCGCCCATGCGGAGACCGGCCGCCTTACCCAGTTCCGCCTGCGCTCTCGAACCGGTGCCCAGAATCACCGCGTCGGCCTTGAGTGTTTCGCCGTTGGCAAGCTTAACACCCGTGACGCGGTCGTTGCCGGCAAAGCCGGTTACCTTGGCGCCGCTTAGAATGCGAATGCCGTTCGCCAGCAGCGCTTGTTCCGCCTCGATGCAGAACTCTTCATCATACGACAGACTCAGACAATGCGGCGTAACCTCGATGATCGTGATGGTTTTGCCACCGTTCTTTCGTATCTCGTCGGCAAACTCGATGCCAATGAATCCGCCACCCACCACCACCACGTCGCGAGCCATCTTGAGACCCTCCTGCATGCGACGCAGGTACTCGACATCCTTGAGGATGGGAAACACGCCCTCCAGGTTTGCGCCCGGGATGGGTGGAACGGACGGCAGGGAACCCGTGGCGATGATCAGTCGGTCATACGAGACTTCCTCGGAAGAGGTAACCAGTTTTTTCTGCTCTCGATTGATCGCCGTCACTTCCGCAAGGAGAAGCTCCACCTGTTCCTTTTCGAGAACGGCGTCAGGAATGAGGTTCTTGTCCGGGCTGCCGACTGTCCCGAAAATGTAGGGAATGCCGCAAGGGATGAGAACCTGTTTTTCTTTTCGTACGAGCAAGACGCTCTTCGTTGGGTAATGGCGCCTCGCCGTAACCGCCGCCGTCACACCCGCCGCACTGCCTCCTACAACCACGATATCGACTGTCTTCATGCTCGTGATTCTCCTTTCCACCTTACGTTTTCACCTGTTTCCACAGTCGCGCCATTGCGTCGGCCCATCCCGGCAAAACGCGTACTGCCATATCCCCGCGTGAATAGGCCTCTGCTACTCTCCGGTCGTCGGGGAGTTCCAACAGAACCGGCATGCTCTCCGCTGCGCAGAAGTCATGCACGCGGCGGTCCCCGGAATCGGCTCTGTTGATGACAACCCCGTGAGGAACTCCAAGCTGCCTGATCATCTCCACAGCCAACCGCAGATCATTCAGACCGAACGGGGTCGGTTCCGTGACCAGGAGGACATAGTCCGCATCGCGCACGGTGGCTACCACTGGACAGGACGTGCCGGGAGGGGCATCCACGATCGCCACACCGTCCGCGATGGCCTTCTTCTTCACCGCCCGAATCAGTGGAGGCGCCATGGGCTCGCCGACGTTAAGGCGCCCCTGGACAAAGGCCACATTCCCTGCGCGGCCCGTTTCAACCACACCGATGGTGCGGTCCTGTTCGCGAATGGCCCGCTCCGGGCACACGAGGGCGCACCCGCCGCACCCGTGGCAGAGCTCGGCGAAAACCAAGGGCTTCTTCAGAACGGCAATGGCATGATACTGACAGACTTCGGCGCACTTGCGGCACCCCGTACACTTCTGCTCGTCCACCACGGGCACGGGGATGCCCACCGGATCCGTGGCCGTAATCGTGGGCTTGAGGAAGATGTGGCCGTTCGGTTCCTCGACATCGCAATCAAGGTACTGAACTGTCTGGCCGCTGTCCGCAAGAACACAGGCTAGGTTCACCGCCACGGTCGTCTTCCCGGTCCCGCCCTTACCGCTGGCAATGGCTATTCGCATATCGTGTCCGTCCATCTCTTCCATCTATGACGGGAAGAGCATCGCTTCCGTAAACTCCTCTTGGAACCCGTCCGCCATGGACAGATCCACATGCTTGACGCGCCGCGCGAGGTCCTCTCCCTGCCGCCGCGCCTCAGTTGAGAGTAGCGCGACTTTCGCGCCTGCGAGCGAGGTATTCCCGACATAGCGGATTTTCTGGTGGTCGAGGACTGCGGGCAACAGTCCGATGCGCTGTGCGCTGCTGCGGCGGATGAAATTCCCGAAACCGCCGGCAATGAGCACAGTCTTCAGTTGGGACACCGCGAGCCCGGCCTTTCGCAAGAGGACGGCGATGCCGGCACGGATCGCGCCGCTCCCCAGTTGCACCTCCCGGACATCGCGCTGAGTCAGAAACACGGGCGATGCCGCCCGGCCGGGCGCGGCGGAAGCAACCACGAACCGAGTCTCACCTTCCTTGCTGGTGTACACTCTCCGGGCAATGGCGGGGGCCAACGTCGTCGGCAATTCAGCTTTCGAGAGAAGTCGCCCCTCGGCCGTGATGATGCCGCATGTCAGCATTTCTGCCACAAGATCAATCAATCCGCTGCCGCAGATGCCGGCGGGGGCTCCATTCCCGATGACTTCCACCCGCACGTCGCCGTCGAAGACCACCTTTTCGATGGCACCGTACATTCCCCGCATGCCGTACTCGATGCGGGCACCCTCGAAAGCCGGACCGGCGGCTGTGGACGCCGCCAGGAATCCCCCGTCGTGAGCGAGTACAATCTCGCCGTTGGTCCCGATGTCGACCATGAGAGCGGGTCCCTCGATCCGGTCCATGCGCGTAGCCAGCATGCCGGCCACAGTATCCCCTCCGACGAATCCGCCAATGATGGGGAAGACGTACGCCAAGGCCCCGTGGTGGATGGGGATGCCCAGTTCGACGGCTGGCACGAGCAGGCCTCTCGCATGCGCGGGGACAAACGGCAGCTCTCCGAGCTGCGCTGGGTTGATCCCGCAAAGGATATGCTCCATGGTCGTATTGCCCGCAAACGTGGCTTCGTAGATCGTGTCCCGGCCTGTTTTAGCTTCGGCGCACAGTGCATCGATCATGCTGGCGATCTCGCGAATCACGGCCAATCGCATCTCATCTAAACACCCTGCGCACGTTGCCGCATGTCTGATCCGGGACAACACGTCGTCGCCGAAGCTGACTTGGGGGTTCATCCGCGACACGACACCGAATTCCCGGCCGTCGCGGAGGCTCAACAGTTCGGCCACCATCGTTGTTGTGCCGATGTCGAATGCTACGCCGTAACACCGGTC
>Ga0172375_10004648_pt1 | contig 20159 bp, 15 predicted proteins | sample LakKiv1m_FD_114537 | JGI IMG/M metagenome (GOLD analysis project Ga0172375, IMG submission 114537) | Freshwater microbial communities from Kabuno Bay, South-Kivu, Congo - kab_092012_11.1m | ecosystem: Environmental > Aquatic > Freshwater > Lake | place: Democratic Republic of the Congo...
ACCTCGAGAGCGAACGACTCGACGGTCGCACCGACCGACGCGCATGCATACAGCAGCTCCGCGTGGCGATCTCGGGCTATCACCTGCGTCGCGGGAACGGGGGCCAGGCCCAAGCCCTTGCAGACGTGCTCCTCCACGTGCGGATCCACGTTCGAGTACGTGCCGACCGCGCCGGAGAGCTTGCCCACCGCTACCGCCCGCCGTGCCCGGGCGAGCCGCTCGCGGTCGCGCCGCACCTGAAGCGCCCACAACGCGAGCTTCACCCCGAACGTCGTGGGCTCTGCGTGAATCCCGTGGGTGCGCCCCACCATCGGCGTGTCGCGAAACTCCCGGGCACGCGCTGCTATTGCCGTCTCCAGAGCCCCTGCGGCGTCGATGATCAGGTCGCATGCCCTCACGAGGGTCACCGACAGCGCCGTGTCCACGACGTCGCTCGAAGTCAATCCATAGTGCACCCACGCGCCGGCGGGGGATCCGACCCGCTCCTGCACGACGTCGACGAACGCCGCGACATCGTGATCTGTGACCTTCTCGCGTTCGTCGATCTCCGTCACGTCGAACCCGGCACGCTCCCGAATGGCGGCAGCGTGCTCTGCGGGGATGACGCCGAGGTCGGCCCACGCTTCGCAGGCGAGCACCTCCACCTCGAGCCACGTGGCATATCGAGACTCGTCGGTGAAGAGCGAAGCTATCTCCGAGAGCGCGTAGCGGGGGATCACTTGCCCGCCTCCTTCGCGGCTGTTGCCGCAACATCGTTCCGAAAGTGCATCCCGGTCCACGAGATCAGCGAGGCGGCCTCATACGCGCGGCTACGAGCCGCTGCGAGCGTCGTAGCCGTCGCAGTCACATCCAGGACACGACCACCTGCGGTAAGAAGGCGACTGCCGTCGCGACGCGTGCCTGCATGGAAGACGCTCACACCTTCGAGCGCTTCCGCCTGTTCAACTCCGATGATCTCGTCACCCTTGCGAGGATCGACGGGATAGCCCTCGGAGGCCAGCACCACCGTTACGCAAGCGTCGGCGGTGAACCGGACCGGCGTCTCGAGGTGGCCGCAGGCCGCCTCGAGCAAGTGCCGGCAGAGATCACTCTCCAGTCGGGGAACTACGACCTGGCACTCAGGATCACCGAATCGAACGTTGAACTCGATGATCTTCAGCCCCTCGGCAGTGACCATCAGGCCGGCGTACAGGGTTCCCCTGTACTCGACGCCACGCGCGGCGAGCTCCCGAAGCGTAGGTTGCACGCACTTGCTCATCGCCTCTTCGACGATCTCGCGGCCGGCGAACGGAACGGGCGAGTATGCGCCCATGCCGCCTGTGTTGGGCCCTTCATCGCCTTCGTAGACACGCTTGAAGTCCTGTGCCGGGGCGAGCGGCACGGCGTCTGTGCCGTCGCAAAGCACGAGCAGCGACAGCTCCGGGCCACTCAGGCCCTCCTCGATGACGAGCGTGCGCCCCGCGTCACCGAACGCCCGGCCCGAGAGGTAGTCGCTCACGGCGTCGCGCGCCTCCTCACGCGAGCGCGTGACGAGGACCCCTTTGCCCGCGGCGAGCCCATCGGTCTTCAGCGCATAGAACCCCGAGAGGGTGTCGAGATATGCGAGGGCGGCGTCTTGCCCACCCGGGCCGAACGCCCTGTAGCGAGCCGTGGGGACACCGCCCTCGGCTAGGACGTCCTTCATCCAGGCCTTAGAACCCTCCAGCCGCGCCGCGGCGGCGCGCGGACCGAACGCGAGACGCCCCACGGCCTGCAGTGCATCGACTGCTCCCGCAACGAGTGGGACCTCAGGTCCGATCACCACGAGGCCCGCGTCGAGCGCTTCCGCCAGCGCCACTATCGCGGCCGGATCCGACGAGTCGAGGCGCATGCATTCGCCGAGCGACTCCATGCCGGGGTTACCGGGCGCGCAGATGACTTCGTCGACCTCGGGCGAGCGCACGAGCGCCGCGGCAAGAGCGTGTTCCCGACCACCGCTCCCGACGACCAGGAGGCGCATCTCCGCGACCCTACGCGTTCATGCGGCCCGGGGGAGCACGACCGTCTGTTCCCGCCCCGGACCGACCGACACGAACGAGACCGGAACGCCGGCCAGGTCTTGTACGAAGCTCACATAGTCGCGGGCGGCGGCAGGTAGGTCTTCCAGCCTCTCGACTCCGTCGATCTCGCTCTGCCACCCCGGCAGTGTCTCGTAGACAGGCTGAACCTTGTGGAGAACCGACTGGTGATACGGGACGTGGTCGTATCGCACACCGGCATCATCCACATAGGCGACACACACCTTGATCTCGGCGAATGCCGAGAGCACGTCGAGCTTCGCGATCGCGATCTCGGAGCAGGTGTTGAGGCGGACCGCGTGCTTGAGCATCACGCCGTCGAGCCAACCCGGACGCCGCCGCCTACCCGTGTTCGTGCCGTACTCCTTGCCTCGCTCGACGAGCATCTCGCCGTCGAAGTCTCCCTCCAGCAGCTCGGTGGGAAATGGCCCGCTGCCTACCCGCGTCGTATACGCCTTGACAACTCCGATGACCCGCTCGATGGCACGCGGGCCCACCCCGGCGCCGGTGCACACCCCACCTGCTATCGGGTTGCTCGAGGTCACGAATGGATACGTTCCGTGATCGAGGTCGAGGTAGGTGGCCTGTGCGCCTTCGAAGAGCACCCACTGGCCGACGTCGAGCGACTCGTGGACAAGGTGAACGGTATCGTCGATCATCGGGGCGAGGCGCGGCACCATCTCCAGGTAGCGCGCTGCGATCTCCTCGGCGTTCATCGGCAGCCGGTTGTAGACCTTCGCCAATACACCGTTCTTCTCTCGCAACACAAGATCGAGCTTCTCTCTGAAGATCTTCGGGTCGAGGATGTCCTGCACGCGCAGGCCGACGCGCAGCGCCTTGTCGGCGTACGCGGGACCGATGCCTCTCTTCGTGGTTCCGAGCTTGTTCTTGCCCAGGTAGCGCTCGGTCACTCGGTCGAGCTCCTGGTGGTACGGCATGATCAGGTGGGCGTTGCCCGAGAGGCGCAGGCGCGCGGTTGCCACTCCCATGCTCTCGAGCATGTCGATCTCGTCGAGCAGCACCGCCGGGTCGACGACCACACCGTTGCCGATCACCGGAACAACCCACGGGTAGAGCACTCCGCTCGGTACGAGCTGGAGCTTGAAGACGTCGCCGTCTACCACGATCGTGTGGCCCGCGTTGTGCCCACCCTGATAGCGCACGACGAGCGAGCACTCCTTGGCGACGAAGTCGGTGAACCGCCCCTTACCCTCATCGCCCCACTGGGTACCCACGATCACCGCGCCGGGCATCGGGTCACCTTCCGCGTGATCGGGGGCGCCGGAACGGGCCCGGAGAACGTGAGAGCAATCGCGAGAGCAGTCACGTTGGGGAGAGCGTAGTCGGCTCGACGCCCCGACCCCCAGAGGAGACCGGCTCGTCGCCGCGCACGCCGAGAGCGGCGAGGTACACGGCCCTCACGGCAAAGGCTTCGCGCACGTCGGCGAGAACCTCTTCGAGGAACTCCTCACGGTAGGTGGCGTCGGTCAGGAGCACCACTGTGAAGTAGAGACCCGAGAACGCAGCAAGGAACGCCGACACATGGAGCAGCTCCCGGGTGAGAACCATCTCCTGGCCCCACAGATGGAGCGTCCACAGCGTATGCGGCGTCGCGCCGATCCACGCGCGGACCACCGGCTGCTCTATCGAGAGAAACCCGAAGAGGCCGAAGAACACCCCGATGAGCACCGTGACGAGGAAGATCTGGATCCCTTCGCTGACCAGGACCACGAGACCGATGTTGCCCCACTGCCTCCGACTCAACGCCGGGGTGCCCTGCCCCGGACCCTCCACTACTGCTGCAAGCACCTCTGCGGGAGTTCCGACAACGCGCTCCTCGGTCTTCTCCCACGACTCGAACTGCGACAGCTCGCCCACCTGTCGGGGGAGACGCATCACCGCGAATGCCGTCCCGATGATCGCAAAGAGCGCGGCCACGATCGCGACGGCCTGCCACTGCAGCCCGGAGGCGGCCTGCCATACCTCTGTGTTGATGAACAGGAAGGTGACAAAGAGCAGCAGCAGAGGCAGCGCCCTGACGAGGAGGTTCGCCACCGATCCGAGCTGACGGATCAGCATTCCGACACCCCAGCGGATCAGCGGCACGACACCGTACGAGGTTCCCAGGTAGATGACGGCCAGGAGACCGAGGTTGAGCAGCACTGTGCCGGTAGCAGAACGCCACTGGCCACCGAAGACGACCGGCACCAGGGCCGGGGCGAGCACGAAGACGCACACTTCGTAGGCGCCGAGGTCGTCGGGGCGTGAGAGCAACGGCCGGTGGCGCAGCGCGTTCGCGAGAGCCCACGCCCCCAGCAAGATCCCGCATCCGGCGGCGATCGCGATCACGTCGAGCCAGATCGGAAACGCCTTGCTCGGGGCGTTCACCACCTCTATCAGGAAGAGCAGCGTCAGAGCGGGGAGCGTGCGCGTCCAGACGTCGCGCGCCGCGCTGTAGTCGTCGATGAAGTGTGGGATCCCACGCTTCTCGAGCCAACGCTCCGTCGCATGCAGGTCGCCGGGGTCGACAGGCATAGGTCAAGTGTGGCGTCCGCTGCCGACAATCTCGCGGAACCTCACGGCATCGCGGTCTGCAACCGGCCGGCTCATCCCCGCACGGCGCCCGCCGGATTACAGCGGCGGGTAGTCGAACTTGGCCTGCAAGTCGGCCAGCTCCTTGTTGCGTCTCCCCATGTCGTCGGGACCGACATGCTGGATCAGGCCGGCGTCTTCGAGCTCCTTGACCGTGTCGGGGTCGCGCGGGAACGGCTCGCTGAAGTGGTTGAGGTGGTAGAGGCGCTCGAATGGAAGCCGCGGTCGCTGTCCTGCCTTGCGCACGTCCTCCGCCGGATAGCCGACCGTCTGGAGCAGCAGGATGCGCGCCTGAGGCGGCAGCCCGAGATGCTCGGTCAGCTCCGCGACCTTCGAGCTTCCGAGCATGCAAGTGCCGAGCCCCTCTTCGAACGCTACGAGCGTGGCCTGCGCGATGCCCTGCCCGCAGTCGACCTCGGAGATCCCCGGCGACTTGAGGATCTCCGTGAGGTTCTCGAAGAACGGGATGATGAGCCGCTCGAGCCGATCCTTGGTGTCTTCGAAGTCGATTCCCATGGCACGCGCGTCGACGATCTCCCGTAGCCGCTCCGGCTGCTCGTCAACCGCTGACGCGTCGAGGTACCACACGATGACCACCGGCGCCACCTTCACCTGGAAGTTGCCGATGTAGGCCTCGAGGCAGTCGATGACTTCCTGCGGAGCGCTCGAGCGCTCCACTACCACGGCACGCAGCGTCTGCACGTTTCCCCAGTGAGAAGCTCGTCGCGCTGCCTCGAGCATCTTCTGGATCTTGGCGCGCTCGACGGGTCGGGTCGGGTCGATGTAGCGCACTGATCGGCGCAGTCCGATGACTTCCTTGAGCTCCACTTGGTTCCCTTTCTCGTGGCCCTGTCTTCAGAGTCGATCTACTGCAGCCACGGCGATCCGGTCGACGGATCCGTCCATGACCTGGAGCGGTGCGGCATCGCGGTAGTACTTCTCCACCGCGTACTCCTTGGTGATGCCGAACCCTCCGTGGAGGAGCATCATGTCGGCGGTAACTCGCATCGCAGTCTCGCACGCCGACGCACGCGCTGCGAACGACAGCTCCAAGCTCGGCCGTCCCTGCTCGATCATCCAGGTCGACTTCTGCAGCATCAAGCGTGACGCCTCGATCGCACGGTATGCATCGAAGAGCTTCTTGCCGACCAGCTGGTGGCCGATGATCGGGTGGCCGCCCTGCTCTCGTTCCTTCGCGTAGGCGAGTCCTGCTTCGTATGCCGCCCTGGCAACGCCCAGGGCGAGGGTGCCGACGGAGGTGTTGCCGGGGGTGACGAACGATTCCAGAAGAGGTCGGTAGCCCGGTCCGGGCGGTGCCAGCAGGAACTCCTTGGGCACTTCTACCCCGTCGAAGACGAAGTCGCACTGGTTGAGCGCACGCAGGCCGACCTTGTCGATCGGTCGGCCTCTCGTGATGCCGGGCCAGTCGGCGGGGATGAGGAATGTCGCGGTGCCTTCCATCCCGGCGTCGGGATCGAGGCAGATCATCGCGACGAGCATGTCGGCGAGCCAGCCGTTCGAGCACCACGCCGATTTCGTGCCCTCGATCACGTAACCGGCGCCGCCTGCTGTCGCCTTCGCCCTCATCCGGATGGAGGGGACCCCGAACGTGAAGCAGTCAGAGCCGATGTCGGGTTCGGTGATCGTCCACGCCCCCCCGTGCATGCCTTCACGGTCATCGACGTACGCCTCGAGGCGCTCCTTGTACACGGGATGAACCGAGGCGAGCCCGAGCATCGCAATGAAGTTGGCAGCGAGCGGCGTGAGCAGCAGCTGTGAAGCGAGGCCGGCACCTCCGACCGCGATCTCTTCGTCTATCGCCAGCCGCGCCATCGCAGGAAGCCCGAGACCGCCGACCTCTGCCGGCAGCCCGAGCTTGTGGAGGTCCATCTCGAACATCTTGCGGGTGGCCTCGCGGTGCACCTCACCGGTGAACGCCTCGACCGGATCAGCGATGCGGTCGATGACCTCTTCGGCGGGGCGCAGCACCTGTGTCGCGAAGTCGCGCGCCAGACCGATCGGCTGCCCGAGCTCGTCGGACACGTCGAAGTTCATGCGCGCTCCCTTCGGCGGCTTGCGCTGCGGTGCTCGAAGGCCCGGCGGCGAACCCCCGGATCAGGAAACGCGAGTGTTTCCTGATCGAGATACCCTTGTCAAGGTGGAATCGGGAACCGATCTGCGTCGCACGACATCTGCCCGAGCAGCCGGGCACGCCACGCACCCCGAGATCCCGCGCCTCCTACCCCATGGCCGCCACCGACTGGGGCGCGAGATCGTCGCCACGTCGCAGCACGACCGCTTGCTCGAGGCGATGGCCGAAGCGGTAGCCCTCCGGGGCTACTCGGCCACTACCGTCGCGGACGTCGTCGAGCGCGCAGGGGTCTCGCGCAAGACCTTCTACGAGCACTTCGGCGACAAGCTCGGCTGCTTCCTTGCGACCTACGACGCTGCCGCCGAGCTTCTCCTGGCAGCGATGGCCGAGGCCGGAGGCAGAGGTACCGACTGGCGTGCACGCATGGACGCGAGCGTGCGCGCCTATCTGGCGGGTCTCTCGGAGCACGGGTTCGCACGCGCGTCCTTTCTCGACGTCCCCGCAGCCGGTGACGATGCCCTTGCCCGACGCGCCGAAGTGCACGAGCGCTTCGCCGTGCTCCTGCGCCGGATCCACACTGCCGCGCGCCGGTCTGACCCGACGATCCCGTACCGGCGTCCGATGATGTTCCGCGCAGCGGTAGGCGCTGTGAACGAGCTCGTGACCGAAGCCGTTCGCACCCGCGACGTCACCCACCTCCCACGCCTCGCCCCCGTCGTGGTCGAGATCCTCGACACCCTCCTGGGAGCGCCTACTTCTTAAGCCCCGAGACTGGCTCCCGAGGGGGCCACATCCGACACCGTCGCAGGCAGCGCTCGCAGGAGCTCCACCTGGACCTCAGTAGGTCGGGTACTCGTTGATTCCGCCGTGGCCGGTTTCGACGACCTCGAGGCACGTTCCATCGGGGTGGATGCGGTAGATCTCGAAGCCCCGAGTGATCGGGAGCACGAGGCGGTGAAAGAGGAGCCAGCGGCTATCTGCAGACCAGTGAGCGGGTCCGTTGATCGCGTTGCCCTCATTCGTCACCGATCGCACGCTCGATCCATCGGAGGCGCCGATGCGAAGGTTCCAGGAGCCGAGCGGGTCGTTTCCACTGCTCTGGGTGATGAACACGATCTCGTCGCCGGCCTTCGAGTAGTAGGGGTCCTGATCGCGCAAGCCGTCATCGGTTACCCGGGTTGCTTCACCACCTCCTACGGGCACCGTGAACACCTCGTAGTCACTCGGGTTGCAGAGGCCCTGAGCACAGCCGACGAAGGCGATCCGGGTGCCGTCGGGCGACCAGGACGGGTCGATGCCCACTCCAGGTCGGTCGGTGACCCTCCGGGGGTTTGCACCATCCGCGTCGACGACATGGACCTCGGGATCATCGAGCGGTCCGCCGAAGAGGGCTATTTGGGTGCCGTCGGGAGACCACTCGGGGTGTCCCATGGTCTCCCAGCCGAAGGCGCCCCTGCCGATCAGGAGGCGAAGACCGGTGCCCTCGATCCCAACGGTCCAGATGCTCACCTTCGAGTAGTCGCGATCGCCTGCGCCGGCCGGCGCGCGCTGGAAGAGGATCGTGCGCCGGTCCGGTGAGACGCGTGGGAAGAACGAGTCGTATGCGGCATCGGAGGCGATCGCGTACGGCGCGCTCCCGTCACGCACGTCTATGAAGATCCTCCGCCCGCCCTCACGATCGGAGTCGAAGACGATCGCGCCGTCGGGGAGCGTCGGGCCCGAAGTCGTAGGCACGGTCGTGGTCGGAGGTGCTGTCACGGGCGGAACGGTCGTCGTCGGAGGCGCCGTCGCGGGCGGAACGGTCGTCATCGGAGGCGCCGCAGTCGTGGGTATCGTCGTCGAGACCGTCGCTCTTCGCGGACGGTGCCCCCGGCTGAGGGCTACCGGCTTGAAGCCATGCGCACCGACGATCGAGAGCTCGGCCGGTCCGCAAGCTGCGGTGAGGATCGCGACGAACGTCATGGCGCTCCAGCGTCGCGGTCGACGCGTGGAGCATGGCATCACGTCTCGTCCCCTGATCTTCGCGCTCTACGCGCGCAATACGGCACAGATCAGGTATCGACATCACGTAGCGTGATAGTTGAGCCGGCGCACGAGCGACTGGTCACCCAGCCCGTTAGCGCTCCGGCGTCTCCGCCGGAGAGGTTGCCCAGCCCTCAGTCGACGACCTCGGCGGTTGCGGCGGCCTCGAACGAGAGGCGTCCATCGAGCGCGGCATCCACGACGACGGTGTCGCCTTCGGAGTATCGGCCCTCGAGGATCCCCAGAGCGATCGGATCGGCCACCTCCCGCTGTAACACCCTCTTGAGCGGCCGCGCTCCGAAGTCGGGGTCGTACCCGGAGCGTGCGACCCACGCCCGAGCAGCGTTGGTGAGATCCAGGCCGAGACCGCGATCGGCCAGGCGCGCGCGCAGCACTTCGACCTGTAGCTCGACGATGCGGGCGAGGTGCTCCTCGGTGAGGCGGTGGAAGACGACGATCTCGTCGACACGGTTGACGAACTCAGGCTTGAAGTGACTCCGCACGGCCGCCATCACCGACGACTCGTCGGCACCGCCTCCGAGATTCGACGTCATCACGATGATCGCGTTGGTGAAATCGACGGTCCGGCCCTGCCCGTCGGTGAGACGACCGTCATCCATCAGCGCGAGCAGCACATTGAAGACGTCGGAGTGGGCCTTCTCGACCTCGTCCAGCAGCACCACGGCGTATGGGCGACGGCGCACCGCTTCGGTGAGCTGCCCACCCTCCTCGTAGCCGACGTAGCCGGGGGGCGCGCCCACGAGGCGCGACACCGTGTGCTTCTCCATGTACTCCGACATGTCGATGCGGACCATCGCACGCTCGTCATCGAAGAGCAGCTCGGCGAGGGCCCGGGCGAGCTCGGTCTTGCCCACACCTGTCGGGCCCAGGAACAAGAACGAGCCGATCGGACGGTGCGGGTCGGCAAGACCGGCGCGCGAACGCCGGATCGCGTTCGCCACTGCGCTGACTGCTGCGTCCTGGCCGATCACGCGCTCGTGAAGGACCTCCTCCAACCGCACGAGCTTCGCCATCTCGCCTTCCATGAGACGCGACACCGGCACGCCGGTCCACTTGGCCACTATCTCCGCGACGTCCTCGGCGTCGACCTCCTCCTTCAGCATCGCTCCGCCGGCCTGGAGCTCCGCCAGGTGCGCGGTCGTCATCACGAGATCCTGTTCGAGGACGGGCAGGTGCCCGTAGCGGAGCTGAGCGGCGCGCTCCAGGTCACCCTCGCGCTCTGCGCGCTCCGCGTCGAGGCGAGCCTGCTCGATCTTCTCCTTGCCTTCGCGGATCGCTGTTATGGCGTGCTTCTCCGCCTGCCAGTGCGCGACCATCCCGTCGCGCTCCTCGACGAGCGACGCGAGCTCCGCTTCGAGCGTGTCCAGTCGGGCATGCGACGCATCGTCGCTCTCCTTGGCGAGCGCAGCCTTCTCTATCTCTATACGGCGGATCCTGCGCTCGACCACGTCGATCTCGAACGGCATCGAGTCGATCTCGATGCGCAAGCGCGACGCTGCCTCGTCGATGAGGTCGATCGCCTTGTCGGGCAGGCGCCGTCCGGTGATGTAACGATGCGAGAGGACCGCCGCCGCTACGAGTGCAGCATCCTGGATGCGCACACCGTGGTGCACCTCGTATCGCTCCTTGAGGCCTCGCAGGATCCCGATGGTGTCTTCGGGCGAGGGCTCCCCGACGTACACCTGCTGGAACCGGCGCTCGAGTGCGGCGTCCGTCTCGACGTGCTTTCGGTACTCGTCGAGCGTCGTCGCTCCGATGAGTCGAAGCTCACCGCGCGCCAGCATCGGCTTGATCATGTTGCCGGCGTCTACCGCGCCCTCCGCACCGCCCGCCCCTACGATCGTGTGCATCTCGTCGAGGAAGGTGATCACCTCACCCTCGGAGTCGGCGATCTCCTTCAGCACGGCCTTGAAGCGCTCCTCGAACTCCCCTCGATACTTCGCGCCTGCGACCATGGATGCGAGGTCGAGCGCGACGAGACGCTTGTTGCGCAGGCTCTCCGGCACGTCGCCTTCCACGATGCGACGCGCCAACCCCTCGACGATCGCTGTCTTGCCGACGCCGGGCTCGCCGATGAGGACCGGGTTGTTCTTCGTGCGCCGCGCCAGAACCTGCACGACGCGACGGATCTCGTCGTCGCGTCCGATCACCGGGTCGATCTTCCCGCGGCGCGCCGCCTCGGTGAGGTCCCGGCCGTACTTCTCCAGGGCCTGGTACTGCTCCTCCGGGTTGTCGCTGGTGACCCGATGGCTGCCGCGCACCGACCTGAGAGCTTCGAGTACTGCGTCGTGAGTGACTCCCGCTGCGCGGACCAGGTCTCCGACGGCGCCGGATGAAGTTGCTGCGGCGAGCAGTAGATGCTCGGTAGACAGGTACTCGTCGCCCAGCGCGACCTGCTCGTTCGTGGCATCCTCGAGCAGGCGGTGCGCCTCCGGAGCAAGGCGCGGCTCGCTCACGGTGTCGCCGCTGACCTTGGGCCGCGCGTCGAGCATCTCGCGCAGTCGCCGACCCAACTCCACCGGGGCTATCCCCATCTGCCCCAGCACGCCGGTGACGATCCCCTCGCTCTGACTCAACAGCGATGCGACGAGGTGCTCCGACGAGACCTCGGTGTGCCCGAGCATCCTCGCGAGCTGCTGCGCCGCAGCGACGGACTCTCGGGTCTTGCGGGTGAAGCGGTTCGGGTCGATCGGCATGCTCACCTCACGCGGATATGCGGACAGATCTCCCCAGACTTGACAACATTGTTATCAAGTTTGTTCCCGAACAGGGAACCGTCCCGCAATTCTCACCATGGCGGTGGAACGCAGAGGGACCAGGTCGCGCCGGTAGGACCGGTGCGCCTCCGCTACGGCCTCGACCGCCTCACGGCGCACCGTCGCCAGCTCCGCCTCGAGACGTATCAGCGCTGCTCGGGCACGACCCAGCTCCTCCTCCAGTGCCAGGAGGCGGTGCACACCTTCGAGACCCACCCCGGCCTGCGTCAGCTCCTGGATCCGCCGGAGGCGCTCGATGTCGGCGTCGGAGTATCGCCGACTACGACCCGGGGTGCGCTGCGGCTCGATGAGTCCCTTGCGCTCGTAGATGCGCAGCGTCTGAGGGTGTGCGCCGGCGAGCTCTGCGGCCACCGAGATCACGTATAGGGCGCGACTGTCGCGTTCCACAGTGCGGGCTCCTCTGCTAGTCGGCGGGAGGCGGCTCGGCGGCTGCCTGCCCATCGCGTGATGCCGTCGACTTCGACGACTTCGATGCCTTGGGTGACCTCTTCCTCTTGGCACCGGTGGCACCTTCGGCAGCAGCGGTCGATCCGCTGCGCGTCGAGCTCGTCGGGGCGCCCCCACCGCCGTTGAACAAGGCGGCGCGCGGGTCGGAGGTGAAAGCGGCAGCCAGCGCTTCTACCGATGAGCGCTGCTCTTCGGTCAGCTCCTCGGGAACGTGCACGTCGATGCTCACGAGCAGATCACCTCGCCCCGACGCGCCGGCGGGCACACCGCGGCCCCTGACCCGGAGCACCTTGCCGCTCGGTGTGCCGGGAGGGATCCGGACCGTCACCGGATCTTCGAGCGTAGGAACCTTCACCTCGGCGCCGAGGGTCGCCTCGGCGAATGTCACCGGCACCTTCACCGTGAGGTTCGCGCCGCGCCTGACGAAGATCGGGTGCTTCCTCACGTGTACGACCACATAGAGGTCGCCGGCAGGGCCACCGCGGGCCCCGGCCGCACCGCGCCCCTTCACGCGGATGCGCTGACCGTCGTCGATGCCCGCCGGCACCCGCACCTTCACCTCGCGCGACCGCATCTCCGTGCCGCGCCCACCGCAAGTTTCGCACGCTTCGCGGACTATTCGTCCGCGCCCTCCACACGCCGTGCACACCTGTTCGAAGGAGAACGGGCCCTGGTCTACGGCCACCTGGCCGCTGCCCCCGCACTGCTGGCAGATCTCCGGCGAGGTGCCCGCGCGCGCCCCGCTGCCCGCACACGACGAGCACGCGGCTTCGGCCGTGAAGCGCACGGAGCTCGTGACCCCTGACACCGCCTCGAGGAAGCCGATGTGCAGCTCGGTCTCGAGGTCGTGGCCGCGCTGCGGACCCGGAGCCCTGCCCCGCCTGGACCGGCCGAAGAGCCCGCCGAGGATGTCGCCGACGCCTCCGGAGTCGAAGTCGAAGCGCATGCCGCCGGGGGCGAAGCGCGGATCTCCACGACCGCCGCCGGGCCCGCCGGCGGCAACCATGTGCCGCACCTCGTCGTACTCCCTGCGCTTGTCGGGATCACCGATCACGTCGTACGCGCCGGAGACCTCCTTGAATCGCTCCTCCGCCTCACGGTCCCCGGGATTGGCATCGGGGTGGTGCTGCTTCGCGAGCTTCTTGTAGGCGCGCGCGACATCCTTGGCGGAAGCACCCTCGGGCACCCCGAGCACTGCGTAGTAGTCCTTCTCGAACCACTCGCGCTGCGCTGCCATACTCGCCTGGTCCGCCTCTCGGTCGCGCAACTTCGTCACGATGTTCAGCCGCGATGTTCAGCCGCGATGTTCAGCCGCGATCTCTAGTCGTGGGGTGAGGAAGCCCCCGCCTCTTCCTGGTGAGCGGATCCGCCACTCACTCCCAACTTGGTGACCTTCACCATCGCCGGTCTCAGCACGCGCCCCTTCAAGCGCCATCCGGTACGCATCACGTCGGCAACGATCGGGTCACCATCGCCATCGTCGTGGAGCACGGCCTCGTGCTCCATCGGATCGAATGGCCGGCCACGCCCCTCGATACGGCTCAGCCCGGCCTTCTCGAGAACTGCGAGGAGCTCCGCGTAGACCAGATCAACTCCCTTTCGGACCTTGACTACGTCGATCTCGGCGTCGTCGAGGTTCAACATCGCGAGCTCGAAAGCGTCGAGCACCGGGAGGAGCTGCTCTACGAGGCCCTCTGTGGAGCGTGCTACTAGAGCCGTCTGCTCGCGGATCACGCGCTTGCGGTAGTTCTCGAAATCGGCCTGCAAGCGCCTGGAGGTGTCGAGAAGCTCGTCTCGCTCGAGCACGAGAGCCTCCAGGTCGTCGACCACTTCGGCAGCGGCCTCCGGCTCGAGGTCATCCGACCCGCCGGCCGTGCCTCCCTCCCCTTCCTCACGCCCTTCGTCGTCGATGTCCATGCCTACGCGCTGTGCTCTTCGTCATCGACGATCTCGGCTTCGGCGACATCGTCGTCGGAGGACTCGCCTCCGCCACCGTCGCCGGGTCCGTGGTCGGGGGCCTCCTGCGATGCCTGAGCCGCGGCGTAGAGGCGCTGCGCGAACTCCTGGCTGGCGGAGAGCAGCGCCTCATGGGCCTGCTTGACCGCGTCGATGTCGGTCCCGGCAAGGGCGTCTCGCAGGGCCTGGACGGCAGCTTCGATCGAGGACCGCTCGCCTGCCTCTACCTTCTCTCCCTGCTCCTTCAGGAGGTTCTCCGTCTGCCACACGAGCGAATCGGCGTTGTTGCGCACCTCGGCCTCGTCGCGACGAGCGCGGTCCTCGTCGGCATGCGCCTCGGCGTCCTTGATCATCTGATCGATGTCGTCCTTGCCCAGGGCGGTTCCACCGGTGATCGTCATCGACTGCTCCTTGCCCGTGCCGAGGTCTTTCGCCGACACGTGAACGATGCCGTTGGCGTCGATGTCGAACGTGACCTCGATCTGAGGCACACCGCGCCGCGCGGGCGGCAGGCCCGTGAGCTGGAACGTACCGAGCGGCTTGTTGCGATACGCCATGTCACTCTCGCCCTGCAGCACCTTGATCTCGACGCTCGGCTGGTTGTCGTCGGCGGTCGTGAACACCTCGGAGCGCTTGGTCGGTATCGTCGTGTTGCGCTCGATCAGCTTGGTCATGATCTGACCCTTGGTCTCGATGCCCAGGGAGAGCGGCGTCACGTCGAGGAGGAGGATGTCTTTGACCTCGCCCTTGAGCACGCCCGCTTGGATCGCAGCGCCGACCGCAACGGCCTCGTCGGGATTCACACCCTTGTGCGGATCCTTGCCGGTCAGACTCGTGACCAGGTCGATTACCGCGGGCATGCGCGTCGACCCGCCCACGAGGATCACGTGCTCGATCTTGTCCTTGGTGAGCCCGGCGTCGCGGATGGCCTGCTCGAACGGGCCGCGACACGCCTTCAGGAGGTCGCCTGACAGCTCTTGGAACTTTGCACGTGTGAGCGTCTGCTCCAGGTGCAGCGGCCCATCAGGTGTTGCGGTCACGAATGGGAGATTGATCGTCGTCTGCTGAAGCGTAGACAGCTCTATCTTCGCCTTCTCCGCGGCCTCCTTGAGACGCTGAAGCGCCATCTTGTCGGCGGAGAGGTCGATGCCGTGCGCGTTCTTGAACTCCGTGACCAACCAATCGATGATCCGCTGGTCCCAATCGTCGCCGCCGAGATGGGTGTTGCCGGCAGTCGCCTTGACCTCGAACACCCCGTCGCCGATCTCGAGAACCGACACGTCGAAGGTGCCGCCGCCGAGGTCGAACACGAGGATGGTCTGGTCTGCACCCTCCTTGTCGAGCCCGTATGCGAGCGCAGCCGCCGTCGGCTCGTTGATGATCCGGAGGACTTCCAGCCCGGCGATCTCACCCGCCTCCTTGGTCGCCTGGCGCTGCGCGTCGTCGTAGTAGGCGGGAACCGTGATAACCGCCTGGGTGATCGTCTCACCGAGGTAAGCCTCTGCATCGCGCTTCAGCTTCATCAGCGTGCGGGCGGAGATCTCCTGAGCCGTGTAGGCCTTGCCGTCGATGTCGATCGTCCACTTGGTGCCCATCTGGCGCTTGACAGAGCGGACCGTCCGCTCCGGGTTGGTGATCGCCTGGCGCTTCGCGACCTCGCCGGCGAGCACCTCGCCGGTCTTGGAGAACGCGACCACCGACGGCGTCGTGCGCCCGCCCTCGGAGTTGGGAATGACGCTGGGCTCACCAGCCTCGAGCACCGCGACTACCGAGTTGGTGGTTCCGAGGTCGATTCCGACGGCCTTTGACATTGTCTTCCTCCGATTTGCAGGGCGACGTGCATGACGAGTGACGTGGAATCCGCGCGATTCCTGATTGCAACACAGTCTAGAACCTTGAGCGCGTCGTTGTCATTCCCGGAAACCGCACATCCCTGTGCTCCCGGCCCCCGGCTCCGGTCGCGCCTGCCGGTCAGGCCGAAGCGAACGCGCTCGCACGCACCGGACCATCGGCGGTGACCGGCCGGGTCGAACGGTCCGTGCGGCCGGCCTCCGCAGTCTGTAGATTTCCCGCCATGCCTCGTAGTGATGCCTTCATAGAGCACCTGGCCAGAGTCCCGCTGTTCTCGGCTTGTTCGAAGCGCGACCTGGCGCTGGTAGCCCGGCGGGCAGAAGACGTGCGGGTCGAAGCCGGAAAGGTGCTCGTCACCGAGGGTGAGGCCGGCCACGAGTTCTTCGCCATCGTCGCGGGAACGGCCCGCGTTGCGAGGCGGGGCAAGCGCGTCGCCTCGCTCGGACCGGGAAGCGCCTTCGGCGAGCTGGCACTGCTCGACAAGGCACCGCGCAACGCGACCGTCGTCGCTGAGACCGACATGGAGCTAGTCGTGCTGGGCCAGCGTGAGTTCGCCGGAATTATCGACGAAGTGCCGGGATTCGCCCGCAAGCTCCTCACCGGAATGGCGACGCGCCTGCGCGAGGCCGACGCCCGCTCGGTGCAGTAGCGCCCCTTCGTCACTCTCCCGAAACCGGGCAACACGCACATCCCCGGCTAGATTTCGCCGCGTCTCGCCCCCCTCCTCGGAGGTTGCCGTGCGCCGTCCCAAGCCGCATCAGCTGATCCTCGCCATCGGGGTGATCGCCGCCGCAGGAACGATCGGTTCCGGTGTCGCGCCGACGCTCACCGGATGGGAGGAGGCCTCGCACGTCCACCGGGTCGTGTTCGGCAACATCCCGACGCCGATGAAGGTCGCGTTCTACGCGGTCGTCGGCATGATGCTCTTCGCTGTCTCGTGGCTCATCTCGTTGCGTGTCCGCAACTACGAGCGCGGCAAGCCCGACGATCGGCGCACCACGAAGGAGAACGCGAAGCGCCGCCTCGCCGATTTCGGCGCGGGCGTTTGGATGCGCACGCTCATGCGCGAGCGCGGCGCGGGAGTCATGCACTCGCTCATCTACGCCGGCTTCATCGGGTTGTTCATCGCGACCATCCTCCTAGAGCTCGATCACCAGCTCCCCGAGTCTGTGAAGTTCCTGCACGGCGACACCTACAAGGCATACGCGGCAGGGTCCGACGCGTTCGGCGCCCTGTTCGTTGTCGGCCTCGTGTGGGCGATACTGCGGCGCTACGTGCAGCGCCCTTACCGCATCCGCATAAAGACGAAGCCCGAAGACGCCGTCATCCTCGTCACACTCCTCATGATCGGCGTTACGGGATTTCTCACAGAGGGGATGCGCATCGCTCTTGCGGGCCAGCCCTCCCACGAGAAGTTCTCGATCGTCGGGTACCCGCTCTCCAACCTCTTCACGTCGTGGGCTGCCACGTCGATCCGCGACGCGCACCGCTGGGCGTGGGGAGTGCACTTCCTCGCGTTCCTGGGGTTCCTCATGGTCCTTCCGACCACCAAGCTCCGTCACATGGTCACCTCTCCGATGAACATGTACCTGCACGACAAGGATCGACCCAAGGGTGCGATGAAGCCGCTCCCCAACCTCATGGAGACGGAGCTCGACACCTTCGGCGCATCCGTCGTCGAGGACTTCACTTGGAAGCAGCTCTTCGACACCGACTCGTGCACCGTGTGCGGGCGTTGCACATCCGTCTGCCCGGCGCACGCGACCGGAAAGCCCCTCGACCCACGCGAGATCGTGCTCAAGGTCGGCGAAGTCATGGCAGCGACCGGCAGCCCTCCGGTGTCGCCGCCCGTGGGGGTCGACCGGGAGATCACGATCCCGGCCGGATCGCTCTTCGACCGGATCTCGTCGGAGGAGCTGTGGGCGTGCACGTCGTGCAAGGCCTGTGACGAGAACTGCCCGGTCAACATCGAGATCCTCGACAAGATCCTCGACATGCGGCGCTACAAGTCGCTCATGGAGAGCGACTTCCCGACCGAGCTGGGCAACACCTACCGCTCGATGGAGAACTCCTCGAACGTCTACGGGATGAACCAGGGGGAGCGGGGCGATTGGGCGGCGTCGCTCGAAGGTATCGAGATCGTCGAAGCCGGCGGAGATTTCGACCACGAGTACCTCATGTGGGTCGGCTGCGCCGGATCCTTCGACGACCGCAACAAGAAGGCGACCCGCGCTCTCGCGAAGCTCATGCAGCGCGCCGGCATCGACTTCGCGATCCTCGGGCCGTCGGAGATGTGCACCGGCGACAGCGCTCGCCGTTCGGGCAACGAGTACCTCTTCCAGATGCTCGCCATGCAGAACATCGAGATGCTCGGATCGATGGGCGTCCGCAAGATAGTCACGCAATGCCCTCACTGCTTCAACACGCTGCGCAACGAGTACCCGCAGTACGGCGGCGAGTACGACGTGATCCACCACAGCCAGCTGCTCGCCGAGCTGGTCTCCGACGGCAGGCTCTCGCTGGAGGGCGCTTCCCTCGAAGAGCGCGTCACTTACCACGACTCTTGCTACCTCGGCCGGCACAACGACGTGTTCGCGGCGCCGCGCAAGGTTGTCGGCAGCCTCGCAGGCGTCGAGATCGTGGAGATGCCTCGCACGGGCACCAAGGGAATGTGCTGCGGCGCCGGCGGCGCGCGCATGTGGATGGAAGAGAGCACCGGTAAGAAGATCAACAGCGAACGTAGCCAGGAGGCCGTTGCCACCGGAGCGACCCGCATCGCGGTCGCCTGCCCGTTCTGCTACGTGATGATGGACGACGGCGTAAAGGAGCAGGGCAAGGACGAAGACGTTCGCGTGCAGGACATCTCCGAGATCCTTGTCGAGGCCCTCGATGTCGATACCGCCATCGCCTCGTCCGCTGCAGGTGACGACAACTCGTAGCTAGCCGGCGGAGCGTCGGCCCACTGATGCGTCGCTATCCGAGGCACGCAGGGGCAAGCCGAGCGTCGCAGAGCGACTATCGAGCGCGACTTTCCCGGTACGCGTCGACCACTGGTGCGAGCTCGGCCGGGCTCGCACCATGGAGGATGACTCCGTCGGCGCCGAGGTCGAGCTGCCCGCGCACCATCTCCGCACAGTGCTGTGCGCTCCCGGTGGCCGCCGGAGCGAGCCAGTCGTCGGGCAGGAGCGTCGCTATGTGCTCCAGCTGTGCAGTGTCGGCCTTCGCGTCGATCGCCCCGGGGAAGGAAGCCACCATCGGATCGGCACGGAACCGGGCGAGTACGGCCGGGTCCCACCTGTTCGTCGACACGAGCAGGTCGCCGTAGCCCTGCAGGTACGTGGCGAGGCGGCCCACCGTCTTGCGGAGCCTCAGGGCCTCGGGCAGGTGATCGCCGATGGTGGCGTAGCACGACCACACCTTCACCGTCGCAGGATCGCGGCCCGCCTCCTCTGCGCTGCTCTTCACCGCCGCGACGCAGCGCGCGAGCGTCTCATCGGTGAAGAACGTGTGCAGCACGATCGTGTCGAAGGCGCGCCCCCCGAGCGCGAGCGACTTCGGTCCGAACGCGGTTAGGCCGAGCGGGATGTTCTCGTCGAACGACGAGTCGAGGTGCAGAACGGGGAACTTGCCGACCTTGCCGTCGTGGCCGAAGATGATCTCCCCCTTCCACAGGCGCCGCATCAGCCCGGCGAACTCCTCGAGCTCGGCAGTCGTGATGTGAGAGATGCCGTAGGCGTCGAACAGGGGTGCGATCCCGCGCCCGAGGCCTAGCGTGAACCGACCGCCGGTGAGACGGTGCATCGTCGTCGCATAGGAGGCCGTCACCAGGGGGTGCCGGGTGTTGTGGTTCGTCGCCGCAGTAGCGATGTGGATCCTCTCGGACACTGCAGCGGCGGCACCCGAGAGGGTCACGGCCTCCTTGATGTTGAACCGCTCCGAGATGAAGACGGTGCCGAACCCCATCGCCTCGCCCTCGCGCACTTCGCCGAGGAGCTCGCGCGGCGAGTCGGGCTGGCCTGCGAGTGTGTAGAAGCCGAGCTCGGGGAGGTCCTGATCTGCTGTCGGGGCCGCGTTCATGCGTTGCTCCGTGTCGGTTCGATCATGTGCTGGAGCATGCCACAGGAGACGCCTCGCCAGCAGCGGTGACGGAGGCTCCGGCTACTGCTCGTCGGGCGGGGGCGGCGATCCCCACGTGCCCGGCGGCGGACCGGGTTGCGGCGGGGCCGGCTGGGTCGGGGGACCTACCGGCGGGGCCGGTTGCGGCGGGGCCGGCTGGGTCCGGGGACCTACCGGCGGGGCCGGTTGCGGCGGGGCCGGCTGGGTCGGGGGACCTACCGGCGGGGC
>Ga0172375_10004651_pt1 | contig 20151 bp, 15 predicted proteins | sample LakKiv1m_FD_114537 | JGI IMG/M metagenome (GOLD analysis project Ga0172375, IMG submission 114537) | Freshwater microbial communities from Kabuno Bay, South-Kivu, Congo - kab_092012_11.1m | ecosystem: Environmental > Aquatic > Freshwater > Lake | place: Democratic Republic of the Congo...
ACATTTCGTACATCTGCTTGAACTCGTTTCACTCGTTCAAGTCTGTCAAAACACGGAAAATAAACGAAAAAGTTTTGACATCTGCAAGAAGACCTAGGAAGAATTAGAATGTTAAAAATAGGATGTTTCCGAAAAGAATGGAGAGTATTAATCCTATTAGGATAAACGGAAGGAATGGCGGGAATTTGGTGTAAACCGGCATTGAACCAAGCTTTAGTTTCTTTAATCTAGCGATTTCTTTTTTTGTAAGCAGTTTTTGCAGATTGTGCTTTTTTACAAATTTTTCATCCATCAATTCTATTGCAAGAACGTCTTCTTCTTCTATTTTTGAAATAGGAATTTTCTCGGCTAGTTGCTTATTTATTGTTTCCTTATAGACCATCACGAATAAAGAGGAGAGAAACGCCAATGAGATTATGGAAAAATAGATGAATGAGAAAAAAGGAGAATTCACGAACAGGTAAACAAACAATGCGTATGGTGCAAGCAATATCAATGGCTTGAGATCTGCCTTAAGTTTTTTGCTTCTCAGCAGTTTGACAAAGAAAAAATAAAACGTATATAATGCGAAAACAAGGCTTGCAAATACGAAAACTATTGCAACGAATGGGAAATTAAACGGGATATTTGCCATTGAAGGAGGAATAGGCAGTAACAGCGCGATTGCAGCCAATACAAACATATCTGCGGCACCCATCTGCCCTGTCCGATAAAGAGGATACCCCAGCAATGCGATTAATGCGGAAATTAAAATTCCGTAGAGGAAAATATCCTGGTTGAAAAAAACGATATTCACAATTATGGCCAACCCCACGAATGCATAAAGAAGGTTGTTGGGAATATTCTTATTGTTGAACAGATCGTAGTAGGTCGTTGCAATAAGACCCAGGAACGCAATCGCAAGGCGTATTGTTTCCCCTGGAAGAGACACTGTACCGAAAAGGACGTCTTCAAGCATATAATCTAAGTAAACTGGATGATTAGATATTTAATGATTGCCTGAGCAAGATTTTCATGGATAATCTCGAGAATGTAGTCTCCAGACTAAAGGGTATGAAAACTGTTAAGGCAGCAATACTCTTTGGTTCCTATGCTAAGGGAAGGCAAAGGAAGGATTCAGATATAGATATCTGCGTGATTAGCGATACGACAAAACCATTGGAACTTTCTTCTGAAAAATTTGATATTTCATTATTTGACAGGCTTCCCAATACGATAAAATACAGGGTTTTCAAAGACGGAAAAGTGCTATTCAGCAAAGACGACAAACTTCTAAATAAACTGAAGTTCTGGGCAGTAAAGATATACCTGGACGAAAAGCACTGGAGAGACAGGTTTGTGCAAAAGGTGTTGTCTTGATTGATAAGGAACAGATAGCCATAATGATTAAGGATATTGAACGATATTTATCGGATTTGGAAGGGCTGGCTATTTCCTCCAAACAGGACTTGGAAGAAAAAGAAAAGTATTACGCGGTTTCAATGCTTGTTTTTTCAATTCTTAACAGAACAATAGATATAGGGAATGAAATAATTGGGGGCTCGAACATATCCCTTCCCGGAAGCTATAAAGACACGTTTGAGGCTCTTTTTGAGAATAAGGTCATAAGTTCAGCCACGTTCAACCAAATGGTTTGGCTGATGAAATATAGAAATATAATTGCCCATGAGTATTATAGATTATCTACCGAAGAAATTTACTCCCTTAAGAAAAGGATCTCCAATGTCATTGGATTTATTTCTGAAATAAAAAAATTCATCCAAAAAAGGTAACTTGGTTATGGCAAGCGAAATAGTTGTTCTTAGATTAGGCCACCGTCTTCCAAGGGATGAGCGCATATCTACGCATGTTGCTTTAGTCGCACGCGCTTTTGGAGCAAAACACATCATATATACTGGCCAGCATGATTCAGGCCTTGAGTCCAGCGTAGACCGAGTGGGAAAAAGCTGGGGCGGAGACGTAACGATAACTTATGAAAAAAGCCATGGAAAGGTAATCAGCCAGTTCAAGAAGGATGGCTTTGCGATTGTTCATTTGACGATGTATGGGTTGCCAGTAGTTGAAAGGATTGATGAGATAAAAAAACAGCAAAAATTACTGATTATAGTCGGGGGAGAAGCAGTTCCTGGAGAGGTTTATCAAAGTGCGGATTACAACATTGCAGTCACTTCCCAACCTCATTCCGAAGTTGCAGCTCTTGCAATTATGCTTGACAGAATTATGAATGGAGAAGAACTCACCAGAGAATTTGATGCGTCATTCAAAGGAAAAACAAGGATAAAACCAAACGAAAGAGGGAAGGGGTTTTACTAATCTTTATTTTTTCCGTTCTTTCTTTTTGGAACGGATTCTGATAGTATTGCAGAGTCTATTTTTTTGACTGCAAGGGAAAGGTTAGAAAACCTTAGAACTTTTTCAGTCATACTTTCAAAAGATTGATTGGACCCCATAAATGTACTAAAATCATCCATTGCCTGCTCACGAAGCTCTTCAAGCGCATCCAAATCATCCTTATTTTTATAGATATGTTTTGCCTTGGCAACCTGAATGTTGAAAAAAGAAACTTGATAGGACAGCAAAGAATCCAAATTGGTCATTTCGTTATTTAATTCAAAAAGCGCCTCGCTTACTTTTCTTCTTGCTTTTTTGGATGAGGGATCATCTGCAAGTTCCTTCACCGCATCATTAAGCTTTTCTTTTGATTTTTCAATATTTGAAGACGCGTCCCTGATTCTCCCTAACAGTTTTGCATAATCTTCGCCCATGCTTCCATAATCCTCGTTCAATTTTCCTATTTCCGCCTCTATTTCCCCGCTTGTCATTTCATCAGAAAAATCAAAAAAACTAAGCTCTTTAGGAATTAAATCAAATGAAAAATCATAATCCACAATGTCAGAAACAATGCCTTTGCAAAGCCTTTGAAGAATATTTTTCTCTGCCTTTGAAAGCTCAAGAACTTTTTTATCAGAACGTATAAGTGAATTAATTTCCTCGTCCTGTTTTCCCCATATATAAAGGGAAGAAACAGGCATCCAGTATTCTGTCTGGAAAAAACCAAATGGGTCTGAAGTTGTGTAAAAGTATTCGACCGGGGAATTGTAAATTTTCTGTTCCATGTCATTTTCCTTAAGAAGCGTATTTGAACCGTCTTTCAGTGTCTGAAGAACAATCCATAACTGGGGATCTGCAGATTGCATTTTCCCAAATATTTTTCCATATGAAGAAAGCTGATTTAGACAGAACTCCACGTATTCTGAGTTTACTTTTTCAGATTTGGCCTCCGACAATGCGGAGATATATTTGCCAAACATTCCTGGATTTACTTCCCCTATTACCTGCTGAAGAGTTGCCATTCCAAGTGCAAGCATAGGATCGTCCTTATATGCGGTTCCGTAATTTATGCTACCTTGAAGATGAAAAGAAATCGCGTCTGAGGCCAGCAACAGCTCTCTGGATAGTGTTTCATATTCTTTAGGTTTAAACCCAGATGGAACACGAACATAAACTCCTCTTGATTGATCATAAGTGATCAAAAACTTAGAGGAAAGATATGTGCTCAAGCCAAGGTATTCCCTCCATTCTTTTTCAGTAAGCGAGCTTTTTTCCTTTTCATTCAATTCCATAAGCCTGTTCATTGCATTAGATGTGCGTTTCTCTATTGCTTTTGAAGGAGAACTGCTGCCGAAATGGACCATTTCCATTTCTATTGCACTGTCTTCAAGAAGCAGTATCAGATACTTTGCAACCGGATCCTTTGTAACTGATTTTTCGCTTGAATCAAGCATCGCTTCTATTTCCTGAAGTGCTTTGTTATATTGACCGGTTTTGATAAATGAATCTACGCGCTTTTTTCTCTCAAAGAAATCAGCCATGCCAACCTTGTCTTTTGTCAGTTCTGGAACCGCAAGATCAATAACTGTCAGCAGGCGGTCTATTGGATCATATGGATTCAGAGTTTTCACTGCCCCTATCAAAGTCGCTTGCACAGCATATTCCCAAACATCAGCAGAACTATAGGCAACTGCTGATTGTATTGCTTCTATGCCCATCAATATTCCTAGGTAGATTCCTGGCACTTTTAATCCAAAACTTTCTACCCCTAATCCTGATTTGCCTATTGATAAATCAAGCTTATATGCGCCTATTGAAAGAACTGGAGATTCTTCATCAAAACCAATGCCCAGCCCCCCGTAATATAACATTCCTGAATGTAAAATATCTATATTTGATTCTCCGAATTTAATGAATTCCGGTACAGTTACCAAATCCCAGCTAAAGTATAGGTCCTGAAGCCCCAAAAATACTGCAAGCTTTCCTCCTTGTTCATCAGGACGATAGGAAACTCCGTATTTTTCTGTTTTTGCCCCTGTTTCTTTTGAATATGCGAAGGATGCAGCAGGAAAATTATATGGATTTGCAAAGATATAGTCTGCTTCTGTGCCAAAAGATTTCCTAACTGTAGGAACAGGACTGTAAAAAGAGCTTTTTAACGAAATTGCCAAGTCAATTACAGACTTTGCATTAAGGTTTCCGTCAATCGCATCCAAAAACTTAGAAATACATGCCAATGCAGGAACGGATTTCAAGGAAACGGCACGATTAAGCAGAGAAAATAATTCAAGTTTAAGACTTTCATCTTCCAATTCTAAAATCCTTTTTTCAACTGATTTTGCAAGCGCACCGTTCAATGAATAGATCAGGTCGTTTGGATTTTTTTCCCGTGAGCTTCCTTGTTTGACGTGGAACTTGACCCTTGCGCCGCCCATTACTGTGCCTGCTCCAAAAACAATATCTTCCCCGTATTTTTTTTCTAGATATCTTGCCAATGCAAGCTGATTGCCGGCTTCCTTTACACGGTCTGTTTCCAGGTTCATTAGCAGATTCCCCAATAGCCCGATGAAATCTCCGGTAAATTGTTCTTTTTTTTGCGTAGTTATATTTACATTCAGCATCCTCACATCTGATTTTGTAAGATCAACTTGAAATTTCCTTGAACCTGAATTTTCAAGTATTGCTTGGCGTAGGCCGTCAATAAATGCAGATAGTGGAATATTATTTTTTGAGATTTCCTCAAAAACCTGCTGATTTTTCTTAAGAAGAGTTAGCATCCCGTTTCTTGGATCCTCATTAAACGCATTAGCAAGTTCCTTATCTATCTGAAAGGATATTTTCTTTTCTTTTCCTTCAGGTGACAAGTAGATTACGGTTACTGCCGAGGAAATATTTGCCTCGACCGGATAGGGTATGCGTTTCATCATATCTCCTGTTTTTTCAGCAGCAAAAATAGCATTATGTGCGCCCATTTTGCCACCACTAATCTGTTTCGTAGAAATATGTTTTCATGAATGCCCGGACTATCCAAGTTGCAAATAACTGTTCTGGGTTTGTTGTTTGGGATTTCAAGAATTTTTCCATGTTTTCAGGATTGCGCAGGTCTGGCCTTAATTGTGAAGAAACATTTCTTTGAACTCCGATGCCTGCTTCTAATTCAGAAGAACGATAAGCAACCAATGCCCCATAACTGGCAAGAAGAGGATCCACTACCGCATCAAGAACCAGAGTAAGTTTGTGTTTTCCATATTCATCCAAAGAAAATGTTGCGCCAAGAGGGACGTCAATGTATGTTTTTCCTTCTAGCGTTTTCTTCTCTATTGCTTGTTCATTCAGCTTTTCCACTTCTAATTTTCCGTAGGTTGCATTAACTCCGAAGAAAACCTCGTGCTGTTTTGCTCCAGAGCCAAACGTAATATGAATCAATGCCTCTGCCTGCCCTTCTTCTAATTTTTTCTTGGTTGCCAACCCGGATTCTCCTGCTGCAATAGACAATAAAACATCTTTTCCGATGGATTTCAGGAACTTGACCATCAATGTTTCCATAGCTTCTACATTCTGCTCTTCATAATTTACAAATTCCCTAAAACCAGCGGTTAATTCAAGCCTCCAATTTCCTTTCTGGCCAATTATGAACGTTCCGGTTATCACTTCTGCTGTTTCTTCTTCTCCTTCTTTATTTTCAACCCTGCCAACAACTTGGTAAATGCCTGTTCCACCAAAGCCCCATCCGCTTTCTGTCATAACCAATCCTGTTGCTTCGGCTCTTTCTTCAGGAGCATCATACGCCCCGCCAACATGGAAACGACCTTCTTTCCCAACTGCAGCACGAAGGCGCATGTTGTTTGCAGCATTTTCTCTGAACGTTTTTGCAGTGTTGTTGAATGACGTAGTCATCTGATCTGATTCATCAAGTTTTGAATCATTTGCAACACGCATAAAGTTCCGGAACGCGTCCAATCTCGCATCAGAATACACTGCAGATGCATAAATTCCGTTTTTATTCTTGAAAAGACCATACAGGAAAAGTATGTTTGCAGAATCATCTATTTTTTCTTTGTCAAATACGTCTTTTCCTTCGTCATCTTTTGCGGTTTTCCATGCTTCCCCTTCCAAAAGCGTTCTGAAATACATTGCCTTAAGATACAATTTAGTTTGGTTGTCAAACTTTGCTCCGAAAACGGTGTCAACCCATCCGCTAACTCGAACATACGCCTGTTCTGCATCATCCAATGCGCCTTTGATTGTTGAAGCATTGAATTTTTCATCAGTTGAACCTCCTGCAAGCCTTGCATAGAACTCTTTCATTCCCCATGTCTGCCTTCCATACGTTTCAGCATATCCAAAAAGATCAGTACAGCTTCCGTTGGTAAACCCAAGCCCTGCAAATCCTCTTGCAAGCACTTCTGATTGCCCTGTTCCTTTGTGATGGTATGCGCCAAGGATCCTGTAATATTCTTTTTTATCGTTGTCATCTCTTCTTTCCAAAGTGCTGTATAACGCACCAACTGACCAGGTGTTTAAAAAGGTCAGCGCACCTCCTGCTGCCCATTCCTTTTCTACTCCTCGAAAGTATCTCTGCATCCGTTCATCTTCTATGTTTCTGTAAATTCCGGCTCCTGCAATATTGACATATTGTGCCATGTCTTTTGAACCAAACAAAGCCGCAGCTTGTGCTGCATCCAAAGCAAAGAAATATTCCTGATTGTCTGCTTTCTTGCCAAGTTCATTTTTCTTTGCTTCTTTCCAGCCTCCACCGCCGGTCACTCCTGGTTCTTCAATATCTGCAATTACCCCCAAGGTCTTCTCCCTGAATGACGCATCAAGATCAGGGTAATTTATGTATCCTGCTTTTGAAACAGTTCCGTCTTTTCTTACCCAGTAAGCAAGAACTCTTCCTTCCTCATTTTCTTTATCTTTTAGTTCTTTTCCTTGCGCGTCAACTCCTTCAAGTTCAGTTGTTTCTCCACTGTAATTTGTAAGAACCAATAAGTCTGATTGCCTTGTTTTTGCAAGCTCGCTGAAGAAAGCCCATCTTGAATCCGAAGATGCATACACTGTTTCTGTGCCAGGAACTTCCTGTAATGAAGCGACTGCAGTTCCGGTAACAAGACCTGAACCTTCAGTTAATTTTATATTCGCGCCTTCAATGCCCATGCTGACAAGATAATTATCTTCTCCAAGATAGGTAAGTCCTGCTCCTGTTGCAAAATATGCTCCATTTTCTCCGTCCCAACGGGTTGCAATCCCTCCGCCTCCTGCTTTCTTTTCATCAAAACTGCTTTCCCGTTTAAATTTAGGATTGCCAACTAACTCTATGTCATCCTTGCTTGCTTCTACTGTTCCTCCTTCTGCAAGAATTATCCATTTTCCTTTTTCATTTTTTGAAAGCTGATAAGAAATTCCCTGAGCAGTGCCGTCACTTGTGAAATGCCAGGAATCATCATACTTTTCTGTTACATTTATTTCTCTCTCAACAATTTCTCCAGCCTCGTTTTTCGTTTTTACATTTATTACTGCAATATCTGCGGTTGTAACCGTATCCAAATTAGGGGTTGCAGTATATGCCAGCCCTCCCTGTGCGTGAGTCCATCTTTGGAATGGATAACCCATTGGCAAAGTTCCAGTCATGAATGCACTTTGGATGCCAAGTATCAGATCAGAAAATGGAATAAAGGATTGTATGCCTGCATCCGGAATTGACTGTCCTGGAAGATAAAAATAAAGCTGGTTCAGCAATTGTCGTTTTATTCTTTCTGGGGTAAACGTTGCGATAAACTCCCCTGAATAAGAAACGCCCGTAACCGGATTGGTACGAACTTCTGAGAGCATAAGGTGCCTGAATCTTCCAAGTATCGTAAGAGTGTTCATATAAAGCAATTGTGCCTCACCTGCAAGATATGCCCCTTCTCTCAATGCTTTCCCTAACCCGGTATGGTTTATTGACGCATCAAAATTTTCTATTTCCTGAGAAGTCAAATTTTCAACAGTCATGAATTCCAATAATGTTTTGCGTCCAAGAAGTCCTTTGGAAAAGTCCATTTTCATGGATTGGAGCTCTCTTGCTATCTGATATAGCTGTGCTCTTTGCTGAGAAGACAGCTGTGCGCTTGCCCCTAAAATTGTGCTTAGGTTTGTATTTATCAACCGCATCGCAGTCTGAACATCTCCTCCTTCAGCCCTGGCAGATACCGAAGTTATGGCAAGCGCCCATTCGAAAACAAGCGTGGGGTCATATCTGGATATTCTCAAAAGAGTATCTGAGATTGTTAATGCAGAATCCCTCATTCCTTGGTTTTGTTCCATTACTGCGAACATTGTTGCAATCGCTAAAATAGAATCCGGTCTTGCACGATAGAGTACTGTATAAAAATTATTTCTTGTTGCATCGTCATTAATAAGAGTGTTCAACCTTTCAGAGATATAGCTTGCATTTTGCTGTATGTCTTCCCAGTATACCTGATCAATAGTTACATTCACTGTGCTTCCAGGCAAGAAATTTGTTTTGCCACTGCCAACGGATTCTTCGAACGAAAGATTGACGTTTCCAAAACCAGTTAGAATTGCGAACATTGCCTTTGCTGAAGTTTCATCTATTTTTCCGCCTTTCATCGGCTGGACTATGGAGAATAACTTTCTTGCTAATTCGGATAATGCCTCTTCAGCGGATTCTTTGTTTCCTGCAGAAATCGCAGTCCAAAGCTGAGGATTATTCAGACTGCTTCCGATCCTGCGCAATTCAGTTACTACTTCTGTCCATGAATCTGAAACTTTCAGCTCAACTCCGTTGGTAATTGTTTTGCTGAAAACATCTTCAAGAAATACTGCTGAAACGAAATATTTGCCAAGCGTTTCATTTAATTCTGGTTTTTTTAACAGTCGCATGAATTTTTCCAATCTTTCTTGTAACTTATCAGGATTTAAAAGATTTATACCAACTCCAGCGTTGATCTGTCCGCCAGAAGCAGAGACTGATTCTATCCCACCTTGCATGACTGCAGACATCATCATGTTTCTCAGGGCGCTTGCATCGCGTATGAATGCTTCCAAAGTATAAGTAGGATTTGACTTTGTGCCGACAATATGCTCCTGAGTTAATGTATTCATGAGATGTTTGAAGACTTTTACGTCTTCTCCGCAGATCTTGAAAAGTTCTCCGACATAAAAATATTTTCTGACCGCGCTTTTAAGGTCAGAACTATTCAATTTAAGCAATTCATCTTTTTGTTCTTCGAATGCAGACCATTTCTTAGATGCAATTGCACGATTAAGATTTAATGCTATTTCCAAATTACGTTCAGAAACAGGCGTTTGTTTTTCCGCCTTCTCAGCCTTTTTCTTTTCTTCTTCTGCTTTGGCTGAATCTTCTGATTTCTTCTTTGCTTCTTCCTGCTTTGCCTTTGCTTCCTCTTCTTTGCGTTTTCTCTCTGCTTCTTTCTCTGCGTTTTCATTTTCTTTCTTCTTACTTGGTTCAACTTTTTTAGGAACAGCAGGAACTTTTTTTTCTGGTTGATCCCATCTCTCTTTTTCACTCGCTTTCCTAAGATCAGCTTCAAGAGGTTTGAGGAAAACCTCATTGTAAACACGGGTTTTCTGGCTTGCCCTGAAATCATCCAAGTTCGCAGTATAAGTATAAAGGAATAGCAAACCAAGGCCGATATAATTTTCGTTACGTTCGAACTCAACAATCTTGGATTCGAATGTTCCAAGCAATGAGGCCCTTTCCCTGAGTTTATCTATCCTTGACTCAGTCATCTTTTCTTTCCAGGTTTTTTGCACATCCGCAGGCACTTTGTATTTTGAAGCAAACTCTATATATTTTCCAAGTTTAGAGAGCATTTCCTTGCGTTGATCTTCAGTAGGCTCCTCAGCAACTCTTCTTTGAGCGAATGCACCCATATTTTCACCTGTTTGAACACTATCTAACATTACTTGTTGCTCATTAAACCTATTTAAACGTTGTGATTTAGCTACGGCGATACTGAAAGGAGTGACACTGGAGCAAAGCACAGTTTTGAAGGCTATAACTGCCACTAAACGCTTGAATTTAGACATAACTGAACAAAATAAGTATGTGTACTGATTTATTTAAATTAGTGTCACAGATATTAAAACTGACAAGATATCTGACAATTGCATCCTAAAACAGTGTTAACATGGAGCTGAAAACAAATGAAATAAACTTTCTGGAAAAATGCAAAGAGGCCAGGAAAACCGCTTTTTCTTTTTCCGATCCTATTATAGTGCATCACTACGACTGCGATGGAATTTCCGCAGGTGCAATAGTCCAATCCGCTTTCAAAAAAGAAAATAAAAAATACAGGGCAAAATGGATAAAAAAACTGGATGATACGGCGATTGAGGCGATTGCGAATGAACGAGAAATTATTTTTTGTGATCTTGGCGGAGGAAACAAGCGGGTAAATGAATTGAAAGACGTACTTATCATAGACCACCATCAGACGGAAGGAATAGATAAACAACAGATTAACCCCTTACTAAACGGAATAGATGGGGGGATAGAGCTAAGTTCATCAGGCGCAGCATATTTCGTATTCAAAAATGATGTGGACGTTGCGATAACCGGCGCTGTAGGAGATATGCAATCACCACTAACCGGACTGAACAGGTTTCTGCTTGAAGAAGGGATAGGAAAAAAAGAGGTGAAACTCGAGCAGGACCTTGGGTTTTACGGAAGATATTCTAGGCCAATACTGCAATTTTTACTTTATTCAGATGATCCGTATGTCCCAGGAATTTCATATAATGAAGAGGGAGCAAAAAGGATTATTGTTGAAAGCGGAATAGATTACGAAGAAATGAATGGAGGAAAACCAATCACATACGGAAAATTAACTAATGAAAAAAAGAAACAGCTTATTTCTGCGCTTGCCAACGCGTTAATTGATAAAAATATGATAAATAAAGCAGAAGAATTGATTGGAGAATCTTACGTATTCCCAAAAAGAGGGGAAGGAAACGGGACATATGAAGCAAACGAATTCTCAACTTTGTTAAACGCATGTGGAAGGCACAATAAAGCTGGAATAGGCGTAGGCGTATGCATGGGAGACGACGCTTCGTATCTGGAAGCAAACGCATTATTGCAATACCATAGAAGAAAAATACGTGAAGGAATAGATTTCGCCAAATCAAATATCCAAGATTTTGGAAAATTCTTTTTTATAGATGGGCGCGGAATTATTGATGAAGGATTGATTGGTATTGTTTGCGGAATGATAGTTAATCCAATGTCAGACAAACCAATATTCGGAATTTCCCTTGGAGAAAATAATGATATAAAATTATCTTCAAGAGGAACAAAAAGGCTTATTGCAAACGGATTGAATCTTGGTCTGATGATAAAGGAGATTACGGGAAGAATCGGCGGAGTTGGCGGAGGCCATAGAATCGCCGCAGGAGCAGCAATACCGCGAGATAAACTTGGGATTTTCTTGGAAGAAATGGGCAGGGAATTAGACAAACGACGAAATTTTTCAGTGCAATAAAATAACATTTAAATACCTGACTTTTTCATAAAGGAGTTCAATGTCAAATGCTTTAGCTCTTAAAACGCTCAGCCTGAAAACTGGGAAACCTGCGTTACGGTTAGCTGAACGATTACAAGATAACACAAACATAATCAGAGCGATGAATAAACGGCTGAAACGGCCGTATGCAAAGAAAGGTTGGTGGTGGAGCGGACTATGGGATCCATCTGCCAAGAACAGGAAAATAGTTGAAAGCATAAAATTGCTTTTTGAAAAAATGGTCAAGAAAACCTACGAAGAAAAGCATACCTATGCCAAGAACGAAGAAATGGAAACAGAACACAAGTTCCAGATCCACAGCCAGAATGTAGATATTGAAATAAGTATTCTGCATATAACGCATCCTGAAATAGAAAATGCTCCGAAAGAAAAAAGTTCGAAGATAAATAAAATTGCTGAAAAAAGCAGTTGGCAGGACAATGTTATTGAATTGGTTGGGTATAAGAAAGAAAAAATAAAACAAAACGCAGATACGGCTGCTTCTGAACCAAATTCTGTTCCAGTAGATACTAAAGTTCAAACAGAATCTGCAGATAGTTATCAAATCAAAGTGAAGAAACTTCCATCAAATGATGATAATCCAGTTTTCAATAATCCTGTTCAAGAGAGGATTCCAATAAATAAAGATCCGGAAACTGCAGAAGTGGAAGCCACTGCGTTAATTTGCACGGCTTCTGAAGTTGCGCAAATCATATCTTCGCTGATCAACAACGCTGCAAAACAATCGGTAAACTCGGAAAGATCGGTTGAAATCAGCATTGGAAGCGGAATAATTCCTAATTTATTTGAGATATTTGTTGAAGAAGCAACTCCAGCAGTAACAACCCCGCAAATAGCTATTCGAACTCAAAACACAGATCCTGTCCAAGATATTATTCAACCGCAACAGAATACGCAAACTATTTCTCAAATTGCGCAAGCGCCAAATACAAAAGATCCGGAACCAGAAGAATTAGTAGTACCCCCAGTAGAAATACCACAGGTAGCGCAACCAATAATAAATAATATTTTATTTTTCCCAGCAGTTCAGCAAATTAAAATAGACGCAGTTGAAGCGATGCCACTTCAAACGCATAATTCTGGGATGCAGGAAATTCAAATGCAAGAAGAAATTCCGGTGGCTTCAGTTTTAGTCCAGCCAATAATTGTTATTCCGTTTTCAATTCAAACTGCTCCGTTGCTAGAAGAGATAATGATTGAATCTCCGTCTCTGCAAAAAACCTCGCCAGTTTCAAATCCAAAAAAAGATTCAAGCATAACTGTGTTTTTTTCAAAAGGAAACAATGGAATTAAGTTGAAACAAACTGATGCAGAGGCTTCGCCAGAAGATTAGAATCTATTTTTCAGTAAATTTAACGACGATAAAAAAAAGTTGCACAAACATTTATAAATGTCGCCCAAATAATTCATTTAATCCCATCAAAGCGAATCTACCAGGATTCGTTATTAACGAGAGAAAAAATAAAATAGGCGACCGCCAATGGAAGGCATAACAGAGTTAGCAGTAGTGTTCATATTCTCACTCCTAGGGTTGATAGCCGCTGTCCGGCTTAGACTTCCTCCAATAATAGGAATACTCTTGGCGGGCGCATTAGTTGGGCCAAACGCTCTTGCTTTAGTAAAAAACAGCGATTTAATAGCAGGATTTTCGGAAATAGGCGCAATACTGCTTTTATTTGCAATAGGGATTGAATTCAGCCTTAACAAGATAATGAAATTCGGTGTCCGTGCAATCCTTGTCGCGTTTGCAAAAATCACATTCGTATTCGTAACGATATATGAAATAAGCATACTTATTGGACTGTCCCAATTGGAAGCGATAATACTTGGAAACATATTCGCAATCACAAGCACAACGTTATTCTCAAAATTGATAAAGGGAAGTTATGACCAGAATAAAGAAGAAATAAACATCATGTTTGCAGTGTTGATAATTGAAGACATATTTGCTGTATTCGTGCTTGCAGTAATTTCTTCATTGCCAGGAGAATCACAATTGGTATTGAACGACCTTGCATTCTCAATACTGAAATCCTTAGTAATACTACTGATAACTTACTTGATAGTGCAAAAAACAATACGCGCATTCTTTGATTATATATTGAAATTCAAAACTGAAGAGATGCTTGTATTTGCTTCTCTTTCCATCTGCATATTATTCGCATTGCTGTCCAGCGCAATCGGCCTTGAAGCGTCCATAGGTGCATTCCTTGCAGGCAGTTTGATGGCATCTTTGAAAGAATTCAAGAAAATAGAACGGACGATTCTGCCGTTCGGACTATTCTTCTCGGCATTCTTTTTCCTTTCCATAGGAATGCTTGTTGATTTCGGAACTCTTTTGCAAAATCTTCCTATAATAGTGGTATTGGTCGCAGTCAGCATGCTGGCAAAGTTCATAATAATCGCAACCACCACGTACTTGTTTGGATTCAGCAGCCGAGCTTCGGTTTTCTCAGGAATAACTATGCTAACAGTTGGAGAATTTTCTTTGCTTATCGCAATGAAAGCCCAGCCCTTGATGTCTTTTGATATAATAGGAACGATCTCTGCTTCAGTATTCATAACTGCATTGATATCTGCGGGAATAATGAGGAAAGAAATAGCGATAGATGACTGGATTACTAATGCGACCCCACTTAAAGCCAGAACAGCTGGAAGAAGGATTTCAAGATATATAAACTCCGTTGTTGTTGAATTCGAACCAAACGGGAGGTTCTTCAGGGAATCCATGAATGAAATCAAAAGCATCGCAATAAACGGATCAATGCTTATCATAATCAATACGCTGTTCCTGGTGATTGAAGAGCAATTGCAGAATTTCGGGGTAGTTTCTTTCGCTGACGGAGTAATGCTTTGGATAAAAATAGCTTTCCATGTGCTGATTTCGGCAGGATTGGGAATTGCAATTCTAAAATCAATTGATATAATAGTAACTGAATTCACTGCAGCATTCAGAAAAATAGACAGCAAACACGTGCCATTGGAAAAAAGAATAATTCACGATGCAGTAAACGTGATGGCTTTGCTTGCAATCGCCACCATTGTTCCTATTGGGATTGCAGTGTTGCAATTGCCTTCGTTCTTTGGAATAATAAGCATGTTAACGGTCATATTGGCAGTTGTATATGTCTGGGACGGCATTAAATGCGCCCATGAACTTGTGAAAAACATGACAAGAAAAAAGAAAAGCTATGGCTCTAAGTCAGGTATAAAAGGATATCGGAAAGGGTTGATGAATTTAGCAACGTTTTTAAATGTTTAAAGGTAAAATGTTTTGAAAATATTGATTTGGTGATCAGAATGGGAAAGTACCTCATAGCAAGACAATTATCTGGAAAGAAGGTCATTACAAATGACGGCGAAGATTTCGGCAGGCTCGTAGACCTGAACATAAATGAAGTGACTGGAAAGATCGAGACTTTGGCAATTGAACCAAACCCTGACAGCCCTCTTGCTTCAAAAATGAGAAAAGACGATGGAATGGTTCTCATTCCTTACGAAAGCGTACTTGCAATCGGCGACTACGTAATTGTAGAGAAGAGAAACATGGCATACTGAATTTCTATGTTTTTATGTCTGGACTTATAGCTGGTGCTGATGAGGCGGGCAGGGGAGCAGTCCTTGGTCCGCTTGTCATAGTGCTGGCTGTTTGCAAAAGATCTGATTCTAAAAAATTAAATAAATTGGGCAAGAAAGATTCCAAGCAGCTTACTCCGTCACAACGAGAGGAAATACTTAAACAGCTTGAGCAGTTCGTTACATTTAAAGTTCGCGAAATTAGTGCGTCTGAACTGAGTTCACTTATGGACCACACTAATTTGAATGATATTGAGGCAAAAGGAATGGCTGACCTGGCTAAGACCGTAAAAGACGCTGACATAATGATCGATTTGCCTGACCGCTATGAATGGATATTCAGAAAACGGATGGAAAAATGCGGGGTAAAGAAATTCGAAGCGCAGCACAAAGCAGATGAGAATTTTCCTATTGTTGCTGCTGCATCAATTAAGGCTAAAGTGCTGAGGGACGCACGGATTACAGAAATAAAAGCAGAAACAGGAATAGACTTTGGTTCAGGATATCCCTCTGATCCAAAAACAAGAAAAGCGCTGAAAGATAAGGAAACAATGAAAAAACTAAGTAAATTCATCCGCCATAAATGGAAAACGCTGGAGAATGTAAAACAAAGAAAACTATTTGAGGAAGAATAGCTTATTCTATACCAAACATAGGGTGTTCAAAGAATTCTCTGAGGGATTTCAAATCGCCATCGATTGTCAGGAATTTTCCGGCTACCCCCTTCAGGATTGTAGATGCACAAACTTGTTTGCCTGCAAAAAGCGATTTAATACTTGAACGGAAAGAATCGTTATCGAAAACCCTCTTTTTCGTATCCACTCTTTCTGGAAACGCATCGGTCGATTTTGCCCTTACGACGTAACCCATAGGTATATATGAATCAAAAGTAACCTCTTTTGAATCAAGGTCTGTAACCCGAATGTTATGGTAATCCGTAATAAAAAGCATTGAATTGAATTCATTCCCATCCTTGCTGACAACCGTACAAAATAGTATAGGTTTTGAGAGAATTTCGTTGAGCTGTTTCATTTCTTTTCTTGTGAAATTATTTTCACGAGCAAACGCAAGCGCGCGAATCCTAGCCTTAAAATTACTTTCAAATGTTATGCTTTCGTGCAGAACTGAAGTTTTAACTGCGTTGAAAAAATGCAATGGATGCAATGCTGCATTCTTCAGAAGATGTTTAGTCATAGGTTGCATAGTTATCAATTATATTAGATGCTGAAAAAAGAATATAAATACCTTATACGTCAAACTGCCAGTAATACTGAGGTATTCCTAACTCTCCTTTTTCATCGTGAACCAGCTGTCCGCCTAGTTTTTGCATGAGATTGAAATAAACGGCTGTAGCCTTGTCTGGATGAATAATCCCATCATACCGATCGTTAATCCTCCAAGGAGTGCTTCCATACAGCCTATCCAAACCATGCATCTTCGCAAATGCTTTCACTGCATCCAAGATTATTTTTGGCCATGATTCCAGCAAAGAAGTAAGCACGTGTTCAGCATCAGCAACAGAACGCAAAATAGTTGCGTCTGTTTCATGCAATCTTAATCTTCTGAATAAATCCGGAATATCCGTTTGAATTTCTTCTAGCAACATCGCATTTTTCCTGAACGAAATGGCGGCAAATGCCAATGCACCGTCGGCATGTTCAAATGAAAAATCATGTATTAGTGCAAGCGCTTTTCTGATAGTTTCGCTTTTTGGATATAAAACTAAATCCAGATCGCTGACTGGACCGCAAACTGGTTTTTCAGCAAAAGGACTTACTTCTGTTATATACTCTTGACCGTCAAAAGAAAAATCGAATTTTTTCCCATATTTTCTGTGAATTTTCAAAAATTTATCCATTTTAGGCTGATCAATTATTCCTACACTTCTCATTCTCAACGCATCCAATAAAGTATAGTAATCCAAGTCAGTGAAAAGATGCTTGCGAACCCACTTCCATGCCTGTTGCTCCTGCCTGCTGAAAATAATCCTTCCAATAAAATCTTCTTTCCCACCGCAGTAATCCCATAATTCAACCAATTGGCTAATGTGAAAAAAGAACTTTACCGATAGCAATGCCCACCTCTCTTTTTCATCCAGCGCACCCAAATCAGGATATTTTTTGTCAAGTTCTTCCAAGCCAATAGTGCATGCCAGGAAATACAGACCGGTTTCCCTCACTCTGCGAATGAATTCGCTGCTTGAATCATGACCCAGCATCCGTAACGCAGTGATTTCGGCATTTTTTATCAGATCTGTCAGCAATTCAAATAGAATTATATTCGCCCGATCCATGATATCGTCATTCAGTTTCTGGAGATTTGAACGCACTGGCTCGAGTTTCTCAAAAAAGTCATATGATTTCTCAGTAAACTGCTCCTGATCCTCGTTTTCCCATATGTCAAGCAATCTGCACAGGGCTTGAATAACTTCCACTGACAACGGATGTTTGAGATCCGTGAAGACCATAGTCATACCCTGGTTTTCAGTCGTATGTTCAAGAAGAAGGGACAATGCTTCTTCATGGAATCCGCGGGCATAAACATATCTGCTGAGATTGAATGTAGTGAGCGAATGTTCGGCGATAATGCCATCTACTTGAATTTGGTTTCCTTTGAATCCTTTTGGGACGTCGTCAGTATTAAGAAAAGCACGCAATGCACGTTGCGGCTTGGATAATTCGGTATGCACTAAACGCATGCAATCATATATGTAAGAAAATGATTAAAAACATGGATATTTAAATATTTTTGCAAATATTTTAGATGTGATAATATGGCGTTACTAAGGTTTCCTACTGAAAAAACAAATGAAAACCCAGACAAGAAATAATATAGTGGTTTTCAGAGACCGTTTTTCACCCGCGTCCTCTCGTTATGGTCAAATAAAAAAGGACACCCAGAAGATAGATTAGCTGACCTGCCTACATGGCATTCGACCGATAGATTCCAGGGGTTTGAAGATTCTTTTGAAAAACAACGCAGAAATTTCGATAGGACCTGGCGCTTAAGTAAATATGCTATCGCAGCAGCAGTAGCATTGGCAGCTACTTTTAGCGTCGCACAACATTTGTTCAGAAACGATTATCGTGTAAATGTAGTTGGTTTTGAAAGGGTAACTGAACAAACAGGAGAAGGCGAAGATGCAAGGATAGAAAGTAAGTACTTGATATTCACCGAAACTGCTGATGGAACCCAAAGAGTTTTTGAAAACACGGACTCAGTCGTAGAATGTGCTTTTGACAGATGCAAGTTTAATTCTTCTGACGTACATGCCAAAGCTATGGCTGCAAAAGAAAAAGGATTGGAGATAGATGTAACCGCATATGGTTTTAGGGTCCCGCTTTTCTCAATGTATGAGAATGTTGTTTCGGTAAAACCGGTATTAAAGCAGTAGGGGAAGAACATACTTCTAAAGCAAAGAAACGGAACCGGATAACTCATTTTGAATACAGAGCAGTGAAAAATCTTAGATTTAGATATATTTTATGAACTGCCCATAAACGAACTGCACAAATGGCTCGTCCTTTTTCTTTTCAACAGAATGGATTAGTGCATTGAAATAGCCTTCGGTCTCTTTAGAGATATTAATCATCGGATATCCGGAATCAAACAATGCTTTATTTACAAGCAAGCGCGCAACACGCTTGTTTCCATCTTCAAACGGATGAATAATATAAAATTTCAAGTGCAGTAATGCTGCAAGCTCGATTGCATTCAGCTTTCCAAGATTTGCAGAATACCATTCAATAAGACGAACTAGTTTGAATCGTATGTCTCCCGGCGCAGGGGGTCTGAAACCAATTTCCTCTACTTTTTCGTAGCTTTTCAGATAGATGTATGCTTGTTTTTCTCTTAATTGGCCGGGATTTCTCTTTTCGTATTCTGCCATGATTATTTCGTGTAATTTCAAAATAAACTGCAACGATATTCCTTTTTCGCTGTTTTTTACATATCTTAATCCTTTTATCATATCAAGAGCTACTTGGAGATTTTCATCCCGTAGATTCTTTACATTCTTTTGATTAAAATTATAAACTAAATTGGCATCCTGCTTGGTTATTGGAACACCTTCGGTCGTCAAAGTTGTATAAACGAAATTAACCGCGTCTATCTCGTCCTTCTCTTCTTGCCCTGCCTTGCCAAGCAATTTCATCTTTTGAACGTATCTTCTTCTATGCTTTTCAGCTTCCAGAAGCTGTTCCTTGGAAAGAAAGTTGCAAACTATGCCATTCAAAATATCAAAGTAAATCTTATCCAGCAGTTTTTTCTTTGTTTGTTCCAGTTGTTTAGGTATGATCCTACCAAGGAAAATTGAATAGACCTTGGGCTTTTCCAATCTTATCGTCTCTTCTAAGTAATAATACTCCTGGCCATTCACGAGCTTTTTTCTTATCCTCATATTCATAATTAGCAAGCCAAGGTTATTAATACTTACCACACATTTTAAAAATCAAATGTATGCCTAAAAATAACCTAGTAAAGTTTACCACACATTTATATGCAGAAATGTAAGGTAACTACGTTTATTTGATCATTTTGAATACAGAGCAGTGAAAAACCTTTGGATGAACGTTATCACTGATAATGCTGCGATTAGGTACAGCAAATATACTCCGTATTGGAACTGGCCGAAGGAGAGAAGGATGAACGCTAGCAGTAGAAGAATACTGCGCTCAGCACGTTCCAATAACCC
>Ga0172375_10004654_pt1 | contig 20141 bp, 21 predicted proteins | sample LakKiv1m_FD_114537 | JGI IMG/M metagenome (GOLD analysis project Ga0172375, IMG submission 114537) | Freshwater microbial communities from Kabuno Bay, South-Kivu, Congo - kab_092012_11.1m | ecosystem: Environmental > Aquatic > Freshwater > Lake | place: Democratic Republic of the Congo...
CAATTTATCTGTGCAGAGTTTTTGCAAACAGCAGGAAAAATTCTCAAGCCTATTCCCTCGTTCCGCTTAAGCCACTAATCAAAACAGACCCTAGTTAATCGCGCTTAAGCGAAATTTCTAATAATACAAAGATATCGGAAGTTGCTCACCCACCCAATAGTGGCGCGCATAGAGACGGAATTATTTCTTATCTCCAATAATCCTAAATAATTCAGCTTGAACGATATCACTCAGCACAACAGCGACAGATCGCGTGTCCCCTAGTGGAGAATGGCTGCCTCGCAATCTAACAGTTTTGACTCTACATGAGTTAAGAGTATTGGTTTTTCCAGACCTTTCTCGATACTCTAAATCAAGAATGTTGCTCTCTGTTAATGGAACATCAAAATAGAACTCACCAAATGGGATAGACTGATTAGGATTATCTTTGGCAATCACACTTACTTGATATCCGAATTTCATAATTTAGTGTAACTTTGAGAGTATTTAAAAATAACTGCTTATTTTTACTACTTATCGGGCATGTGAAAACAAAGGCGCGCGCCAAATTAATCCTTCCCACCCACAACTTCCTCAAATAATTAGAAATTACACTCGGGAAGGCTTTTCGAACACAGATAAATCTTCGAGGGCTTTAGTAGCCAGCTCGAATCTTTCAGAGCCGGTTAATCTCACATAAACAAAAACCGCTACTCCGGAACATAGGTATTGATATCAGTATAAACCGGCCCAAGCAGCTGCAAATCAGACTTCTTTAACTTAAACTCTCTAACTTTAAACTTAATTTCCTTAACTCCGACCTTCTTAATATGCTCAATAAATGATTTTTTATCTTCAATATATTTAAGACGAGCAATCGTCAAATGAGACATAAATCTCTCTTCCATTTTAAATCCTAATTCTTTCATTTTCAAATCAATTTCTTTCTGCAGCTCCCAAATCTCATTCCCTCCAACTTTAATCCATATAATTCTCGGATTTCCCAGAATAGAAAATGTTCCCACCGAGCCTAATTTACCCTCAAACTCCTTAAATTTAACCTCTGAAAGCTTTTTCTTAACTTCTTCCACTTTGTCAGCATCAATTTCCCCAAGAAACTTTAAAGTTAAATGCAAATTCTCTATCTCCGTCATTTTCCCTGTGAATTTCATTTTAGAAACTTCCTCTTGCACGCGAGCAACTTCCTTAATCACCTCATCAGGAAAATCAATTGCTATAAAGCACCTAATCAATTCGCTCTTATCAGCCATCAAATAACCTCTAAAATAAACTATTAATAATTATCGAATGCAAAAAAGAATTAAAAACACAATTAAAATAATTATAAACAAAATCAACAACGTCCAGCTAATAAGTGAAATTGCTTCTTTTTTCTTTCCATTAAGATACCAAATAATCGGCTTTCCAAAAACCATTATTCCAGTCAAAGCAGCTGAAAAAACAAAAAGTAAAAGCATCGCAATGGAAATAATTGCGCTATTAATTTCCCGAGGCATGCTTTCCTGCATTAAAAACATAAATGATGCAACTAAAACGACATAAACAGCAGTTCCAATAGCGTCTATAAACGCATTTTTTATAATATTGCTCATAAAATTAGTCCTATAATCAACTATTAATATCTATCGGCTATCAGATACCATCTTTCTTATTAATCCAATTGTACCAACCTATTTTGGCACAATCATCGCAACACTATATTTCTCAAGCAGCTTTCTGGCTATTCTCTTCACATCTTCCAATTTTACAGCATCAATCTTTTTCTCAAAATCATAATAATCCTCCGCCTTCCCGGAAAGCTCCTCAAAAACAAGCCTGCGCATTACACTTAAACTTTCTTCTTTGCTTATTTGCCTCAATCCTTTCAATTTCTGCTTTGCTTCTTCTATCTGCTTCTCGCTAATATTTTCAATTTTCTTCAACTCTTCAATAATTAATCTTTTTACTTCCTCAACTTTATCTTTCAATGTGCCAGCGTATATCATATAATAAGCGTAATTTTTTTCATTTTCAAGCGAACTCTTAACATCATATGCCCATCCTCTCTTTTCTCTTATCTCTATGAAAAGCGGCGAACTCATTCCCTGTCCAATATAACTATCCATTACTTTTAATGCAAAAAATTCTTTTTCATCTGAGAGAGGAGCATGAAATCCCATGACAAAATGCGCCTGATCTATTCCCTTTCTTTTCTCTTTAACATTCTTATTTATTTTCTTTATTTTTAATTCTTTAGGAACGGCACTATTTCTTTTAAAATTTTTCTCCAAAAAATTACAAACTTTGTCAAAATCCACATTTCCTGCAATAACTGCAAAATAATTCCTCGGATTATAATTTTCCTTGAATATCCTAACAACTTCATCTCTTGTTAGTCCAGAAACGCTCTTTGCATTGCCGATTATTAATTCCCCAAATGGCTTTTCATACAAACACTGCTCAATTTTATCAAGTATATCACTTGCGGGATCATCATGGTACATTTTTATTTCTTCTAAAATAACTCTCTTCTCTTTCTCAAATTTATCACTATCAAAAAGAGGATTATTCATCATGTCGCTCAATATTTCTAACCCTGCAAAAGCATGCTCACTCGGCAATTTAAATAAATAACAAGTCATCTCCTGCGATGTAAATGCATTTAATATTCCGCCTTTCCCCTCTATCTCCGCCGCTATTTCCTTGCTTGTTCTGTTTTTGGTGCCCGTAAACAGCATATGCTCTATTACATGCGCAACTCCCTTTATCTCTGATTTTTCATACGCCCCCCCAAATCTGTTAACAATTCCAATTGCAACAACGGGAAGTTCTCTCTTCTCCATAATGACAGTCATACCATTTTTCAATTTCCTTCTAAGAAAATTCTTTTTATCCATTTTCATATCTGCAATTCTGCATTAATAAGCTTTATTAATCCATATCTTAAAATATATTTATGCCAATAAACGCCGGATATGAATATTTCAACGCGGAAAAGAAATACTTTGCAGCCAAGACAACAGAAGAACAAATTGCTTGCTTAGAAGAAATGATTAGGGCTGCGCCTAAGCACAAATCAAGTGAGAACTTTGTCGCAGAATTAAAGAATAGACTTAGAAGATTAATGGAAAAACAAGAAAAGGCAAAAAAAGTAAAATCAGCCGGAAAAAAAGGAATAAAAAAAGAGGGTTTCCAAGTCGCGTTATTAGGATTCACAAATTCAGGAAAATCCTCTCTGCTGGCAAAACTGACAAATGCACATCCCCAAATATCTCCAAATCCGTTCACAACAAAATCTCCAGAGATAGGAACATTAAGTTATCAGGGAATAAAAGCACAGATAGTTGATCTCCCAAGCATAGGCTCTGAAAATTTTGATATTGGAATTGCGAACACTGCAGACTCCATCTTAATTGTTGTTGAATCAATTTCAGACATAGAAAAAATCTCTTCAATTCTGCATAAAGCCTCGGGCAAACAGCTTATTGCAATATCCAAATGCGACTTATTAAACAGCGAGCAACTAAGAAAACTGGAAGAAACAATAAAAAGCAGAAAACTAAATGCAGTCCCTATCTCAACAATAAATAACTATAATATCGAAGCCCTAAAATATCTAATTCTTAAGTCAATGAATGTAATAAGAATTTATACAAAAGAGCCTGGAAAATCTCCGACAAAAGAGCCGTCTGTTCTCCCAATTAATTCAACAGTAAAAGATGCCGCAGAATCAATAAGAAAGGGTTTCTCTCTGACAGTAAAAGAAACAAGAATCACCGGCCCAAGCAGCAAATTCCCAAATCAAAAAGTCGGCCTCGAACACATACTAAAAGATCTTGATATTGTAGAATTCCACACGAGATAAGATCAATATAGAAACATAATTATCTCATACTCCATCTTGCCCAATCCCGCTCATCCTTTATTAGATAATCTTTATCCCTCACTTAATACACTATATTTATTAATCTCAAACCCATCTATTTTTATGTATTTAAATGAAAAAGAGGCAAATCTTTTAGAAGGCATTCTGACAATAGAATTCTCAAATCAAGACACAATAAAACTAGCCCGCTCATTCGAAGACAAATTGAAATTCAACTGCTCCGATGATGAAATTCTTTCAACTTTGTCACTAAACACATTATTCACAGCAATACCAAAAGAATCACTGTTAGAAGCAATAAAATCCATTCGCCCTGATTTGTCTGTTAAAATTAACAACCTCATTAATTAATTATATCATCATAAATTCACTTATAATTTTTTCTTATCGGGGCAATTATTTTTTCAAGGTATTCAACAACGGCATTTTTCAAATCCATTGGATGAAGCTCCCCGCTGAGATATGAACTTTCCAATTCAATATAATCATCAAATGATATATTCCCTCCAAATCTTTCCTGTCTTTTTATTTCAATTTTGTCAAACCTTGGAAATATAATCAATCGCGCAATCTGCAAAATAGGATTATCTTTCGCGTCTTTAACAGGGCAATAAGCCGTGCCTATTGTCCTCTTTATTTCTTCGTATGAATCAATAACCGAAATCCCGCTTCCCTGAATGGATTTTGACATTTTTTCCCCGGGCCCTTTTAACGACGTAATCAATGGGGTGTGCAATGCTACAAAATCATAATCCAATATTTTAGAATTATCTTTAGCTATCATATGCACCTTCCTCTGCTCCATGCCTCCAAGAGCAACATCAACCTTAAGGTGCTTAATGTCGGCAGCCTGCATTAACGGATACCATAACTGTGAAATTGTCGCATTCTCGGCATCTCTTGCTATTTCCTGCATGCTCCTCAGTCCTCGGCTGATTGTGGAATGCTGAGCCAATTTCATCACATCAAACTGATACTCTTTATTAAACTGAAAATCGCTTCCAAGAACAACTTCTGCATTAATTCCTATTGCCTTTATTGTCCTCTTCCAGAGCTCAACTTCCTTATCAATCATGCTCTTGTCTCCTTTTCTGTTTAACATTGCATGTACATCCGCAAGAAGTATTTTAACTTTAAATCCCGCATCAGCCAAATCCATTAACTTTGTTATTGTAACGAAATGCCCAAGGTGCATCGGCCCATTTGGCTCATATCCACAATAAACAACAGGATTTTTCTTTTTTCTTAAAATTTCTTTCAACTGCTCCTCTGTAACTATCTCCACAGTATTTCTCTTTATCAATTCCAATCTTTCTTCAGCACTTAGTTTTTTTAAAGCCATACATTAAAACAATAAACATTAAATTTAAACCTTTCCCTATTGAATATAATTAATCAATAAAAAATAATGTAAACATTATTAACTATAAACGCTATACACCTTAATATTTATTCCATCTTAACATAACACCACAAATAATAAAAGTATGATTAATTCTTAACATAATAACTATTTTATAATAACATGCAAAAACTAACTCTCCTCTCTCTTTTAATCGCATTAGAATTTCTCTTTCTCCTATTTTCCATCCTGATTCTCCCAGTCAACATAAAACAAATAAATTCCCCAAATGAAATCCCACAATTAGAAAACAACCAAAAAATCTCAATCGAAGGCAAAATAACAAAAGAAACTCAAAGCACAATTAAATTCAATAATAATATTTCAGCGTCGTATAAGCACAAATTAGGCTTAATAAACCAAACAATAAAGGCAGAAGGCATTATAACCTCCCACTACAGCAACAAAACAATCCAAATAAGCAGAATAGAAATAATAAAATAAAAAGAAAAAAGAAAAATATTACTATCTCTTGTAATTTCTTATTAGCTTAGTTACTCCAATCGCCAAAACTAAAAGTGCAAGCACCCACGCAACCCATTTATCTGACAAGTTTATTAGTGCCAATCCTGGGGCAGCTAACACCATAAGCGCTCCTATTATAGTAACCAGCCAAGCTGTTACTTTCGCCATCTTTTAATAACCTCCTTTCAAAGAGATAACTCTCATCCTTTAGTCAGGTTTTTATTATTTAAAATACTTGCTATTTTATGCTAATTGAACTTTTAATAGCTCTTCTTCTCGGAACTCTCGCAGGCATATTCACTGGTTTAGCTCCAGGAATACATATTAATCTTGTTTCAGCAATAATCCTTGGCTCTCTTTCTTATTTATCAAAAATTCCAGTTTTAGCGCTTGTAGTCTTCATAGTTGCTATGTCCGTCACCCATACATTCATAGATTTCATCCCTTCAATTTATCTTGGAGCTCCTGATGATGAATCCTTTTTATCCATTCTTCCCGGACATCAGCTTCTCTTAAAAGGGATGGCTCATGAAGCATTTATTCTTACTTTATACGGCTCAATATTCGCAATTCCAGCAATCATAGTCATAACTCCAATTTTCATTGCTCTCCTTCCAACTTTATTCATCGCAATAAAAACAATTATTCCCTACATTCTCATTTTTCTTTCTCTATTTATTATTTTAAGAGACGAAAAACCTTCTTTGTCTTTTCTAATTTTCATCCTCGCAGGTTTTCTCGGCTTCCTGGCATTCAATCTCCCATTAAAAGAGCCCCTTCTCCCTCTTTTATCAGGGCTCTTTGGGCTTTCAAATCTTTTATTCTCAATAAAATCAAAAACAAAACTCCCAAACCAGGAGATAAAACCCCTAAGATATATTAAACTAACAAAAAAAGAATTTTTCAAATCATCTATGGCATCAATGATATTCGCCCCTCTCTGCTCTTTTCTTCCAGGCATTGGCAGCGGGCACGCTGCCACATTAGGAAGCGAATTCGTCCAGCAAAATAATCGCGGGTTCCTGTTTATGCTAGGCGCAATCAACACAATCATCATGGGTTTGTCCTATGTAACTGTTTACGCAATTCAAAAAGCCCGCACGGGAACAGCCGCCTCTGTGCAATCCCTTTTAGGAGAAATAACAAAAACAAATCTAACAATCATTTTAATCACAATTATCCTAACAGGAATTATCTCTTTCTTTATAGCAGTTTATCTCTCTGCATTTTTCTCAAAAAACATAAATAGGCTGAATTACGGCTGGCTCACAATCGCAGTATTAGCAATAATAATTATAATAAATATAATTTTCTCAAACTGGCTCGGCCTTTTAGTCTTAATAGCAGGCACCTCTCTCGGCTTTTTTACAATTTCCTCAAACGCAAGGAGAATTAATCTCATGGCTTGCCTTATTCTTCCTTCTATTGTTTATTATCTTTCCTAAAAACTAATTAAACTGAATTATTTTATAAGACATACTTTGTAATTAATATAATAACGTTGTCGTATAAATCTGTAATTATAAACTTTTATTAGCAGATAATCTTTTTTATAACCCTATTCCAGAACAATTTTAGAAAAACTTGCTTAGTGCCTCTTGCTTCTCCTTCTCCTTTCCGAAAATAGATTCAATATACATCTCAGTAAGTTCAAGCGACTCAAGCAAATAGGGGCTGACATTGTATTTCCTTGCAAGCTCAAGAGCAGGTTGCATATATTTCAGAATACTCCCCTCTGAAATTGTGAACATTAATCTTCCGCCGCATTTAGAGCATTTTCCTGTCAATGGCGGCCTCCTGTATTTAGAATTACAAGTAGTGCATCTAAAACCTTGCTGGGAAAACTTCCTCAAGTTCCCCCTTGTATCTCTTATGAAATGTCTCTCTATAACCAATCTTGAAACATCAGACACATCAACAGGCCTTAATTTATTGCAAAGCGCCATCATCCCATCTAATTTTTCCTGCATCGTCGGCAAAGTCTTATAGCTTGAGCACAAACTTCCCGAATTTATATCTGAAGTCTCACTTGTATATTTCAAATCATTAAACTCCATTTTAGTTCCAAGTCTCGCCTTCACCTGCTCCATTTTTACATCATGGGGCATCTTATGCTGTTCTGCGGCTTCATACAATTCAAGAGGAATTTGTTCTGAAACATCAACATCAAAAATCATATCATCAACTTCATTTGCCCTTATTCTGACATTCAAAACAAGTGGCGCATCCTGCGTTCCCCCCCTGTGATTCGGAATGAATTTTCTGGAAAAGTTCAGAAGCAAATCCATAAGCAGCATTATAGCCGCTTCATCTCCGTCGCAATCTCTCCTCATTGCTGCATGCACATATGGAGATGCAAGCAAAGCCTGCACTTTTGAAAATCCAATCAGTCTTCCAACACAAACAACAGAAGTATGTGGACTCATGCATCCAAGCAAATGCCCTATCAAATCATCTTTTTTTCGAGCATTGAAAAACCTCTCTTTCCCGTACAATCTCTCCAGTTCCTCATCTATAAATTTGGAAACATTCATCAAAACATCATCTGCTCTCTCATCAGGGCTCTCCGGGCAGCTCGGAAGAATAATGTCATGCGGAAATATCTCCAAAATCTGCCCTTCATCCTTCAAATCAATTCCATAAACATCCTTTTCATAACCCATTTCCCTTAATTTTTCAACACTCGTTCCGATTTCCTTTGGTTTAAAATGTGTTAGAGGCATTTCAGTCATGTCATACCTCACAGTTCCATCTTTATTCACATTAACATTGTATTTTGCTCTCAAAATTCCCTTCGCCAAATGTTCTGAACTATGATCTTTATTGCTCGTTCCTCTAATTCCCTTTATTATAATAGGCATATCACTTGCATTTAATTTTAAAAGCTTTCTTGCACTTTCCAGATAATATCCAATATCAATTTTTTTCTCTTTCGATTCTGCCCCCATATTATGCTCCTCACATTTTCCTAAATAATTTTTTCCGCATGAACTGCAATAAACCATTTTCTCGCCTCTCTCTCCACAAATCTCGCATTTAGGATAAATTCTTTCTTCATTGCATTTTTTGCAGTAAAAGACAGGAAATTCTGCATTAACATATCCTCTCTCAATAGCCGCCTGAACGCTTCTTAACCTTCCCCCTTCCTCTCCGACAGGAAACAAAACATGAGGACTTCCTGCAAGTTTTCTTAATTTTGCTTTTTCAGGCCTTCCCATTCTCGCACCAATAAAAGTTCCGGATTTATCCCTAATTGCTAAAGAAGAAAGACTATTTACAATCTCCAAAATATTTTTTTCTTTTGCAATTTCCTCCTTAACCTTCAGACTTATTTCATTAAACCTATCTTCTATTTTTTCATCCATTTTAATTCCTAAATTAAACAAAATTGCTTTTGAGTTGGGATTTTCAACAATCACATTGTCAAGATGCACTAAATGCGGACATCCAAGCAGCTCCAGTGCCCTCTTTCCGGCTTTAAATCTCTCTCTTTCATGAGAAGCATAAGGCAGTAAAAGCTTGAAATTAGTCACAATTCCCCGAGCAAGCCAGTCTATTAGCCCAAGAAACTGCTCTTTGCTTATTTCCTTCCAATAATAAATATATCTTGGATGCAGAGGTATTTTGAAAAACTCACTTAGTTCAACTGCCCTTTCAAACTGAACATTAAACTTATCCATTTCCAGGCTGAATCCGGCTTTTTTCAGTTCCAGAGCCCACCACTCTTCAACATATCCTGCTTTTTCCAGAGCATGATTTCTATTCGCAAAATCCCCGTATGGAACGAGCAAATCACCTAAATAAATAATCTCTTCAACTTCTTCGTATGCCTGTTTTGCCTCTTCAAATGTCTTCATCATTTTAATATCTCCATTTTTCAGTCTTACAATGGGCCCGTCCATACTATCCACAGAAGAAACAACACATCCTTTTGTCGGTTTTTCTATTTTAAGTTGTGTTCCAACAGCAATAAAACCGTTGCTTACCCCCATTGTCGCCGGATGAACTGCCAAGCACGAATATCCGGTATTTCTTGCTCTTCCATATCTTAATCTAAAACCTCCCGACATTGAGGGGTGTGCATAAACAGGTCTTCCTGCGACTAAATCCTGAATATATGTTGCCCCAGTTCTCGCGTCACTAGCTTTGCTCTCTTTTATTTTCTTTTGCAATTTAACAAATTCATCAAGCCATGCCCAGTCGCTCAATTTAAACCCTCTCGCTTTTAGCGCATGAACTCTTTTCAATGTTTTTGGCGCTTTTTGCGCAATTCCTTCTCCTAAGACAAGACAAAATCCGCTTCTAAGAAAATTTGTCTCAATTCTCTCCAAATCCTTATAATTAAAAACCTCCCTCTCCTCGCTCGGATCACCTGTAATCTGTATCGGGCAATATCTTATGATAAAATCAATTTCCTGCTCGCTCGGCAGATACTGCAGATTAGTTATTCTCTCGTGATACTCATAGCATTCATGAATCCCCCTCTTTATTTCATCTTCGCTAGGATCATATTTTGCATATCCAAACATCTCTCTCAGATAATCAACAATTACCAAGGAAAATGCGGCCTCGCTTCCCCCCGCACTTCTTATTGGCCCTGAATAATAAGGCGCGATATAATCTTTTCCATCTCTTGTTTTTTTAACCTTAAGCTGGATAAATCCTTCTATAGGTGAAGAAACATACCCTAATGTGAGATAACCTATCCCAACCCTTACTCCTGCTTCCATTGCCTCCAAATGGCTTTTAAATTTGCAGTATTTTTCCTTTGCAATCTCCTCTGCAATAGTCAATGCAACAGCAGGATTCAAACTCCCAAACTTTCCCTCAAGTTCAAGAATTCTCTCAACTATTTTCTTGTCATTTATCTGCGGATAAAGCACAGAGCACAATCCAAGAACTCTTTCTGCAAGCGATGTCGCAATCGGAACATCAACAATGCTGCTCGGATCAATACCTTTTTCTCTTGCCTTTCCAGCTATATCATAAAGCCCCCTTACCTCTTTGTCCAGTTTGTCAAAATATTCTTGTATGTTCATATTTGCAAATGCTCCAAAATTTCATTTAAATTATTTATTCGAATAATGCTTTCATTAATTTCTCCATCATTCCAAGGCTTATTTACCAAAAATACATTGATGCCTTGTTCAGCACATTCTCTAGCATAATTAATATTGTCTTCAACCATAAAATTTACTTTTAACTCCTTAGCAATTTCTGCTTTGCTTTTTCTATTTCCTTTAAAAAAATCATTTGAATAAATTATCTCAATCTCGTCTGAAAAATTATTTCTAACAAATTCTTTCGTGCTCTTCCCAATGTTCTCTGGCCTTGAAGTTATAATAAAAACCTTATGTTCCGCCTTAATCAACTTGTCCAAAATTTCTTTTGCATAAAAAGAAGTGCTAATCTTATTATACTGCTCAGAATTATAAAACTCTTTCACCATCTCAATTGCCTCATCTCTATTATTGCCAAGCCCATTTTCCCAGAAATTATACGATTTCATATCACTCAATTCAACCTTTTTTCCATTTTTTTCCTCATAAAATAAAAGAAAACTTTCCATAAAATTATTCAAAACTTCATCTAAGTCAAACGCAATAATCATATTTTCAGATGAAGCTCCTTTAATTCTTCCTCAACCCCAAAATCCAGAATTTTTAATTCTCTTGTTTTCAGATTCAGCACAGGCACTTTGCACGGATCAGGCAAACTTCCGACTTTTTCCTCATGCGGCGTCTGCCCCTGCCAGCAGCTTCCGGTAATTATCAGCACGCCATTATAATTCTCTATATCTACTCTGTGCATCTCTCCCGTGCAAAAAACATCCGGCACTTCTGAAATAACCAATGTATCCCTGTCAGCACTTGGAATGTAAACCGCCTCGCTGTGAAAAGGATCCAGATGCCTCCTCTTAAGCATGTGCTTTATCACTTTCGCTGGAGTTTTCGCAGCTTTCATCTCTCTTAATTCCTTAATCTCATGAATAAAGGTGTGTATGCTGTCTCCATGATACATTAAAACTTTAAACTCTTTATTTCCCTCTGTTAATTTTATAGTCGCAGGATTTGAAACAAGCACCAAATTTTCTATATTATACAGCGGCTCCGCATATTTTCTGCTTATTATCGGCTGCGGCTGTGCAACTCGCGCCGCATCGTGCTGCCCCGGACACATGAAAAGAGTTATATTTTTTGGTATTTTATTTAAATATTCAGCAAGCCGGGCATATTGCTCTTTCATGCTCTTTAACTTAATCAATGCCTCCTGCCCTGGAAAAATTCCCACACCATCTATATTATCCCCAACTATAAAAATATATTTTATCTTTCTTGCATTTTCATCGTCGCTGTTTATCCAGTTTAAAAAATTCTCAAAGCTTCTGCCAAGATGATATTTTCCCCCAACATGCATATCTGAAAGAAAAGCAATAGATATATCTTCGTTAAACTTAATTTTTTCATAAATAATTGCATCCGGAAATATAATATCGTGCACAAATAATATATTTCTATCCCCTGATGCTCTTATTCCAACAATATCATCCAGCATAAGTTCTTCTGCTTTGTTAAAAGCATCTTCCCTGTCCGCTCTAATCAGACAGCTTATGCTCCCCGTCAAATCCTCCATTTTTACTATGATATGCCCGTTCCTCGTTTTTCTTTTCTCGCTTACAATCCCTATAATGCTGTAGTTTCTCCTTTCATTTCCTATTTTATTTACAGCTGTGAGATTTTGAAGCTCAGGCCTCTGCATTAAAATCCTCTGCAATTGCTGGTATCTCGCCCTAAAACACATGACAAAATCATCTACTTTCAGTTTCTTGTCATTTTTTATAGTTGAATAAAAAACCTGATAATTACCAGTCTTCTTTTCCAGGGGTTTTTCCAGAGCAACACTTTCTTTTTTTATTTCCAGACTAAACCCTAATTTGACAAATACCCCTTCCACTTTTTCCTTACTTTCCCCAAATAAATTTGAAACAAACTCTCGGACAACCTCAAAATTCTTGTTCAGAAGTGATTTTGTAATTATCTTTTGTCCGGATGCTTTTGTGAGATTATCAAGAAAAACCCGAGCACTGCTGGAATCCATTCCATTAATTAAATCATAAACATCCTTCTCCAATAACAGCCCCTTTTCTCTTATAGTCTTTAATATTTCCTCTTCCATTTTCAAATTTAAACAAAAATTCAATCAGATTTCTATATATAAACTTGTGTTACCCCTGATATATAAATCACAAAATATACATCAGCCCTCACAATCCAAGTGCATCTCTCAAAATATCAGCAGCTTTATCTTTGATATTTGGCGCTAACATTAATTTTATTTCTCTTGTCCTTCCCTGCCTGCCTTTGCTTATCACCCTTGCGTTAATCAATCCAAGCATGTCAAATTCTGCAATTATATCTGACACTCTTCTCTGTGTGAGTATTTCATTTTTTGTCTTTCTGCATATTTCTTCATATTCGTTAAATACATCCCCTGTAAAAATAGTTTCATCTTTCTTGCTTAAATTCATAATTGACTGCAGAACAATCTGAAACTGCGCCGGCTCGCTCTCAATTATGTCCAGCATTTTGTCTTTTTCTATTTTCTGATTTGCCAAATCAATATGCCTTTCTTTTATTCTTTTTGAGCCCTCCCTCTCCGCAATCTCCCCCGCCACTCGCAGCAAATCCAACGCTCTTCTCGCGTCCCCGTGCTCTCTCGCAGCAAGTGCAGCACATTTCGCAATTACTCCCTCGTCAAGAATATTTTTTTCAAATGCCTGCTCCGCCCTCTCGTTCAATATATCCTGCAGCTGCAGAGCATTATAAGGGGGAAATACAAGCTCTTCCTCTCCCAAGCTGCTTCTAACCCTCGGATCCAAATTATCCATAAATGTCAGGCTGTTTGAAATTCCGATTATGCTTATCTGCGCATTTCTAAGCTCTGTATTCATCCTCGTCAAACTATAAATAAAATTATCACTTATTTTCTTTACAGCCTGATCTATCTCGTCCAAAACTAAAATTATATTTTGTTTTTTGCCATCTATCATATCTATAAATTTAGAATAAACAAAATCAGTCGGTAGCCCTGTAGCCGGAATGCTTCCTTTCAACTGCCTTATCAGTTCAGCTATTATTCTATACTCGGTATCAGCCACTTTTTTCAGCTTGCAATTAACATATAGCACCTTCAAATTCTCCCTTCCGAGTTCCTTCATCTTCTGATTAACTTTATTAACAACTTTTTGCACACTTAAAGTCTTTCCAGTGCCTGTTTTTCCATATACAAATAAATTGCTTATTTTTTCTCCCCTCAATGTAGGGGCAAGTATGGAAGCTACATTTTCTATCTGACCATCCCTATGAGGAATGCTTTCCGGCGTATAATTGGACTGCAAAACCATTTTATTTTTAAACAAATTATTCCCCACAAATGAATCAAAAATTTTGTCTATTTTGTTTGATTGCTCCATTTTCACCTTTTTTTACCCATTTTCACTTTTTTTATTTATTATTCGCCCTTCTTATTTATTATCTGCTTTATTTTAATAACAGCAAGATATTATAAACTTATCCATTTTCTAAGCTATATTTCATTTGGAAATTGCTCTTTCATCGATAATAATATTTAAACAATATAATAACCATACTCTCACCCTTATTTCCCGTGCAACTCTGAAATCATTAATATATTATCAAAGATTATTAACACATCATTAATTTAATATAATAATTAACCCGAACAAATACTAGAATTCTAATCTATATATTCTATATATATAAATATTTAAAAATAAAAATAATAAAAATAAAGAACTCAATAATTCTTTTTAAATTTAACTACCTTTTCCATACGAAACCATAGGGACAGGGATATGCAATTTAAGCTATTTAGCCAGTAAATCTCTATTTCCATTAAAAATATAATTCCTATTAATTAGTGAAATCTTTGGAGAAAGATTTATATATAGTTTGTTTCTAATTCCTTTATGGCTCTAGACAAACATCCATTAAGAGAAATTGTTGGAAAGCTTGTTGTAACAAAAGAGGGAAAAAGATTGGGCTTTGTTAAAGACATAACTTTTGAGACAAAAACAGGCGAACTAATTCAGGTAGTGCTAAGAGATCCAACACCTCATACAAGAAACCTTAATATAGAAATGGCATCAGGAAAGGAGGCGCTTGTCCCATACAACGCAATAATTGCTATAAGCGACTTTGTAGTTATTTCCGAAGAAGATGTCTCTTAATTACATCCAAATTATTCATTTACAATAATCTTTAAATACCTTATTTAACAAAAACAAACATGCAGATAATAGGATTTAATTTCACAAGAATATCAGCTGAAAGACATCCAGGTTACAAGGGAAAAATAGCAATAAGTACGAACATAGAATTTCCCCTGATTGAAAAAGAGAAAGTGGAAATAATCAAAGACAGTGAAACCTATAAAATAGACTTTAAGCTTTCTATTGTTTATTCAGACACAGAGCAAAAAGAAGAAAAGGAGAAAAGCAAGAAAGATCTTCAGAAAATGGGTGAGGTAATATTTCAGGGTAATATGATTCTTGCTTTGCAGAAAGAAGACCCAAAAGAAATTTCTAAAGCCCTGAAGAAAAGCGACATGCCTCTTTCCATGAAAGAATATTTCTTAAATCTTGTCTTAAAAAAATGCACAACAAAAGCCCTAGATTTGGAAGATCAGATAGGTTTGCCTCTGCATATGCCTCTTCCCCAGGTGAAAATCCAGGAAAAGAAAGATTAATTATTTTATATTTTTCAATTTCCTATTTTTCCCAGTTCTCCAAAATCCAAAACATCTAATTCTTTATCGGAAACAACGAAAGCATTAAACTTTTCACTCCTTAACCCAAACACTTTATCAAAATCAGTATCTCTTATATCTTTTCCATATCTTTGCTCCGAAAAACTCGGAACAATTATCCATTCTTTTCCTTTTTGTTTTCCATGAAGAAAACACTTGTATCTTTCTCTCTTAACCCCTTTCTCTTCACTTATTTCCGCAATAGGATGCCAGTGCCCCATTACAACAACCTCAACTTTCTTATCTTCAATTTCTTTAATTTTTTTATCCCCATGAATAAATAATACTCCCCCAATAATATATTTATCAACAACCTCAACTCTTTCTTTTCCTCTCAATATAGGCCATAATATTGCATCATGATTTCCTTTAACAATAATTATTTTCCCTTTCCCCCGCATTTTCTCATCAGCCCAGTTCAAGAACTTAACTATGTTTTCCCTCTCATTCTTTGTAATCTCTCCAAACTCCTGTTTCACATCCCCCAGAAGCACAATCTCATCAACCCCGCAACTACCCACCCCAATATTATTCTTCTCTATAATATTGTTAATCTCATCAGCATATTCATCACTCATCCCATTCCCGCTATTAATCCCCATAACCCCTCGAACATCATCTAATCTTTTTCCTTTTTCTCCAGTCTTTCCAACTTTATCAATCACATTATCGATATATTCAACAGATTCATTAAACACATTCTTTCCTAGTTTTACTCCTCCAATCCCTAAGCTCTCCTCATATCCCAGGTGCATGTCTCCAACTACAAGAATCTTTTTCTTTTCATTTCCATTAGTTTCAACAACCAAGCATTTTCCTATATATTTTATTTCAGTCATATTAATTCACAATAAGAACCCTAATTAAATCTTATTAACTTACTTTTGAAGTGATTATCCCCAAATTTACTATCTTTCCTAATAAGGATCCGGCTTCATTTGGAGACAGATTTTTTACTTCAAGGAACTTTACTTGGCCTGATTGAGGAAGATAGTAACCAACAAGCCTCCTATTTTTTATATCACTCAAGTCAAACAAGATTCCGTATCCAGGGCTTTCTTTCATCCTACTTATACAGACTTTTGCAACAGCATCTAAATTAGGAAATAAATTATCTACCCATTCAGGAATAGTTGGGTGAGTATCATGAATGTAAAAAGGATTTGCAAGCCTCTTCTCTTCTTCCTTTAATCCGGGATAAAAATGTGAAGCTTTTCCGATGTACAAAAATTTACTTGACATATTTATAAAACACCTTTTAAAAACATTTATATCCCCCATTGTTATTTTATTTAATCCCCAATCGCTTTCAAGTGCAATTCATGCATCCTTTTCAAGAAACTTGCTCTGTCTTCCATTCTAATTAAATCACTTCTTCCTTCTAAAACCATATTCAGTGCAAACGGAGAAGGCAAGGGTAAATTTTTAATCTTAAATTTAACTTTTCCCTGTTCAACCCATTTCAAAACAAGCTCAGCATTGTAAATATCCATTAAATCCTCAAACACCTCTCTCCTCGCCTCCCGAAGTATAGGGAACTCATTCGAAAGTTTCTTTACAGCAACAAACAAGAACCCGCTATGAACCTGCTGTCTCCCAACACTTTTCTCCCTGCCTTTATAATTGCGCAATATCATCAAAGAACGCGCAGCACAATGCCTAAATCTTCTCTTAAGCACTTCTGTCTTTTCAATCGCCTCTTTTAATATTTCCCTTAAATCCTTGGATTTTACCCAATTAATTATTTTATTTTCATCCAATTCTTCCCCAGCCAACCAAAAACCATTATCAGATATGCTCATTTCAATATCTCTATATTTTAACCGGGCAGCTGCAAACGCATAAGCTCTTGCAAGCGCATCATTTACCCTTCTCCCATATAAACTATGAAACACCAATCTCTGTTTTTTATCATCCTTAAATTTCTCAACAACAATTGTTTTGTCATCCGGCACAATCGAAAATCCATTCTGCTCTTTAAAATAATCATAAATCTCTTCTGCTATATGTTCTTTAACATAGCAGAACTTAGAAATAAAGTCAATGCATTCTTTCCTATTCCCTAATCTCTCTTTGATTAATCCTCTAAATCTATTTATCTCGAGGGCAACATCAAAGCTTAAAGGCAGCATCTCTGAAAACCAGCTGGGAATGTTTGGGCTTTTAGAAACATCAGCTCTGACATATGCTTTCATGCCTCTACTAAAAAGAAATTGATATTTATTTCCCCCAAGAACAAACACGTCCCCTCTTTTCATTCTTTCTAAGAAAGCTTCATCTATTTTGCCGACAATTTTCCCCCTTTTGTCTCCAACTCCAACCTCAACATTAATAAAACTCTCTGAAGGAATTGTCCCTATATTTGTCATATAAATAACTCTCGCTAATTTTCCCCGTTTCCCTATCTGTTTTGTCTTTTCATCATACCATATTTTAGCATAAACATTCCTATATTCAAGCGCATAATCTCCTGCTAAATATGAAATAACATCATAAAAATCATTCTTGGTTAAAGTTTCGTAGCAATAGCTTTTTCTTATAGTTTTTAGCATTTCTTCCGCGTCCCAAACCCTTGAAATAGCCATTCCATATATTTGCTGTGCAAGCACATCAAGGCAGTTTTTAGGAATTTGTGCGTTATCTATTTTTTTCTCAATCATTTCTTTCATAAGCACAGAACACTCAACTAAATCATCCCTGTCCAAAACAATAAACTCTCCTCTGGGATTATCATGTAGTTTATGCCCTGCCCTTCCTATTCTCTGCAGCGCTCTGCTGACTGACTTGGGCGACCTGAGCAAAACAACCAAATCAATACTTCCAATATCAATTCCTAATTCCAATGAAGTGGAGCTGGCAACAACCCTCAATAAACCCTTTCTGAGTTTGTCTTCTATCTCAAACCTCGTCTCCTTTGACATGGAGCTATGATGCGCCCCTATCAGTCCGGCATATTTCCCTGGAAAATGCAAATCAAGGAAATGAACAATCCTTTCTGTAGCCGCCCTCGTGTTCGTAAATATAAGTGTTGTCTTATGTTTCTCTATCAATTCATCTAATATTTGATAAAGTTTTTTCTGGTTCTCCTGCAGCCCAACTTCAACTATGTTCTCTCCAGGATAATCCAGATTCAATTCAACTTTTTTCATTAATTTAACATCAGCTATTAAGCAGCCCCTTTCTCTTCCAACAAGAAATCTCGCTATTTCTTCAAGAGGCGATATTGTAGCCGAAAGTCCAATCCTTACAGGCTCTATCTTGCTTATATCGCACAATCTCTCCAATGTCAAACTTAAATAAACCCCTCTTTTGTTTGTCATTGCATGTATCTCATCAACAATTACGAACTCAAGCATTTTCATTTTCTCAACTAACTTCGGTGATGTAAGCACAATGGCCGCTGTCTCCGGAGTTGTAATAAGAATATGAATTGGTTTTTTCAGCATTTTCTGCCTCTCCTTTGTCTCCGTATCCCCTGTTCTTAATCCTACAATAATTTCCTGCATCTTCATTCCCTTTTTCTCAGCAAGCTCCCTTATTTCCTTTAAAGGTGTAATAAGATTGACGAATATATCGCTGCTAAGCGCCTTCAGGGGCGAAATATACATCGCATAAATTTTATCCTCAAGCTCATTCTTCAAAGCAAGCTCAACAAGATAATTAATAATTCCCAAAAAAGCTGTTAATGTCTTAGTTCCCCCCGTAGGCGCAGATACGAGGATGTTCTTTCTTTCATAAATATTCTTTACTCCGTAAAGTTGCGTCACTGAAAACTCTTTAAAACGATTAAAAAACCACTCTCTAACCAAAGGATTTAATATCCTCTTCACTTCCTCTGCCTTGTCAGCATTTATGTATTTTATCTCTGCCATTTTCGTATCTTAATTATAGCCATTACATTTAAGTCTATTTTTAGAATAACAACTTATAATAAACTTATCTATCCACTTTCAAGTGAATTATATATAAATCTTATTGAAATCCAAAGTAATTAATTAATAAAATCCCATTTACATTATCTCTTTCAATAATCCGCCGGACTTAACTTTAGCATTATCAACCTCAGGAAGAATTTGTGTTTCAAGCCCCAACGGATGCGGCAGCTTTCCTTTCGCATCAATTCCCGCCAGCCGATAAATGCTTCCAAGCAAATCAACAGGATAAACCGCTCTTGTCCCTGCCTTTACTTCTGAACCGGTAGAATCACTCTCTCCAACAATCTGCCCCCCCTTAAATCCTCCCCCAGCAACAATAACACTGAATACATTTCCATAATGATTTCTCCCCCCATTCCAAGGCGGCTGATAATCAACCTTAGGTCCTCTTCCAAACTCTCCGGTGCACCAAACAAGCGTGCTCTCAAGCAATCCTCTGTCACTCAAATCCTGCAAAAGCATTGCCAATCCCTGATCCAATTGAGGAACCTGTCTTCTCATAGTCGCAAAATGGTTGCTGTGTGTGTCCCATCCCCCCGGAAAACTTATTGTGATATATGGAACTCCTGCTTCAACCATTCTCCTGGCAGCAAGGCATTCCTGCCCAAAAGTATTTCTCCCATACTTATCCCTCAAAGCATCTTTC
>Ga0172375_10004656_pt1 | contig 20130 bp, 15 predicted proteins | sample LakKiv1m_FD_114537 | JGI IMG/M metagenome (GOLD analysis project Ga0172375, IMG submission 114537) | Freshwater microbial communities from Kabuno Bay, South-Kivu, Congo - kab_092012_11.1m | ecosystem: Environmental > Aquatic > Freshwater > Lake | place: Democratic Republic of the Congo...
CTATTTTCTTCGTTTACCTTCCAGTTCATTGATCTGTTCACTTGTAAGTCCGAATCTCCGTTCGCGTTTCTGGTAATCGATCAGGGCTTTGTAAAACTCATCGCGTGTGAAATCGGGCCAGAGGGTTGGGGTGAAGTATAATTCGGAGTAAGCGATCTGCCACAGGAGAAAGTTGCTGATGCGGTATTCACCGCTTGTCCGTATCAGCAATTCGGGATCAGGAACCGAAGCAGTGGCTAAGGAGGAGAGAAAAGTATTAATATTTATTTGGCCGGAGGTCAGTTCTCCGGCTTCGACTTTCATGGCAATTGTACGGGAGGCTTCAACAAGTTCCCAGCGGGAGCTATAGCTCAATGCCAGGATCAGTGTGAGACCGGTATTTCCGGCAGTCTGGTCAAGCGCCTTGTTTAGTTCACGATAGCTTTTAGGGGGAAGGCTTTTAAGATCGCCTATTGCCATCAGACGGATCCTGTTATCCATCAGGGTTTTCATCTCCCTGTGAAGGGAATTTACCAGGATCCGCATCAGGGCATCGATCTCGTATTTGGGACGATTCCAGTTCTCAGTGGAGAAGGCATAAAGGGTGAGGTATTTGATTCCAAGTTCCGCAGCTGCTTCAACTGTATTCTTTACTGCATCAACCCCCTTTTCATGTCCGGAAGTCCGCGCAAATCCACGTTGACGGGCCCACCGGCCATTACCGTCCATGATCACAGCTACATGTACCGGCAATTTTGTCTTATTGATCTGATCGATTAATTTCATTCCTGATACCTGCTGTGATTTATTTTTCAATATCCCTGCAGCGTTTGCTACTACCCAGCTTGAACTTATAGGTAAGCGCCACTCCGAAAAAAGAATACCAATCCTGGGTTTTCGAATTTCCCCGTTGCATATCGGGTTGGTGGTTCATCGTCGGATCCGACATGATCTGTTCGGGATCAGCCGGATCGATTGCATTTCCGTTAAGGTAGTAGGTTGTGCTGACATCGTCGAGATAGTCGGTGAAGGTCTTATGCAATTCCCAGTAAACCTGCAAACCCAGCTTACGTGCAAGACTGATCTTCAGTCCCAGACCGAAAGGGAATGCATAGCCGACTTTTGAATAGGTCTTCCGTCCGTTATAGCCTATATTCTGGCCCTCGGTGCCGAGTGCCCTGAGTGAGTATCCGTTTGCTTTCGGGTCGAAGAAAAACACACTGAAACCTCCATAGATATAAGGGCTGATCCAGTTCCTTTTACTCCCTGTAAAGTAGGGGAAGAAGTTAAATTCGGCAAATGCGGAGATGTCGGTTACGGAGCTAATGAAGGTCAACTCCCGCTCCGGAAGAAATGAGGACTGGTTTGCGTTTCCTTTCACCGTACTGCGGGTCACTCCCAGTTTCACTGCCCAGCGGGTATCGACGTTATATCTGGCTAATACCCCGTAGGCAATCTGTGTGTTCATGAAATGCATTCCCGGATTGAGATCACCGAGGTAATATGAACCACCCCCGGCTAATCCTGCTTCAAAATCCTGGGCATCGGCGTTGAATCCTGGAAAAAGCAAAAACAATCCTATGAACAATATTATTGTCCGGATCAGAAAAGCCCTCAATGCCCTATTCATTATCCCGATAATTCGATTATTAGTTATGAAAATCTTGTTTCTCAATAATAGCAAACGATTGAAAGATAATTTTATTGGAACAGATCATGGGTTTTAACCTAATTATTTCGTCAGTTACGGATATCCAGTCCCCAGTTAAGTTTTTCCCTAAGGGTTGTAAAAAAGTCCTTGCCCGTCAGCCGCAAAAGGTTTATGCTGAAACCCGCCTTTCGTATTGTAAGTTCGACAGAGTTACTCACTTTCATTACCCTCGAGTCGAGGCTTACGTGGAAGTCATTTCCCCTGCCCTCAACTTTAACCCTTATAATGCTATCGTGTCTGACGACAACGGGTCTGACCGTAAGGTTATGACTTGCGATCGGGGTTATAACGAAATTTTCAGAGTTGGGGGTTAGTACGGGTCCCATACAACTGAGCGAATATGCCGTTGATCCTGTTGGGGTTGCCACTATCAGCCCGTCGGCCCAGTATGTATTCAGATAATCATCATTGATCCATGTCTTGATTGTCAGCATCGCCATTGCATTCGACTTATGCACAATCAGATCATTCATCGCGAAATTATGTTCACCGAACAGGTCGGCGGGTGATTCCAGGGTAAGTAAAGTACGCCGGTCGATCTGGTAATCCTTTTTCCCGATTGCATCAATTGCAAGTAATATCTGTTCACGGGATACGCTTGAAAGAAATCCCAGATGTCCCAGATTAATCCCCATCACGGGTATACCCGAATCCCTGACAAGCCCTACGGCGCTCAGGATTGTTCCGTCACCGCCGATCGAAAAGACAATATCAATGTTTTCACGGATATCCTCCTTATTTTCAAAAACCTTCGGATCCTTCGAAAAGGTTATTCTTCCGTTAAGGATTTCATAAAAAGGCCTGTAGATAAATACAATAACTCTGTCAAGTTCCAGCTTGCTGATCAGCTCCTGGATATATGGAACCGAATCTTCAGTGATATCGATACCAAACAGGGCGATTTTCATAGCCAAAGGGCATTTGTAAATTCAGGGTGCAAAGATACTTGAAATTTCAATTAAAACGACTTACACATAAGGGCATTTCACCATTTCACATTCTCATTTATTTATATTGGCGCCATAAAATGCAGATAGAGGCCGGGCTTACCAAAGAGGTTCAGTGAAAATTCACACCGGATAACGATGTCATAATAGGTTGTAAAATCAAGTCCTGTTCCATAACCTATCATGAGGCTGTTTTGAAGTGAATTACCCGGATTGTTCTGATAATCTGCTTCGGTGGCATAGTGATATACATATCCGAGGTCAGAAAAAACGTTGATATAAAGCGCCAGGGGAACTGTACTGAACTTTGAGGATTTGAGGAATCCGAGTTTTATCAGCCGTTGGGGGATGACGGCGAACTTGAAATTATTTTTCCATAACAGGAAATGCTGGCCATCGATCACATAGTATTCATATCCGCGAACATATTCCCGTCCGTAGCCCAGACCTCGTGCAAGGTAGTAAGGTTGTTCCTGTTCAAGTGATATCTTCATTGTAAGTCCGCTTGCAAAATACCAGCGGTTATATATCTGCCAGTATTTCCGGGCATTTACTTTAAGATAGGTATTGTGGGTGAAAGAGTAGGGAAAACAGTGCATGAATTCCAGATCGAAATAGAATCCTGTCAAGGGATAGTATTGAATATCGCGATGATCATTTTTATACTGGTAATAAACGCTGGCAAAGATCTGGCTGTTTGAGCCGGTCAGTGAAAATCCGGGAATCTTTAGAACGGTATCCATAAAGTAATACTGGTTGTATGCCATACTGAAAGTATGATAGGTGTATATGCTTGGACGAAAAATTATCTCGGAGAACCCATATATCAGTTGCTGAGGGTAATTTGAAGGATCTTTAAAATACACAACTTTATTATCGATGGTCTCCGAGCCAACCTCATGATTTAGTTCCACATCGGCTCCAAACCCGATTCCGAGAGTTTGCTTCCGGTTTATGTAAGGTGTGGTATAGGTAAAACCATATTTTTGATTAAATCCAAAATGAGTAAGTATCTTCAGGGTTTCATTACGGCCCCTGACATTGAAAAAAGTAAGATCAATTCCATAGGTGAGCCGGCTGAGATCCTTCGTCTCCCACCAGACATTAAAATTACGGTCGGAAATTTCAAAATAAGGGATTGGCCAGATATACCATCGCTCGATCACATTTATCTTCACATCCACACGGGATCCGGGAAGAAAGGTCGTGTCAACAGTCACCACATTAAACAGATTGGTATTAAAAACATTCTCTTTTGCAGCTTTCAGAATATCAGGTAAACTATTTACCGGGACGGAGTCATTTATTTTAAATTTAAGCTCTCTAGTTATGATCGGGGTCCTGGTTTGTTTGTTACCTTCGATCCGGATATTGTGGATTATGTAGTAAGGAACCGAATCCGGCAGCATGGCGGTATCCTTTGTCCCATGGCCATAAGAAATCTGAAAACCTGAGATCAGCGAAATCAATAACAGAACCGCGAGGTAATTCCGGATTTGAGAACACGATCGGTTCATTGTTCAGATGTTCAGGTAATTCATCAGGGAATCAAACCGTTCACGGAGATCCTCATGATAGGCATCTTCATCCGACCAGGAGGCCTTGACGATATAGTTGTACCTGAAAAAAGTCTGCAGTACCGGTCCAATTTCGATCCGGTTGATCTTCAGGGCAACATCCATCTTGGTTGAATCGGGATGGGAGGTGATATAAAGACTCAGGATCTTTGCATCGTTCGACTCAACTATCCTTGCTATCTCAGATAAGTTATAATCGCTGTTATTTATTTCGAGGACGATTATTCCGCCGGGGTTGTTGATGGATGTCATATCGGCTAATGCCTGACACAGGCTGCTCATGGTGATCATGCCCTGGTACTGGTTCTTGTCATTCAGCACTGGAAGCATTGTCAGTTTCATGCTGGCGAAAGTCTTCATAACCTCGAACAGATGCTGACCTTCGTTGACATATGCCAGGTTGAGCGATAATTTGTACGAGCCTATCGTATTTCCCGGATCATTAATGGCAAGGATTTCCTGTTCGGAGATAACACCTAAAAAGTCAGTTTCGCTGACTACAGGCAGATGGGAAAGCTTGAACTCCTCCAACTGGCTGATTGCATAGGCTCCCGTGTCGGAAGTTTTCAGCGGCGCAATGGTTTCGGTGATAAGATGCTTAGCGATCATTGAGGATGCTAAGATAGGAATTATATCTCATCCGGCTTACTTTCCCCGTCTTTAACCCTTCTTTAACGGCACAACCGGGTTCATTGAGGTGTGTGCAGTTACTATACTGGCATTGCGGCAGCAATCTGTCCATCTCAGGAAAACAACGCGGGATTTCCGATTTATCAAAGTCGATCAATCCGAACTCCTTAATCCCGGGAGTATCGATTATAAATCCACCGTTCGACAGCTCATACATTTCTGCAAATGTCGTTGTATGCATACCCTTTTCATGAACTTCGGATATTCCGCCGATCCTGAGTTGTAACCCTGGCTCGATCGCCTTGATCAGCGCCGATTTCCCTGATCCGGAATAGCCGGAGAACAGGCTGACCTTCCCTCTCAGCAGACCGGCAATTTCCTGAACGCCATCACCCCTTAATGCAGAAACGCTGTAACAATTGTATCCGGCCGGTTCATAAATGGCAGTTAAGTCATCAAGGGATTGTTTCAAGTTATCCCCGTAGATATCTGTTTTATTGAAAATAAGGCTTGCAGGAATATAATAACCTGTCGCCGTCACAAGGAAACGGTCGATGAAACCCGTTGATGTGCGGGGTTGTGCGAGCGTCACCAGGAGGAAGGCGTGGTCGAGATTTGCCGCTATGATTTGAGAGACTTTGGATAACCGCGTTGCCTTACGGATGATGTAATTATCGCGTTCATGAATCTTTGTGATAATCCCAAGTTCATGGCGTACCGGCCATTCAATCTCAACATGATCCCCTATCGCTACCGGATTAGTCGATTTAATCCCTCTGATCCTGAACTGACCTTTTAATTTACAGCCAATCTTTTTCCCATCCGGCAGTCTGACAGTTATGAGGCTGCCTGTCGACTTTACAACTATGACTTCCAAATATTAATTTATCATTAAAAATGTTGATAATGAATTTCTTTTGGCCGTAAATGTAAAAAATTTTTATATTTGAAAAATCTTATTCACCAATACACGGAAGATGAGACCAATTGTATATCTTACCTTATTCTTTGCCCCGGTTATCCTCTCTGTCATGTATATCTATTTCTCCAGAAGGCAGAGTGCAACATACACAAGTCTGCTTCTGAGGAGTTTTATTCTGGGAATTGCCGGGGTTATTGTCCTCGCTGCCGCCCTTTTACTCTCAAATTTGCTTGGCTTGAATGACATTCGCAGTCTGAAACGATCCCTCTTCTTTGCTTTTATTACTGTTGGTTTCAGCTCGGAATTAGGAAAATTCCTTGTCATTAGGTATCTGATCATCCCCAAAAAACAGATTGACCGGCCGATCGACGGGATCACTTACTCTATATCAACTGCTATGGGTTTTGCAACCCTGGCGCTTCTGCTTTTTGTTGTCGATGCCTTCGGTATCAAAAATCTTTACTCTTTAACTCTGCTGACATTCATTTATGTCCCTGCAACTATCCTTTTTTCAGTAATCCTCGGTTTTTTCCTTGGAATGGGTAAATTCGCGAAAAGCCGTTATATCTATTCCATTACCGGATTATTATGTGCAACTTTTTTCCACGGACTCTTTACTTTTTGTATGATCACCCACGATTTTAAGCTTTTAAGCCTGTTCGCATTCGGGTGTACCATCATTGTCTTTATCCTTGGACTCAAAGCCGCCTATACCAGAGTTGAATTATCATAAAAGTATATATACCTTTCCGGGCAGACATTTAATCTTTCCTTCAAATTCAAGATTCAACAGCGACGATGATGTTTTACTTACCGGGATTTCTGTCTGCAGACTGATATCATCGATTGCAAGCGAGCCTCTTTCATTGAGAAGGTTAACTATCTTTTCCTCCTCGGGTGTAAGTTCGATAAAAAGTTTGGGCTGCCTGCAGGGTGAAATATTTTTATCCTGTCTCCATCCCATCAGATATTCTATGTCTTCGGCTTTTTGTACAAGAGCTGCACGGTTCGTCCGTATCAGATAGTTGGTCCCTTCCGAATAAACATCACCGATCCTTCCCGGAACAGCAAATACATCCCTGTTGTATGAATTTGCTATATCTGCGGTTATCAGAGCGCCACCTTTCTGGGCAGCTTCCACAACGATAACCGCGTCACAGAGACCTGCAATTATCCGGTTCCGTTTGGGGAAATGTTCCCGGTCGGGCATGCTTTCACTTAAAAATTCCGTAAGCAGTCCCCCGCGATTGATGATCTTTTCCGCAAGGATTTTATTTTGTACAGGATATATGCGGTCCAATCCGTGACCAAGCACAGCGATTGTATCCATACCAAGTTCCAGAGCAGATCTGTGGGCACAGCTATCAATACCGTATGCCAATCCGCTTATTACCATGATCTGCCTGTCCATCAACCCTTCTACAAGTTTATGAGTGATTATTTTCCCATACCCGGTTGCATTTCTTGTCCCGACCACCCCTATAACATGACCGTGATTCAGTTCGGCATTGCCTTTATAAAACAAAATGACAGGACTGTCGAAACATTGTTTCAGCCTCACTGGATATCTTTTATCTGTGAAGAAAAGAGGCAAAATATTATATTTGTCAATAAACCTGACCTCTTTTTCTGCTCTCAGCAGAATATCTTTATTTCCTGCTGCCTGGGCTAACAACTCTCCGACTCTTTCCATTTTTTTCAGATGGCGGCGCGGTTCTCTGAAGATGGCTTCCGCACTTCCGAACAGAGTTACAAGTTTCTTTCCCAGAACATCGCCTACCCCCGGGATGAGCGTGAGACCGATCTGATAAAGCAATCCTGGATATATCATAATGTTGATAGCGTGAAGTAACCTCACCCCTGCATGTCATGAAGATCAGATGTGATCCCTGTTAATCGCCTTTATGTTCAAAAAGTAATACCCTTGTGAATAACTTTTCCAATTTCACCGGATAATTCGGGTGTATATTTGAAGTGATTTAAGATTTTCTTAATCAGGAACATGAAGAAAGTCCTTTTATGTCCTCTCGATTGGGGCATCGGCCATGCAACCCGTTGCGTACCTGTTATTCATAAGCTTCGTGAAGCAGGCATGGAAGTAGTCATTGCAACCGATAACCGGCCTTTTGCATTTCTCCGTAAGGAATTTCCTGACCTGCGCATCATAAGGTTTCCCGGGAGGAAAGTCAGATATCCTAAAGGTGCGGGCATGGTCAGAAAGATGATTCTGACAGCTCCTGCATTTCTGATGAGTATAATTCAGGAACACCGTAAACTGTTGAAGATTGTTGAAGAGACAGGCGCCGACATCGTGATCTCCGACAACCGTTTCGGCTGCTGGCATCCGAAAAAACCATCGGTTTTTATTACCCACCAGCTTGAAATCCAGATTCCGTCATCCATGGGATTTTTACAGCCGTTGCTGCGCCGGATCATTCACAGCTATATACGCCGTTATGATGAATGCTGGATACCCGATTTTGAGCCACACAGGGGAATTGCCGGGAATCTGTCGCATCCGGTGAAAATCCCTTCAAACAGCTATTATATTGGGATATTATCACGGTTTTCTTTAAAAAAGATGGAAATTGAAGATGCCGGTACTCCGGAGTATGATCTCATGGTGATGCTTTCAGGGCCTGAACCCCAGCGAACGGTTTTGGAAGAAAAGATCATGAACCAGCTGAGGAACATCTCTTTGCAGGCAGTGATAGTCCGTGGCGTGACCGAAAGCAATGATACCAGTACGGTAGACGGTCACATCCGTATATTCTCTCACCTCGAACCCTCGTTAATGCAGCACTTGATGAAGAAAGCGGCCATGATCGTCAGCCGCAGCGGATATTCAACGATCATGGATGTAATTACCCTCGGGAAACCGGCCATTTTCATACCCACTCCGGGACAGACAGAGCAGGAATATCTTGCGCGTTATCTTATGGACAAGAAGATATTCTTTTCAATGCCCCAGAAAAACTTTGACCTGATCTATGCATTAGAGCTCTCAAAAAATTTTCCCGGGATGGTGATAAGGAATGATTATAAAGAACTGTCGGAAAGGATCCGACACCTCGAAGAATTATTGAAGTAGCGTGATTATTTCCCTGATTTTTCGTAGGGCTTTAGGGATAATTCCTTTCTCTTCGCTAAATATACAAACAATCCCCCGGCAATAACGAAAGGAATCGATAACAACTGCCCCATATTCAATGCCATTTCACGTTCAAAACCCACCTGTGGCACTTTCAGAAATTCTATGAAGAACCGTATCCCGAAAACAAGTATCAGAAACATTCCAAAAATGAATCCCGGCGCCGGTCTTCCATCTTTCTTATAATAGTAATAAAGCAGAAATATGAAAATGGAAAGGTAGCTAAGCCCTTCATATATCTGGGTCGGATGCCGCGGCTGAGTTGCCTCGTCAGGTACAATGGACCTGTCAAAATAAAATCCCCAGGGAAGGTTTGTCACGTTGCCGTATATTTCCGAGTTCATCAGGTTCCCCATTCTTATAAAGAAACCTGAAAGGGCAACCACGATAACCACCCGGTCGATCACCCAGAGGAAGGGTCTTTTTTTTATATAAGAGAAAATCAAAAGCGTAAGAATGATGCCGATGCCGGCCCCATGGCTCGCAAGACCCCCTTCCCACACTTCCAGTATTTTAATGGGGTGGGCTAGATACCAGGCAGGCTCATAAAAAAATACATGTCCAAGCCTTGCCCCGATAATGGTGCCAATGATCATATAGGTAGTCAGCTCGTCAAGCAACTTCACAGGGATACCTTCTTTTTTAAACACCCTCTGGAGGATTATATATCCGAAAACAAATGAAGAGGCAAAAAGTAAACCATACCATCGTATTGCAAAGTTCCCCAGGGTAAAGATTTCAGGACTTGGATTCCAATGGATAAATAAAGCGGTCATAAACCAGTGACTTTTATTTATTGATATAACCTAAGCTTCAGATTGAAAAGGGTATCGATCTTTGCCGAAAGTTCTTTTTGTTTGTTTTCTCCTGCCATCATTGCGCATCGCCGGATCATCCCCAGTGCTGTCTGAATATCCTGTTCAAAATTCTGACGTGTTTTTGAATCATAGGAATAGTAATAATCCAGGTTCTGGCTGTAAATTTCAACAACCCGTTCAACCAGCTTGTTCGCCTTAGCAGTTTCTCCTGCCTTGTAATAGATATCGGCATAAGGTAGCATGTACATATCATATGGTATCTTACTGTCAGGAAAATACTTAAGGTACGTATCGAGCAATTCTACTGCCTGCTTCGTCCTGCCCATATCCATCAGAGCCTGTCCGGTACGCATAAAGTTTGTTTTAGGGCGCAGCATGTTGTTCATACTTTCAGGATCCACATAGACTTCCGGATCATTAAGGTTACCCCAGGCACATTTATTCATGAGGATATCATAAGAAGTAAGGGGATCAACGCCACCCATACCCGGAATGTAATCATTCTTTTTGGTTTTCACCGGAACGAATTTATAAACCCATCCCTGAACCAGACAAAATGAATCAACATCAAAGAAATGGCCAACACTCGATGGAGCGGCAAAATAGATAGGTCTTTTCCATTGACTTGTCGCAACAAGGTCGAGGAGCATCAGGTCATTTTTATATAGCTGGTTGGTTTTGATCTTCCAGCATATGGAATCGACCATCCTGCCAGCCATATATTCGGGAACGATTCCATATTTCATGCAAGTTGCGGAATCGACTGTGATCTTAACTTTCTTTGCAGGGAAGAATTTTATTTTTTCACCATTCTGAAGGGTTAAAAAAGTTCTCGGATCATCACTTTTGATAAAACCGATCAGATCTTTCAGCTCTACATATCCTTTCAGTCCTATATCGTAATAAGGAACAATATCATTGGTACCCGGGCGGTACTGATCCATACGAAGGGTGAAAGGAAGCGGATCGGAATCATAGGTTTTTCTGTACATCTGATTTATATACCAGGATCCTGATGCTAGCATGTTGTTTACTACCCGTGCATCTGTCCGGATACCTTCCACCTCCTGATCATACCACAGGGGGAAGGTATCATTATCGCCATTGGTTATCAGTATCGCGTTTTTATCGCATGAGTTCAGATAGTTCGCCGCAAAATCCCGGCACGAATATTTATTGCTGCGGTCATGATCATCCCAGTTCTGCTGTCCCATAATTCCCGGGACAAGGATAAAAGTCAGCACGGCAACAATAACGACCGAAAGGTTTTCTTTCAGTTTCCTTTTAAGAAGATCGACCAGATAAAGGACCCCGAGTCCGACCCAGATGGCAAACGCATAGGTAGAACCGGTATAGGAATAATCCCGTTCACGGGGTTCAAACGGTTTCTGGTTAAGGTAAATGACGATGGCAAGCCCGGTGAGCAGGAACAACAGGGCAATAACAAGTGTTCCTTTTGATTCTTTCCTGGCCTGGTAAAACAATCCGAGCAAACCAAGCAACAAGGGAAGCATGTAATATGTGTTCCTGCCCCAGTTCTTTTTACTGTCGGGCAGGTTTGTCTGATCATGACCAAGACGCCATTTGTCGATGAAGGGGATCCCGCTGATCCAGTTGCCATCCTCAACGCCACCGAAACCTTGTACATCATTTTGCCTTCCGGCAAAATTCCACATGAAATATCTTAAATACATCCATCCCACCTGGTATGAGAAAAAGAATTTAAGGTTCTCACCGAAAGTCGGTTTGTTAAGTGTCTTTGTCTTTCCATCCTGATCGGTTATGGTAACAGGAACTCCTTCACCTCCCCACCGTTTGTAATAATCTGCCGATCCCCTGCGTTCGCTGCTCCACATACGTGGGAACAGGGTCGTAAATCTGGGATCATAAACCGGGATTGTACCTTTGCGGTCGTCGATAATGACATATTTCCCGGCTTTTGCATCCTTCTGATAAATTGGATTTCCATCTTCATAATCCACTATCGGGGCGTTGTAATATTGTCCGTAAAGCAACGGCCATGTACCATATTGTTCCCGGTTAAGCATGGCAACCAGACTTACGATATCTTTCGGGGCGTTTTCATTAATGGGAGTATCGGCATTGGCACGTATCACCAGCATAATGAAGGTGGAATACCCGATCAGCAGGAATACAAAACACAGTAGGATCGTATTCAGCAATGGTTTCACTTTTTTCCGGGTATAATAGAGTCCCCAGGTAATCAGGCCGATAAGGACAACAAAGTAGAAGATAGTTCCTGAGTCGAACGGTAATCCAAAAGTATTTACGAACAGAAGCTCAAAACGGTCGGCCAATTCCGGGATCCATGGGATCACAAAATACATGATAAATGCCAGTATGACAATAGAAATGACCAGGGTAAGGAAGATGCCGAGCCTGGTTGTCTTGTATTTCTTGAAATAGATAACGAAAGCAAGGGCAGGTATGGTCAGAAGATTAAGAAGATGAACGCCTACCGCGAGACCGATCATGAAGGTTATAAATATAAGCCAGCGGGAAGAATGCTTTTGATCTGCAACTTCCTCCCATTTCAGGATTGCCCAGAAAACTATCGCAGTGAACATTGACGACATTGCATATACTTCACCTTCCACTGCCGAGAACCAGAAAGAATCGGTAAAGGTGAAAGTCAGAGCCCCGACAAGTCCGGCCGAGATTATGCTCCACATCTTCCATTTTGTCATATCTTCTTCCCTGGGAGCAACGATCTTACGTGCAAATATGGTGATGGTCCAGAAAAGGAAAAGGACAGCAAGAGCGCTGCAGAGAGCCGACATTGCATTGACCATCATGGCCACCTTTGTCACGTCGCCGAAAGCAAACAGCGAAAATATCCTTCCGATCATCTGCATAGTCGGCGTACCGGGCGGATGTCCAATCTGGAGCTTGTAGGTTGTCGCAATGAATTCGCCCGGATCCCACCAGCTGACGGTAGGCTCGATGGTCATCAAAAAAACGGTTGAAGCAACGACAAAGGTGATCCAACCGAAGATGTTGTTCATTTTCCGGTAGTTCTTCATATGAAAAGTTTTATCAGGAATCAATTGGACTGCGAAAGTACAAAATTTGCTCCGATATAAAAATATTCCTACTTTTGCGGGCCAATTGAGATGGGAGAATTGTGAGGCGTGAGGCGTGAAGTGTGAGGGTGAAATCTGAATTCTGAAATCTGAAATCGTTCTGACCCATGGTGTAATGGCAGCACTAGAGATTTTGGTTCTCTCGGCCCAGGTTCGAGTCCTGGTGGGTCAACTCCCCGCTTAATATTCAAAGGCTTTTATTATATTAGCATTTTCTAATACCGGTGAAAATGCGGCAATTGATAATTGGCATTCAAAGATTCTGCGTTTACACATACTATTTCCCGCTCATTGTTTCACTCCTGTTTTTAGGGAATAATGGATTTTCTGAAGGAATTAAGCAGCTTATGCCCGATTCAACTGTTTCTGCTGCCGGATTATTTATTGACAACACCTACGGATCCGTTTATACAAAATTCGCCCTGATGAATTGCCTGCCTAATTACCGTTTGAATATCCATATCAAACAGGCAGGTGAAACGATCCTCTTCGGGCTTAAATCAACTCCCGGAATAGTGCTGACTTTTAACCTGAGGAAGCCGGATGGTACTGTTGCACTGAGCGGTATCTGTCCGACGGCCTCAGGCCAAACGGGCTATATCAGATATTTTAATCAGGCAGTTGCCGGTCCATTTCCTCAAAATAGCGGTTATATACCTCTTTCTTATACCGTCACTAGTGTCGCCGATACGGGAGACTATTATTTTGAGATCGCAAATGCACCCACATATACTGATCTGATATTTAATTACTGGGATTTCCAGGTAGTATCGGGACAGCATAATCCGGCCATCCCGGCGGATACTGTTAATGGCAGGATCTGGTCAAAATCATGGCAACTATATGCCGATTTAGGCAATTATGTGTTCCAGCCGTTCAATGGGAAATTCTTCGTCTATTCCGACGATGGTATAGTGACAAAACTTGCCTTCAGCAATGCACATGTCGGAGCGGTTACAATCTTCTGCAATCCTTACGGATGTTATAATACCGGGAATTTCCCTGTCGACAGGCAATCTGTCAACACCAATACTTTCATAACTTTTCCTGGCATTGCACAATATAAGGTATTCCTGAATAACCCCGATACTCTGGCATATCCAAGCGGTGAATATGGGCAGATAACCGGAACTCCTGCTATGATCCCCGATCCTTCCTATCCACCTTGTAGTCCTGAAAAACTGATAGCTGTGAGTGTCAATAAGCCGGGACTTCTTGAAACAATTCTTACCCTGACTTACGGCGCCCCGGCAACAGATGTATATTTCTACACCCAGGTTGTCAGCGGACTGAATTATATTGCATGGAACGGGCTTGACGGACAAGGAAATCCGGTTCCTGACGGTACGCTTATCACGGCTCATCTGAACTTTGTGAATGGTCTTACAAACCTTCCCGTCTGGGACCAGGAAAGAAATCCCGATGGTTATCATATCACGCTGGTCAGGCCGGTCGGCGGTACAGTCATGACGCCAATGACCTATTGGGATGATTCACAACTTACAGCTAATGGATATCAATGCCCGGTTGCTCCTCAGACTTCTAATTTAACCGGTTGCTTGCCGGGATCGGTCCCCGGATATCCTTATTGTCATCCCTGGGGATTGAATCAGCCGGATTGTCACGATAAAATGATCAATACCTGGTGGTTTGGAAGCGCCAGCACCGCAACATTTACAGCCATCTTTGCTACAACCCCTCCAAACGCGACCGGACACGACTCAACAAGATGCGGACCGGGAACTGTCCTCCTTTCCGCAACGGTACAAGGCGGTCAGACCGTCGACTGGTACGACAGCATCACCGGGGGCAACCTTCTTCTTGCAGGTGACACAAGCTTTCTTACTCCATATCTGACGGAAACAGAAACTTACTATGCCGAAGCACGGGATACGGCAGGAATGTGTTATAGTGTGGACAGAACACCGGTGACTGCCACTATTATTCCTCTTATTGTTCCAGAGATCAAAGGGAAATCCTTTATCTGCGAAGATGCCGGTGAACAGACCTATACAACCCAGGAAGGTATGCTTAATTATCTTTGGGATGTTACACCTTCCGGACAGATAATCTCAGGACAAGGCACCAGCTCAATTGTTGTTTTATGGGATGGAACAGGTACCCAAACTGTCCGTGTCGTATTTACCAATCCGACAGGATGCAGCTCTTCAAACTCTGCAGTTATGGATGTTTATATTGGCACGACTCCGGGACCTGCAGGACCTGTCAGCGGTCCTTCACCGTTATGTGCCGGGACTCCTTCTGCGGTGTTCAGCATTGAACCTGTATCCGGCGCCTTAATCTATGTATGGAATATCCCTCCCGGACTTGTGATTGTTTCAGGCTCCGGAACCAACTCGATCACAGTCGATGTCCTGCCTGATGCTTCATCAGGAATTATCAGTGTTTATGCTATAAACTTCTGCGGAGCCGGACTACCATCACCTCCATTCTTACTCATCATCCATGAACCTCCATTCATCTTTGCAGGGAGCGGCGATACCCTTTGCCAGGGATCTGCATTTACCTTTTCTCAGGCAACCGGACAGAACTTCAGCAACCTTCAATGGACAACAAACGGCCAGGGCTACTTTTCAGATCCCGGCTCATTGAATCCGGTATATATTCCGTCATCCGGTGATACAGGCAGGATTCAATTTACCCTTATAGGATTTGCATTTCCTCCATGCAATAATGATTCTTCGGCTGTTTCTTTATACTATCATACAGCACCATCTGCAGATGCAGGACCGGATGGAATGGTTTGTGAAGGAAACATTTTTCACATTACCTCCTCATCAGCTTTAAATTATGAAGAATTGCACTGGAATACAAGCGGAAGCGGATCATTCAGCGATCCTGAGATACTGCATCCGCAGTATTTTCCTTCAGCAGAAGATGTCAAGACGGGTGTGGTAAAGCTTACACTCAGGGCAACGCCTACAATACCATGCAGCTCTGCCTCAGACTCCATGTCTCTGACCCTGGGTAAAGCGCCGGTCGCTTCAGCCGGGACCGGCGGTGTGATCTGCGGGGGAAGTCCTTTCCAGGTCGTAAATGCACAGGCAGCAAATTACTCACACATACAATGGATTCATGACGGTAAAGGAATACTGACCGGCGACACAACCCTGCACCCAGTTTATTATCCCCTGACCGGCGAAAGCGGAGATGTAATTCTTACCATGCAGGTTGAAGGCTCTGTCGCATGCAGTGATTCCATAGTATATAGCCGACTTGCCATAAGGATTTATACTGGTATAACTGTTGATGCCGGTCCTGAACAGATTATCCCCGACAGCACATCGGCTTTTCTGAGCGGCTCTGCAGAAGGCGGTTCAGAAAGTTATTCGTATGCTTGGGAACCGGCAGAATTGCTACTGAATCCAACAGAACCTGATCCGCAAACACAAGTACTTACATCAGATACATTATTTATTCTTACAATTAAGGATAAAAACTCAGTTTGCAGTGGTAAAGACAGCGTAAGGGTGAAAGTTAAAAAAACACCACCTGACCCTGATAAGGATTGCATACATGTGTATAATGTAATAACCCCGAATGGCGACGGTCTTAACGACAAATTTATCATCGATTGTATTGAAAACTACCCTGATAATTCTATCCGGTTTTTCACCAGGTGGGGGACAATGATAAGTTCCTTTGAACATTACGACAATAAAACAATAGTATGGGAAGGCACAAACAGTAAAGGCGAACCTCTTCCCGACGGAACTTATTATTATATCCTTGCTGTAAAAAACCTTGATACACGAACAGGCTGGGTGTTTATTCGCGACAGTTCAAAATGAACAGGTATAAACATATCGTTGTTTTGATGGTTCTGAAAGGGATAATGATCATCCTATTTATTTCTTCCGGGGCGCTACTGTTTGCCCAGCAGGATGCTTTGTTCACTCAGTATATGTATACCAAACTTGAATTTAATCCCGCATACGCCGGCAGCCATGATGCACTTTCAATCGATCTGCTTGGCAGGTTCCAGTGGGTAGGAATAGAGGGCGCTCCAAAATCGCTCTGCCTGACAGCCCATAGCTCCATGCCTGAAAATCACCTGGGGCTGGGTCTTTATGTATATATGGACCAGCTTGGACCAACCGTTGATTATAATGTCATGGGAACCTTTGCCTATCGTCTTCTTCTCCCAAATTCAAAATTGTGTTTTGGCGTTTCGGCCGGAATCAAATATTATGATATCGACTGGGGTCTTCTGGATCCCAAAGATTACGGAGATCCTTCTCTCACAGACCAGGTTAAGAATAAGGTAGTTCCCGATGTTGATTTCGGGATTTATTATTATACTAAAAACTATTATGCCGGGGTATCAGTTAAACATCTTCTTCAAAACCAAATGGTGGTCTCAAGTTCTCCGCCGGATGGACAAAGCAATTTCACCCGGCTGCTCCGGACTTATTATTTCATTGGCGGAGGCTCAATACCGTTTTCCGGTAATGTTCAGCTAATGCCATCTGTTTTAATCAAATATGTTAAAAACTCTCCATTGCAGGCCGATCTCAGCGCGCGTGTGAGGTTCCTGGAGATAATTACTTTAGGCGCTTCTTACAGAACCGGCGACGCACTGTGCCTGTTATTGGAATTGTTTGTTTATAAAGGTCTTTCACTCGGATATAGTTACGATATCTGGCTCAATGCACTGAAAGGAAATAACCAGGGATCACATGAAATCAGAATAGGGTATGATATAGACCTGTTCAGAACGCGGATGCTGACCCCGAGATATTTTTAAATTCAAATATGAGATCGTTCCTGTTTGCTGTTTTATTGTTGGTTATAAGTTTGAATATTCATGGTCAGATCAGGTCTGCCAGACAGAAAATGCTGTTGTATGATTATACTGCTGCCATCACACTGCTTGAAAAAGACTTTCAGAGCGGAAAGGAAGACATGCAACAGGAGGCTGCCCAGCTACTGGCTGAATGCTATCGCAGGCAAAACAATATGGAAAAGGCAAAGGAATGGTATCTCAAAGCGATCAACCTTGGCAATAAAGAACCTCTGAACATTTTTTACCTTGCCGTTTGCCTGAGGTCAGGCGGGGATTATACTCAGGCAAAAAAATATTTCTTAATATACGATTCTCTTTCGACGGGGGACAATAGGGGTAAAACAAATGCAGACTTTTGTGATTCTGCAATAGCGTGGCATAAGCGTAAACCTGACTTTGAGATCTGGAATGCCGGAGAGCTTAATTCTCCCCAGTCGGATTTTGCTGCAATAAATACAAGCGGAAAGATTTTTTTTGTCAGCGACCGTACTTCCGGTAAAAGCGAACCGGCTTATGGATGGACCGGAAACAGCTACCTGAGGATTTACCAGTCGGACATTCTGCAGTATGACAGTTCCATACTTATTTTCAAAGATCCGGTTGAGAGCCCCGGAACTTTGAACCAGTCCTGGCATGACGGTCCTCTTTGCTTTAATAAAACCATGGACGAAGTGTTCATCAACAGAACAGTCGTCCGCAGCGACAAAGGCCGCAGGGATGCCGGTCTGGTACGGACATATCTTCTGAAAATCTATCATGCCGTCAAAAAAGACGGAAACTGGACAAAACCTGAACCTTTCTTCCTCAACAGTGATAAGTATTCGGTTGGTCATCCTGCTCTTTCTCCCGACGGCAATACCTTGTATTTTGTATCCGACATGGAAGGCGGGTATGGTGGTACAGATATATGGTTATGCTTCAGAACTTCAGATGGATGGGGTATGCCGGTAAATCCCGGAAGAATAATAAATACCGATGGGAATGAAATGTTTCCATCCCCGTCAGACAATGATGAACTGTATTTCGCAAGCGACGGGCATCCCGGATTCGGCGGATTGGATATTTTTTTTACAAGAAAACATGGAGATATTTGGGAAAAACCTTTCAACCCGGGACTACCTCTGAATTCATCCCGGGATGATTTTGCATTTGACCTGTTTCCGGAAGGTAATATCGGGACCTTCAGTTCGAACCGGCCGGAAGGACTTGGCAGCGATGATATTTATTGTTTCCGATCAATTCCTTCTCCAGAAAAAACACCATCTGCTTTGCCAGCAGTGATGGAATTCCCTGAGAAAATTCCTGAAAGTCTGGCGGTTGGAAAAACCTACCGTATCGAAAATATTTATTACGACTTTGATAAATGGAACATCCGCAAGGATGCGGAACATTCATTGGACAGCCTCGTGAAGATATTAAAGGAATATCCCGTAACAGTAGAAATAGGATCACATACCGACTGCCGTGGTTCGGTTGATTACAATGTTATCCTGTCACAGAAAAGAGCTGAATCGGTAGTCGGTTACCTGGTCCGTCAGGGGATAAATTCTTCCCGGCTTTCGGCAAGAGGGTATGGAAAATCTCAGTTGGTCAACAATTGTAATTGTGAAATCAATATTCAGTGTACTGAGCCACAACACCAGGAAAACCGCCGGACTGAATTCAGGATCACCGGTGTTATTAAATCACAATAGCTAAAAGATAAGGAATTTGTAAAGATGCGGGCAACATCTTTAATACGGTATCTTATCAGGCTTCCCAATCCATTCCTTAAGTAACAGTTCAGCCTCAGGGTGTTTTATCTGACGGAAAGGAATTTTCCTTTGACGGGGAGGAAGATCTATTTCATTATAAATGTGATTGTCACGAAATCCGATCGATTCTGCATCAAGACGTGAGGACACGAAATAGACTGCACAGATATTTGCCCAGTAAATGGCAGAAAGACACATCGGTCATGGTTCGCAGGTGGCATATAATGTTGCTCCCGTAAGGTCGAAATTACCTATGTTCTGACATGCATCCCTGATGGCAGTGATCTCGGCATGGGCTGTAGGATCTTTCTGTGCAAAAACACGGTTTCCGCCTTTGCCGATGATTTTCCCATCCATAATCACTACCGCTCCGAACGGGCCGCCAATATTATTTCTAACGGATAGAAAGGCCTCTACGAAGGCACCACTCATAAATTTAAGATCAGGTTCCGACATAATGATATGATTCAATTCAACAAAAATAGTACATTTGTGATAGTTCAGTTTATCTGGGATCGTTTTGAATAACAAAGATGAAAGTCTGATGAAAACTTTTCCGGGAAAAAGATTACCTCCCCTTGTTGGATATGTGACGCCTGCGTTAGCGTTAATTATTATTATTTCAACCATTGGTGTTGTACTCGGATGGATAACTAATATTTTTTTTGTTCAAGCCTTCTCCCGGTCATTTATTCCGATGGCCCCTTCCACCGCTATTATTTTTTTCCTC
>Ga0172375_10004657_pt1 | contig 20128 bp, 12 predicted proteins | sample LakKiv1m_FD_114537 | JGI IMG/M metagenome (GOLD analysis project Ga0172375, IMG submission 114537) | Freshwater microbial communities from Kabuno Bay, South-Kivu, Congo - kab_092012_11.1m | ecosystem: Environmental > Aquatic > Freshwater > Lake | place: Democratic Republic of the Congo...
CGGTAAACATTGTATCCTAATAATGCATCGGTTACTGGGGCTGCCCAACTTAGTGTTGCATTGTTACCTGCTAAAGAGGCTGTCAGGTTTTGGGGAGGATTGAGAGTAGTGCCTCCTTCGACCAGTACAGTATAATCCTCAATTTCGCCATAAGTTGCGCTTCCGCAAGGCGTTGGAGCAGTACTGTAGGTCATTCTTATCCTCATCCGGTACTGGCCACCCTGCTGATTTGCTGGAGCTGTTATATTACCAGTGAAAGAGGCTCCAGAGCCGCCAACATTGGTTAAGCTATAGGCTTCGTTGGCTCCGGTAAATTCCTTATCTAAATTCCAATCAACCCAAACAGTCACATAGTCACTTGAATACGGAGTTCCGTTTGTGATGGTCATGGATTGAGGCACTCCAGGCTCAAGAGTCGTAGTAATATTGGTATAATTTGCAACACCACCTTGCCAGCCACTGCTGTTGTTGATAATTCCAAATACAACCTTCGAAATATATTCATCTTCAGTTGTCGTAGAAGCATCGCAATAATCAGCAAAGGAAATATTGAAAACGTCCTGCTGAGTGATACCCATATTTGCAGTTAAATTAATAGTAAGTGCCGATACATGTCCCGGAGGTGTATTTGCTGCTGCCGAAACAACATAACTTGCATTTGCAGTAGCTGAAGGAATGAGATTTCCGAATGATTGTGCCGTGGTTGTACCGATTGAAATATAAGGATCGGTGGTTGTAAGTAAGCCCATAACCGCATAAGCATCGGCGGAACCATTATTTTTCACAGTAATGGTCATTGTTGCAGTTTCACCCGGATCGAGGAAACCATTGTTATTTCCAGTTGGATCACTAACTGCATATTGAACAAATTCGAGTGCCGGTGCATGACCGGTGATCGAAAGATAACTAACCCAAGTTTCAGTGCCATTCGTTGATGAAAGCTCAAGGCTTACTACATGATTATCAGGAATGTTCTGAGCTACCGTAAGCGCAAATGCGTCGTTTACAGTCACAGTTGCATCAGGAAGAATATTTCCAAAACTCTGGGTATTGTCGGTGATGGTAATAAATTCATCCGTTGTAGAAACTGTCACATTAACATTGTTCGCAACAGCAACACCTACATTTTTCATCGAAACATTTAACGAAATACTTTCCCCATAATCCATTAAACCATTATTATTTCCTGCAGCATCGTTAATCGTATAATCGATCCCAACAACATATGGTCCTGATGGTGGAATGACGTCAACCATCGATTCGTAACGGTAATAATTTTGTTTAGTAACAGTAACCTGCATTTGGTTTGGAGGAAGCTGTGGAAGGATGGATACACTGGTAGCGCCACCAAGACTTGTTGCTGTTCCAATAATTTCACCATTTACAGTTAGGGCAATGAAGGCACCTGCGTCAGCCACAACGGTGAAAGTTGATTCACCACTATAAAGGATTGGATTGTGATTAATAGTCATGTTTTGAGGAACTTCACTATATACATCTGTAAAAGCATCACCATGATGATGGAAAAGATTATAGGTAACTTCCTTATCACCTGTATTATAAGGCCAAGCAGATTGCTGAAGAAAATATTTTCCTGCGGCATTTCCAAATGCAGGAAGCAATCCACGTTCCTGAACCGGCATACCATAATCCGGCATAAATTCAGGGTACATATTGTCGAACAAACCCCAAACATAGGCGTCGTTAACAAAAGAATAGGAAACCTCAGATGCAGCAATGAGTCCAAGTGCTCCTGAGTTTTGCCCATTGTAGGTATAACGATGGAATTTTTCGGCAAAAACTTCACTACTATAGTTGTATTTTCCTGTTAAACAATTAATGGAGAAAACAAAAACAAGGTCAGTATTTGTACAACCATCAATACTTGTAGAAGTGTAGGCCGGCTCTCCCCAACCTTGTTCAAATCCATGATCCCTGTGCTGAAGCATGAATGATCCGGCATTGATGGCGGCATTTACCTGAGCAGGAGTACCACCTGTCCAGCCACCTAATTCAGCCGGAGTTTGTGGAATATAACCAAGACCTGATGGTCCAAAATAACTTACAACAGTGTTGGTATTGGTGGCCGTTGACCAGATTGTCCCGGGTGTTCCCTGATAAACTGCATTTACACGTACCGGTTCTTTTCCTTGTTGTCTCCAGAAACCTCCAACAACTTCCGAACAAATCTGGAACCAGCGTTCTGTCTGCCATCCTAATGCTGTAATCGGGTGATTATAAAAAGCAGGACTTGTTGGTGGTGCCTGTTCATAATTAATGGCTTTTGATACCATGGTTTGCAAGTGTGTAGCATTTTGAGCAGTCATCCTTGCAAAAACCATATCCGGCATACTGTTACCATTAACATCGGCATAAATATTATCCGAAACACAATAGCTATCCCAGATCGGGGAGGTAATCGTAGTGTTTGCATCTGTTCCATAGTCTGCCATCAGTAAAACAGCCACAGGTGGTATATCCCATGTATTGAATGCATTATTGAAATAATTTTCAAGAATGGTTGGTGTATTTCCACCAATTTCTGCTAAAGTAACGATTTTGGTCAGAATCCCCTGATTTGTGCGGAATTCTTTAATTTGTTGGGCGTAAGGTGTCCAGATAGAACTGTTAGGGACAACAATCAGGTATTCGCAACCGGCTTCATCGCGGTTGCTTAAGCTGTTATAACGTGAGTCATAATCAATTTCGGGAAGTGATTCGTAATTGAGAACAGCATCCATCACTATCGGATCAAACCAACGACTGCGCAAACGGTCTTCACCAAAGTGTCCGTTACCTCCCTCAAAAGTTACTTCAACTTCCACATCACGATAAATAATCAACTGTTTTGTTATCGGATTGTACTGAAATGGAGTAATCCCAACCATAACAACATCCACACCTCTGATGGCAGTTTGTTCGGATAACCTGAATGGCTGAGCCGGGTACATAGCATCTTTTGTGTAAATTTTCTGATTCTTAGAATATTTCAATGGTCCTTTATCGGTATCCAGAGGTATTTCAAAGGCCGGTGCGATGTCGATATCCGAAATGGTTTCGGTACGATAGCTTTTAATGTTTAAAACAGCTTTTGAGCCCTGCGGAATTGTAATATAACGGCTTACACCCGGTAAATCCGGACAACCTGCATTATTTGGAAGAAAAACGTCGGGTAACTGAATGTTTTTCATGGGAACCCCATCGATATTGTTTTCCACAATTGTAAACGACTCGATGGAAAAATTAAGTTTAACTCCGGCTGCCGACTGGCTTTGCAATGAAATACCGGGTTGTCCCCAGGTATCATCATACTGGTAAGTCTGCGCCTGGAGGGCAGTTAATGAGAGCAGCAACGCCGCAAACAAGAATAGCTTTCCTGGTTTTGAAATAAAAGTAAATAGATTCATTGTTATTTGATTTAAGTTAATAAAATTTGAATTAATTATCTGATTAATAAACGTTCAATATCCGAATGTTAAAATTTTTTAAAATTTGAGAGGCGTAAAAGTAGAAAAATAATTCACATTAAAAAATAATCTGAAAATTTTAAAGCCAGCGAAACAACTAAATCTTAATCATATGAATTCATGGAGGTCACTTTTTTTACGTCTTTCCATCGTTATTGAAAATGACTATAAATTGGAAATCGTACCAAAGGTTATAAAAGGCCTTTTAATTTTGTATCAGATTATTACTTCCAAATGCTTTTTTTCATACTTTTGTATGGCATTGAAAATTGTAATATGTTTAAAAAATTAAAACATTTAATTGCTAATCGGTTTACAGTCATTTTATTGGTTTTTGTTGTCTGGATGCTGTTTTTCGATCAGAATAATATGATGAGACAATACAAGCTTACACAAGAACTTAATGAGGCAAGACAAAAGGAGCAGTATTACAAAAATGAAATCAAAAACGATAGCTTTGAAGTTTTGCAACTTAAAACCGATATAAAAGCCGTTGAGAAACTCGGCCGTGAAAAATACAACATGAAAGAAGATGACGAAACCATTTTTTTGATCGTCAGGGAGGATGAAAAGAAAGAAGGAGATGTTCTAAAATAGTCTTCAGGAAATCGGTTGTAATTTATCTCCCGGAAACCAAATACGGAGCTAACAATTGTCCGGTATTAATTAATTCCTTCTTACTTCATTACATTAAACACTAATAAAATATCCTTATTTGGGAGAATTTCGGCTTTTGCTGGCTCCAAAGTAACAATTCGTTTGCCCAGTTTTAACTCCCTGAAAAGTTTAGGGTTTTTCCAGTCGGTAAGTACGGGGGATATCAAAAGGCTTATTTGATCGATCAGGCTCTGATCGAATAAAACAGCACTTAAAGTCCCACCGTTGTCGGTGATCATCGTTGAAAAAGGATGTGTTTTCTGAAGTTCTCCAATTGCTTTTTCAAAATCAACTTTTACCACACCGGAAACGATAAAATCATAGCTCCTGTCGGCGAGGTATTTAAGGTAAGATTGTGGGGTTTCCTGCGATACAAATACGATTACATCCCGGCAATGTTCGTAGCGGCGAAATACATGAAGCAGTCCTTCCAATTTTCCTTCGGTATCGGGAATTACCCAAAATGGTCTGTTGTCGTTGTGGACAGGTTCTGGTTTAAGAAAATCATTATCTGTCTCGGGTGGTACTTCTTTTGAAAACATATAAATTCCTGTTTTTGCAGTATTTGAACCCACGAGATACATCTCTGCACCATAACTATTTACAATTCCGTAATAACATGCCATGTCGATTTGAAATCCGGATATTGAACCATCCAGGCTTACCTGGTTATGCATAATGATTTTTGCCATCAATTAAAAATTTTGGTTTGCAAAAGTAGAGATTTGACGGTTATTATCTCAGTCAGTTCGATTTTAAAGCTTGACATATCAATTACCAGATTTTATTGCAGAATCCAGTGTACATAGATTGGTAAATTATTATTTGCCTTTTCACACCGAAGTCAGCTATTTTGATTTTGAAAATCCCTGGTTACTACAATACTTACTTTTCTTTACATAGTTTTCGCGTAACACAAAAAGATCATAGTTTTGCGACATTCAACGTAAAAACAAAATCCTGCTATGTCATTTGTTACCAAAGAAAAACTCTTTTCCAGAGAGTGGTTTAAAGTTTACAGCCTTATCATTTTCGGAACCTTTATTATGGCCTCCGGTTTCGTTTTTTTTATAAATCCATACAAAATCGTACCTGGAGGGGTTTATGGAATTGCCATCGTAATTCATTACCTTACAGTGGATGTTTTTCCATTCTGGCCCCATGGTATTCCTATTGGATTGCTTGGCCTTTGTATGGATATTCCGCTGACCCTGATAGGAATTAAAATTCTTGGCCCCCGTTTTGGCATTAAAACCGTTGTAGGCTTTGTGATGACAGCATTTTTTATCGATTTTCTTACCCATTTTGTCGGTCAGGACGACCCGCTTAAATTGGGCGACCAGATTTTGCTGGCAAGTATTTTTGGGGGTGTGTTAATCGGTTTCGGTCTTGGTCTGGTTTTCAGGTCGCGTGCAACATCAGGAGGATCAGATATTGTTGCGATGATCATCAATAAATTTTCGGGATGGCCATTGGGTCAGCTGATGATTTTAGTGGATTCGCTCATCGTGTTTGTTGGCCTGGCAGCTTTTGGTGACTGGAAAATCCCGCTTTACTCATGGATTGTGATTTATGTTACTGGTAAAGTGATCGACATTACACTTCGAGGCATTTCCTACGAAAAAACCATGTTCATTGTTTCCGACAATTACGATGAAATCCGTTTAAAGATCATCAACGACATCAACCGTGGGGGTACGGTAATTGGTGGGAAAGGCCTTTATAGTGAAACCGAAAAAAGGATGATATACACCAATGTAAGCCGCCGTGAATACCAGGTTTTAAAAGACTTTATCCACCAGGTTGATCCCAATGCTTTTGTTACTGTAATTGATGCAAATGAAGTGCTGGGCAATGGTTTTAAACCTTTAAAGGAACTATAATGAAACCCGACTGATTCATTTCATTTTTCGAAAGCATAAACCGGAAGAAAAAACGGTTTGTCATTGAACATTCTTTCACTGGATTTCTATTCGATTACAATTTTTAACCATTGTGATAAATGACCATCGCCTGTAATATGAATTAAATAAATTCCCGGCCGCAGATTTTCCTTTTCAAAACTTAAATGTGAAGTATTTTGATATTCGGTGTTTCTGACTATATTTCCAAGCACATTAAAGATTGTGAGTTCAAGCTTATCAAACTTATTTTGGGACAATACTTCTATAAAGGTATGAGTTGTGAAAGGATTCGGATAAATCCGGATAGCCAATGACCGGTTTTCGACAATATTTTCATTTACTTGTACCATGATGCTGTTTACTTTCCCGGGAGTTCCATAATCGGGCGAAGCCATCCAACTCTCAGCAAGTGAATTATCAATGTACGGGCTGATCAATTCGAGGGTTGGACCATTCCCATCCGGCCCGGTTGGCCAGGGAGCGGAATCATCGTAATGCACGGTGTCAACCAATGTGCCGGAACTATTGTATAAACGAAGAAGTTCTCCACTACCGCTAAAACCAAAACCCATTTCACCAATATAATTATCTACATCAGTGAACAGTTCAGAAAAGTCATCCAAATCTTCACATAAAACAAGATACCCTAATGGGGCCAAAAAAGTGTTTTCAGGGAAAATAAAGGAGTGTTCATCATCCTCATCTTTAAAATACCAGTTCGAAATATTTAATGGGTAAGGTTGTGGATTATAAAACTCGACCCAATCTCCCGGATTGAAAACACCGGAAGAGTTATAATTTATTTCGTTGATAACCAATGTATCGGACGTTTGTTGCCCGGGTTCAAAAAACGCAAAAACTGAAGTGTCGGAAACAGGGTTCAGGTAAATGGTATCATTAATTTCGTTGTTACTCCAATGCGAAAAAATAAAACCCTCCTTTGCTTTTGCAATCAATCTTACAGGTACATTCTCGAAATAAACCCCGCTCCAGGGATATGGAACATCAGGGTTTTGGAGACCAACGGTTCCATGATTTATTTTAACCGAATTGATTGCAATTATTCCTTTATCGATGTCGGTATTTACCGTAATAATACAAGAATCGGCAAGCTGAAACCTGTCGCGGAGGTGCTGCCTCATGTAATATGGCCTGATTTGCGCAAATGCAATAAGCTCTGCACAATTCTGATCGGGAGGAATATTATCCCATCGAACGATATGTTCAATGATATCATGATCCATATTGGTTTTCATCGAATCGATGACATGAATTACCCTTTCAGGTAAAAAGGTGGTATTCATGTTGTCGCAAAACGAATTGATAAATGTGTTTTCAAAACCGGGATTTTCGAGAAGACTTCTTAAAATACGTGTTGTCCCGCCGTTACCGGTAGTGGTTTCGGTGAGTCTGTCGTAATCGGGATCCGCAAAACTAATGTCGGTATCGTAAAGTATCCAGCGCCAGCGCCCATCATGCCCATAAGGTGCATTTGGCATGTATTGTGGAGTTCGTTTTCTCCAGAATTTCATGTTGTTACCAAGGAAATCCGTGTTATTTATGTAAATTTCTACCAGAAAATGGGTCATATAATCTTCAATATCCATTTGGGTATTTACATAATTGTAATTAACCGGATCGATCAAGGAATTGTTGGAAACGAAATTCTCGATATTCGAATAATGCTGATATTCGTACTGATAACCGCTTGAAACTGTCATTGTCCGCGCATTTGCAATAATTACATCATTTGGATCCAAATCATAATGCTCTGCAAAATAATACGCATCATGTTTTTCACGCAAATTCATTATTCCCCAATATTCACCGTTAATAAAATGTACAACAGCTCTGGATGCTTGTCCGTCACAGGGTAAATGTCTGACGAGATGGTGAATCATGGCATCGTGAAAAAGATTATTCCACCAGTTATTTCCTGAGTTTCTGATTAAAAAGGAATTAAATTCATCAATTTCTTCATTACCAACCATCGGATTTTGTTTTAAGCCAGGAAATAGGACAAAATTAAAAACCCCTTCATCACCATATTTTTTCCGGGCTTCATACCTTAAAGATTTACGTGCCCAATTCGAAGAAAAACTGCCATGAATTCTGGCACCGGCATTTTGACGAAACTCAAGATTCCCCTGGTTGTCGAATAATTCGAAATGAAAAGGGCGTTCCCAGTCATCATGCCTGAAATTTGCATCCGGAACGCTGTTATTACAGGTTTGATCGTAATAATGGCCCGGAACATAAATTCCGGTATCATAATCAAACAGATTATAATCGGAGCCAACAACCGAAACAACTGGAAGCTGGAATTTTGTCAAGGCAGCAGAATCGACAAAATAGGTCTTTGTAATGATTTTACTTTGCAATGCGCCATCCTTCCAACAAGCTGCCTTCACCACTGTGGCCTTTGTAATATTTGAGGCCGGCGGTGTCCAGTCAAGGTAAGAAACTGCAATTTGAGACCGGTCGTTGGGAACATTGTACTTTGGGCCAATGATAATGGGTTGATTATAGATTTGAGTTGTTGATTGGCGGCTTGTTAATTCGCCTGAATTACAAATAGAATAGTCATATTTAACCGGAAACTGGAATGCTGGAATTGAACTAATATCAGGATCAGAGCCATCCAGCGTATAGAGAATGGTAGCGGCTGGGTCATCACTTACCAGAGAGAGATGAACGGTATCGGTGTAAAATCCGGCTTCATTGGAAAAGACTGGTGGTGTTAAAATTTCACTGAACGCCTGCGTATTGTTTTCACTTCCTGGAGTTGGTGAATTAAAGTATGCAAATCCATTTGACGAAGTTCCAAACGAATAATCGACATTTATTGCAGGGATGATTAACTGATCAACCGTTGTTCCGTCAGGCTTTGTCAAAATCAGCGTATCCCCGGCAGCGCTTAATTTAAAATTGGTATGAAATGACTGGAAAGGCAACTGATACTTTTGAGCGAGATAATTTTCGACTCTTCTGCGTTGTTCTTTCACAAGTGCTGTATCATAAACAATGATTTCGGCAATGTCGCCTGCAAACCGTTCAAAACCGTTTCCGATACGTGAAGCAATCCGCATCGAAAAATTCGCACAGGTATTAAGTGTAATGAAGTTAGTTCCCGCAAAGTTACCATTTACAAAAAAATTATCGCTGTTACCCGAATAGATCACACTGATAAACCTGGGGTTTTCATCCATTTGCGCGATTCCGTAAAATGTACTTGACCAATAGCTATTTCCTATGTATCCACCTGAGTTTATGGGTTTGCATGTCAGTCCGTAGGTGTTTCCGTAATCGCCGTAATGCAGGATATGGTTATTGTAAGCTGTATTCCCGCATGTCATATTGGCATTTGAAAGCATGACAATTATTGTACGTGAATGATTTCCGGTGGGAGGAGTCAGATTACTGATTAACATATGATTGATACCGTCGAACCGGAGTGCGGGGTGTTCAACAATAGCATCCTGAATTAAAAGGGGACGGGAAGAAACTGTGTTTTGCTCTGCATAATTTTGTCCGTCATGGCTTATCCACTTTTTTACATACGTCTCATTACCTATAACCGAAACCTGGTTTGTGTCGAGGGTGTTAATATCCGCTGCATTAAACCAGGCCATAAGTCCGGGAATTTCATCGGGTAATTGGGAGCCGGCCTGCAAATTTTTATCCGAAGCCCAAACCACTAAGTATTCACCAGGAATCAGCAGGTACCTGCTAAATACCCATTTAAATGGTTTGTCGGTTTCATCGCTAAGCCCATAGCCATAAAGGTCAATTATGTCAGCGGAATTGTTATAAAGTTCTATCCAGTCTGGGTGGTCCCCATCTTCGTCAGCGATAACGGTTGCATTATCCGACATGACTTCGTTTATAATAATTTGTTGCGCATTTCCAACATGCAGCCACACAAAAAAAGAAGCACACAAAACAAGCCATCTTTTCATAATAAATGATAATTTATTTCAGCTGTTTAAACAACAAAACTATACAATAACCTGGTCTTATAGTATGCATATTTACTTTTTTATTCGCTCCAAAAAAGACAAACCCTAATTTTTTTCATTTCTAAATAAAATTTTAACTGTCTAATTTACTGTATTTAATGTTCATAAATAGTAATATGTATTGGATAGGAATGAATTTAATTTAGTTCTATGTATTGCATAATACTGGAAAATGTATTATGTTTGCATCATGAATACTGAAAAAACGATATCACAGATGCGGAAAGGAGTACTTGAACTTTGCATTCTTTCGATAATATCCAAAAGTGACGACGCCTATGCGTCCGACATATTGGAAAATCTGAAGGAAGCCAAGCTTATCGTGGTGGAAGGCACCCTGTACCCTTTGCTGACACGCCTCAAAAATGATGGAATGCTCAGCTACCGCTGGGAAGAGTCCAAATCAGGACCCCCCAGGAAATACTATAAAATCACCGAAATAGGTGAAGCCGTTCTTAAGGAACTAACCGTTGGCTGGGACGAACTGGTCAACGCTGTGCAAGAAATTATTGAAAACGCAAACATCACATTGGAAAATAAAAATCAGGAATAAAAATGAAAAAGACAGTCACAATCAACATTAGCGGCATCATATTCCACATCGACGACGATGCCTATGAACGTTTAAGCCGCTACCTGAACAGCATAAAACACCACTTTTCGAAAATACAGGGAAAAGATGAAATCGTAACCGACATCGAAACCCGTATTGCTGAGTTGCTTCAGGCAAAAATTAAAGAAAACAAGCAGGTTATCACCATCGAAGATATCGGGGAAATTATAAGTTTAATGGGACAACCTGCAGAGATGGACGAAGATAATGAACATGAAAGCGAAAGTTATCAGCATTCATCCAGCTACTACCAGCCCAAAAGGTTGTACCGCGACCCCGACAACAAAACTATTGGAGGAGTAGCTTCAGGTCTTGCAGCCTATTTTAACATCGACCCTGTATGGGTTAAAGTTCTTTTTATAATTACACTATTTGCGGGTGGAACTGGCGTTTTGGCCTATATTATCCTTTGGATAGTCGTTCCGGAAGCAGTTACCACAGCCGAAAAACTCGAAATGCGGGGGGAGCCGGTTAACATCTCGAATATCGAACGCTCCATTCGGGATGAGTTTGATGGCATAAAAGGCAGAATGAATGAATTCGCTTCAGAAGCGAGTGAAACTTTTAAAAAAAAACGGCCTGGAGCAAAAACCTTCATAAATGATCTGATAAACCTGATAGGGACAATCATTGGTTATTTTTTCAAATTTATAGTGGTGATGGTAGGCCTTATCCTGATGCTTTCCGGTTTTGCTTTCATCATTATAATGCTGATAAGTATCACAGGATTATACAGTTTTTCGTTCTTTGAACATGGTGAGTTGATTAGTTTTTCGATACCCGTATTTCTACAGATGATATTTACAAGCCACTTCATTACGTTCCTTTCAATCACTTCCGTAGCGTTGCTCTTTGGCATTCCGGTTATTATGATGATTTATCTTGGTTTTAGGCTTATGCTGGGCGATAGGGTGAAAGTGAGATATTTTGGAACAACAGCTCTTGCTTTTTGGCTGGTTGGATTGGTATTGGCAGCATATGTGGCTGTAAATACAGGAAGGGATTTCAGGCACTCATCAAGGGTTAATAAAGATTATAATCTATCCTTAAAAGCAGGAAAATTGATGTATATCGACTGTAAGCTCGACAGTAGCTTCAAGGAATATGAACCCCATTTTCAGGTTTTTGGTCATGCATGGAATGCTGAATTCAGGGAGAATGGCTATCAGATATTCGCAATTCCAAAAGTGACTTTCGAAATGAGTAAAACAAATAATGCAAGGGCAAGCGTTACATTTTATGCCAAGGGCTCCGACAGGGATGAAGCGGAGGAACGGGCAAGGGCTTGTGTTTACAACCTTTCCTTTAATGATTCGGCTTTCATTTTACCCGACTTTTATAAACTGCCTCCGAACGAAATTATAAGAGATCAAAGAGTAAATCTGGTTATCGAAATCCCAAATGGCCAGGTTGTAAAGTTCAGCGAAAGCATGGAAAAATTATTATTCGATAATCCTTACGCCAATTTCGAAAGCAGGGATTTCCCGGGCAAAACCCTGATAATGACAGAAAATGGTTTGATCCCTTATGTCAAAGGTTCAGATAAGGACAAAAAAAACAATTCACAAAACCTCCGGAATCCCGGAAAACCGAATTCTCAAAGCGGACTGAATGAATATCTGAGTATGCTTTCATTGCAATTCGCGGGGCTTTAAAAAAGTGAAAATTGTTGGCCATTATGATAATTTAACAACCAACATTTTACATCTAATTTTTTATTTTCCAATCATTTATCATTAAAAGTCCTGCAAGCAAAATGCGGGACTTTTTATTTCGATTCCTATTTTATTACTTTTGTTTTTCTAACCTTCAAGAAAATAAGTAGTTATGGTAGGAAAAAAAGTAGCCAGGCAAGTTGATAACGATATTTATAAAAAAGAAGTTCTCGATGATTACCGATTGGCATGTGAAAGTCGTCAGGCTAGCCTTATCGGGCGCAGGGAAGTACTGACCGGAAAGGCAAAATTCGGGATTTTCGGTGATGGCAAGGAAATTCCGCAATTGGCCATGGCAAAAGTTTTTAAAAATGGCGACTGGAGGTCGGGTTATTATCGTGATCAGACTTTTATGATGGCTGCCGGAATGTTAACACTGGAAGAATTTTTTGCACAGGTTTATGGCGACACTGATGAATTGTTCAATCCAGGAACTGCCGGAAGGCTGATGAACAACCATTTCGCCACACGTTACATTAACACCGATGGAACCTGGATGACGCAAACCACAATGAAAAACTGCTCTGCCGATATTTCACCAACTGCCGGGCAGATGCCACGTTTGCTGGGGCTGGCCTATGCTTCAAAGTTTTACAGGAATAATCCGGCGTTAAAAACTTCAGATCAGTTTTCGATAAACGGCAACGAAGTAGCCTTCGGAACCATTGGTGATTCAAGCACTTCTGAAGGGGTTTTCTGGGAAACCATGAATGCAGCAGGCGTTTTACAGGTTCCCCTTGCCATGTCGGTTTGGGACGATGGTTTCGGAATATCTGTTTCAAGAGATGTTCAAACTGTCAAAAACAGCATTTCAGAAGCGTTAAAAGGCTTTGAAAAAACGGACAACAAGCCCGGTTTCCTGATTTATCGCGTAAAAGGATGGGATTATCCAGAATTATGCCGTGTTTATAGCGAAGGTATCAAAATCTGCCGCGAACAACATGTGCCTGTGTTGTTTCATGTTACGGAACTTACGCAGCCACAGGGTCATTCAACTTCCGGCTCACACGAACGTTACAAAACAGCATCAAGGTTGCAATGGGAAATGGAATATGACGGGATCCGAAAAATGCGTGAATGGATGGTAGGTACAGACATCGCACATGAGGACGAACTGGATGCTATCGAAAATGATGCTGCAAAACGCGCCAAAGAAGCAAGGAAGAATGCCTGGGAAAACTTTACGATTCCTTTAAAGGAAAAACGGAATGAATTTCTTAAAATGGTGGATATCAGCACCTGCAATTGTTCAAAAACCAGCAGGATTGCAGCAATAAAGGAGGATCTGGGGAAAGTAGCTGAGCCAATCCGGAAAGATACGATGTCGCAGGCCAAACGGATCCTACGCCTGATCTGCAACTCGTGCAGCAATCCTGAAAATTCACTCAAAACCAACGTTTCCAGGTGGTTTGATAAGGATATGGAAGATAGCCAAGAACGCTTCAATTCACATCTTTACAGTGAAGATCAGTTTTCGGCATTGAAAGTGGAAGCCATCCCGCCCATTTTTGAAAAGGACAACCGCTCTGTCCCCGGTCGTGAAATTTTGAGAGATAATTTTGATTATATTTTTAAAAACAATCCTCGCGTAATGGCATTTGGAGAGGATGTTGGAAAGATTGGCGGGGTAAACCAGACGTATGAGGGCCTCCAGGAGAAATATGGTGAACTCAGGATTTTTGATACGGGGATTCGCGAAGCCACGATAATCGGGCAAGGTATTGGCCTGGCCATGCGTGGTATTCGCCCGATAGCCGAGGTTCAGTATTTCGATTACCTGCTTTATGCCTTACAGGTGATGAGCGACGACCTTGCCACATTAACCTACCGCACCAAAGGAGGCCAAAAGGCACCACTTATCGTCAGTACCCGTGGTCATCGGCTCGAAGGAATCTGGCATTCCGGTTCGCCGCTGAGCATGGTCATTAATTCGGTAAGAGGAATACATGTACTGGTACCGCGTAACCTCACCCAGGCTGCCGGGTTTTACAATACCATCCTCGCCTCTGACGACCCGGCTTTAATTATCGAGCCGCTCAACGGGTACCGGCTTCGGGAACCGCGCCCTTCGAATATCGGCGAATTCAGGGTTCCGGTAGGTGTTCCCGAAATCCTGAAAACCGGTACCGACATAACATTGGTAACTTATGGCTCCTGCGTTCACATTGCCGAAGACGCCGTTAAGCAGTTGCAGGATTTTGGTATCGATGTCGAATTGATCGATGTTCAGTCCCTGCTGCCTTTCGACATCAATCATTCGATTCTCGAATCGCTAAAAAAAACCAACAAGATTATCTTCTTTGACGAAGATGTGCCGGGAGGAGCGACTTCATTCATGATGCAGAGGGTTCTGGAAGAACAAAAAGGATTTTTTTACCTGGATGCCGAACCAAGAACCATTACAGCCCAACCACATCGCCCTGCATACTCCACCGATGGTGATTATTTTTCAAATCCCAATGCCGAGGATGTTTTTGATGCCGTTTACAACCTCATGCACGACGGAAATCCATTAAAATATCCGAAGATTTTCTGAGAAATAATGGTCGATTAACCATTCCTGGGAAAAAAACCATGTATTGATTCTGAAGGAATAGCAATAAAAAACACCCCACACAGGAGGTTTTAAAACCTTCCGGTGGGGTGTTCAATTTATATCTGATTACTGATTTTATTCAAAGGTTATCGATTCTTACAATTCTTTGATTTTTATATTCCTGAACCAGACATCATCGCCGTGATCCTGCAATCCGATATATCCTTCCTCGGCAGTATTTACAAAATCCGGGAAATCTTTAAACTTGCTGTTGGCACACATTTCCTTCCACTCAGGCGTCCAGAGGTGATATTCGAGCACATTTACACCATTTACCCAATGGACCACAGTTCCCTTGTAAACCATGATTTTTACCTGGTTCCATTCGCCGGCAGGTTTCACAGTTTCGGGTTTTCCGGGGATCAAATCGTAAAGGGAACCGGCCATACGGTTGCCGTTTACACCCAATTTGGCATCGGGATGCCGCTCGTTGTCGAGTATCTGCATCTCAGGCGCCGATTTCCAGATGGGTTGGTCGGGTTTCTCCTGTGCCAGGTAAAAAATACCGCTGTTGCCACCTTCCGAAACTTTCCATTCGAGCGACAGTTCGAAATTTTTGTACTTCTTTTTGGTGATGATGTCGCCACCACCACCAGCTTCACCCCTGCCTGAGCCAATCACATGAAGCGTTCCGTCTTCGATCACCCATCCTTTTGCAGGGAAAGAGTCCTGGTTGTAGCCACGCCATTCGTTGGTTGTTTTACCATCAAACAGCGAAATCATGCCTTCTTCCTGCTTTTGCTGACTTTTGGGTGCGCATGCAAAGGCCAGTGCAATAATTATTACTAATCCTGAAATTCCTGTTAATGTTTTCATCTTTTAATGTATTTAATTTGAAATCTAAATTTGATTGGCAGTCTGGATAAAAGCCAATGACTTCTTTATCGGGACTTCTGTCCGCTGACTTCCGGAACTTTTAAAGTGTCCAGCCTTCGCGATACGTATGGCGAATGTATTCCTGAGCAGCGGGTTTGGCTTTCATCGTATCATATTGGGTATCGAAATGCGGATGGCCATTGATAACTTTGAATTTATCCGAAGTTACCACGCGTATTTCATCAGCATCCGTAAGGTTTGTAATTTCCATATTGGCACCATCCCACATGAGTTTACGATTTAAATCCTGCAACCTGACGGCGAGGTTCCCCATCACAACAAGTTCATTTAAGGGACCACTATAATCGAAGTTGGAAGAAGTTGGGACCCTGCTTTCGGGGCTTTCTTTGCAAGCCCTGATCCAATCGAGTTCATGACCGCCGTCCATAGCATTTTCAATCCGTCTGATTGATGGTGCCGGACGTTTATAATCTTTATTGAGTTCTTCCGGCAACAAGATTGGATTTCTACCATAACATTCGGTCATCAGTTTACCTTTTTTACCGACAAAAAGTACTCCGCCGCTGTGATCACCCATGATTTGACCGTCTTTCAATTCTTCAGGACGTGGTGGCATTAATCCGCCGTCGTACCAGGTAAGCTTCATGGCAGGAAGCTTTATTTTACCAACCTTCCCGCGATCTGGAAATTCGTAATGTACAACTTCGGCATGGGGCGCACTCTCGGTATTTACCTGTGTTGAACTGCCATAGATGCAGGTTGGATGTTCGAGTTTTAATGCCCAGAATGCCGGATCGACAATGTGACATGCCATGTCACCAAGCGCTCCTGTACCAAAATCCCACCATGCGCGCCAGTTCCAGGGAGTATATGCCGGATGGTATGGCCGCCATTTGGCCGGTCCGATAAAATTATCCCAATCCATTGTTGGTGGCAAAGAGGGTGTTTCCAAAGGTCTTTCCAATCCCTGGGGCCAGATAGGACGGTTTGTCCAGGCATGGACTTCCTCAATATCACCAATAGCACCATCCCAAATCAACTCAACGGCCTGGCGGATCCCATCGCCCGAATTTCCCTGGTTGCCCATTTGTGTGGCAACTTTGTATTCCCTGGCCAGACCGGCAAGCATCCTCGATTCGTAAACAGTGTGGGTTAAAGGTTTTTGAACATAAACGTGCTTACCCATCCTGATGGCGGCCGCAGCGGCAATTGCATGTGTATGATCGGGAGTAGCAACGATGACGGCATCAATTGATTTGCCCATTTCGTCGAGCATTTTGCGATAATCCTTGTACTTTTTAGCCGCCGGATAAGCCGCAAATGTAGCAGCCCCGTAATCCCAGTCCACATCGCAGAGTGCAACAATGTTCTCGGTGGCACAATTGTCAATATTTGTGGCCCCGATGCCACCAATTCCAATGGCAGCAATATTGAGCTTATCGCTCGGTGCCGTGTATCCCAGGCCGCTGATGACCTTGCTCGGCAGAATGGTAATTCCCGCAGCTACCGTCGCAACATTGCCAATAAAACGGCGGCGACTGATCATGTTTTCGTCATTTTCTTTCATGCTTTTTAATTTTTTATTAATACCTGAATTCGATCATTTTTTTCTTTTGAGTACTTTCATAAGCCAACTCAATAATGCGAACGACATCCTTCGCTTCATCCGGCTTAACTGCCATTTCGCATCCATTTACCAAAACCCGGTAAACATTTTCATAAAACCCGCTGTAATTACCGGCAAGCGTTTCAACATTTTCATCAACCGGAGTCCCATGCTTTTCTCGCACAAGATGGCCATAATATTCTGAAGATTCCTTCCCCCAGCCCTGAACGTCAGGCTTCATGCCTTTTTTTAGTGCTGCCTCCTGAGGGTCGATTCCATATTTAACAAAGGAACCCTTGCTGCCGTTAATGATGTATCTCGGCCCCGGGATCTTTACCATCATCCCGGCTTTTAAGACAACTTTAAAACTTTCGTAATAAAGTTGCAGGTCAAAATAGTCATCCACAGGACTTCCTGTACGCTGTTTGCGGATGTCGGCAAAGAGGCTTTGTGGCTTTCCGAATAACTGAATGGCTTGGTCGATGAGATGCGAGCCCAGGTCGTAAAGGATTCCAGCGCCGGCAAGATTTTCATCTTTCCAGCCTGATGCATTGAATTCCGGGCGGAACCTGTCGAAATGGGCTTCATATTCTTTAATCTCGCCGAGATATTTACCAGCAAGGATTTGTTTAATGGTCATAAAATCACCATCCCAGCGCCTGTTTTGGTAAACAAAGAGTTTCCGTTGGTTGATTTCGGATAATTTAATTAATTCATCCGCTTCGGCGGTTGTAGTTGTAAAAGGCTTTTCGATTACAACATGTTTACCGGCATTCAGGCATTCGACAGCCTGGGAATAATGAAGGTAATTGGGGGTGCAGATAAAAACAAGATCGATTTCCGGATCAAGAATTACATTTTTAAATTCCTTAACAACCTCAACATACGGGTAAATTTCCTGTGATTTTGAACTGTGTCTTTCTACAACTTTTACGATGGAAAAACCAGGATGAATATCCAAAAACGGTGCATGAAACACCCTTCCCGAAAGGCCAAAACCGATAATTCCAACCCGAATGATTTTATCCTTCATGATCAAACTTAAAAGGACAGCGAATTTAAAAAAATATAGCTTTTACGGATGCTTTCGATCGGATCCATTTTAAAGGCTTCCTGCTCAACAAAGAAGTGTTTCATCCCTGAGCGGTGCTTCATCCTGAAAACCTTTTTATAATTGATGATTCCATCACCAATCTCGGTACATTCGCGTTCCAGGGTGTTGTCCATATCCTTGATGTGCCACAACTCAAAACGACCCGGATATTTTCTGAAATATTCTTTAGGCTGATGCCCGCCATAAACCATCCAGAACAGATCGACCTGCATGAAAACATATTTTGGATTTGTATTTTCGATTAAAACATCATAAGGAATCTCATCTCCAATTTTTTCGAATTCGAAAGCATGGTTATGATAGCCAAATCCCAGCCCGGCGTCCCTACACAATTTCCCGATGGTGTTGAATTCATCAGCCAGTCGCTTATAGTCGTCAATCGTACTTCTCTTCTCCTTTGGGACCGATGGCAAAACGATGTAATTCATTCCTGCTGCAAGGTGGTCTTCAATGGCACTTTCGATATTGTCCAGGTTAACATTGCTGTGTGAACTCGTAGGTAAAAGACCAAGGCCGGTAACTATATTTTTGAATTCCTTTGGATCGTAACCGTAAAATTTCCTATCGCCATAACCGGCTGCTTCTACCGAATTGTAGCCTGCACCTCTGATTTTTTTTAAGGTTCCCAAAAAATCGGCAGATATCAAATCCCGGAGTGTATAAAGCTGGATTCCGATGACTTTTTCCTTAGGAAATGCAAGCAAATCCGAAGGAAGAATCATGCTTGCTGCAACCGTAGCAGAAATTCCCTTCACAAAAGTTCGTCTGTTCATAATTGTAGTGTTTATATTTTACAATTTATTTGCATCCTTCCTGTTTGTTCACCTTACACTTTTACTTACACAATCACCTGTTTTTCCTTATCCCAAAATGTTTTCCGGTTTTCGCGATAAGCAATAGTTCCCATATGGGCAGTCATAGCTTCTTCAAAACCACGGTAGATATTGCACATGGGCAATGTATTGCTCCGGATACTGTCGAGCCAGTCTTTAATGTGCAGGTGCGACGGGTCAACACGCCGGCCATCGCGGTAAGTGTAAAGCAAACCTCTGCCTGCAAAATATTTTTCGGTAGGTGAGGTGATGGCATCAACCTGTTTTTTGCCGGGATTGTATGAATAAATCGGAACAGCAGGGTCAATAATCCCGGCATCAATTTTTTCTTTGTACCTCACCGAGGCCGGGTCGGCATAAATATCCAGGTTATTATCAATCGTCATCCAGGCATCGTTGCCCATGATGAGGCGGCCGCGGGATTTCTCACTGGCCTGGGTAGCGCTGTAAAGAAGCGTGAGATCTCTGTCGGGATATTCGAAGGCCATTTGTAAAACGTCAGGAACAGTACGCCCATCCTTATAAAAATAAATTCCACCGGAAGCCACGGCAGAATGAGGGATTCCCAGGCCAAGAATCTGATTCATGGCATCGTAATCGTGGGTAAATAAATCGCCCGAAAGACCTGTGCTGTAATCCCACCAGCATCTCCACCTGAAAAAGCGCTCCAGGCTGAAATCATGATAGGGAGCCGGTCCCAGAAATTGTTCCCAGTCGATATTATTCCGGCTGGCTTCTTCATCGATTTTATAAACCCATGCACCTTC
>Ga0172375_10004658_pt1 | contig 20124 bp, 20 predicted proteins | sample LakKiv1m_FD_114537 | JGI IMG/M metagenome (GOLD analysis project Ga0172375, IMG submission 114537) | Freshwater microbial communities from Kabuno Bay, South-Kivu, Congo - kab_092012_11.1m | ecosystem: Environmental > Aquatic > Freshwater > Lake | place: Democratic Republic of the Congo...
GAGTTTCCACCAGCCTACAGGACCACCTTTGTTATAGTCGTAGGCGACTTGGGCCGGGGTACGAGCGTAGTTGTAGATGCGGGCGTTGTCAATGGCGCCGTCCCAGATATAATTTACGCCACTAATTAGAGTGCCGATAGCAAAAGGAGCAGAGATATTTATGGCGGGTGAAGAGGTACCGACTTGACTTATAATTTGATTGTTGATGAATAATTTTCGACCGGTGGGCGACCAGGTACAAGTAACCAATACCCATTGATTGACAGGAAAGGAATAATTATTTTGGCCCATGGATGATGCTCCACTACCACAGCGGAGATAACCAGAACTAAGACTGGTACCATACCAGTCAATCCAATATTCGGCTTGGCCTGCACCACCGCCGGTTAATTTGCTGAGAATACCTCGAAAATAATTAGTGACACCGTCGGTGCTGGGACCGGCGCGATTGGATTTGACCCAGGCTTGTATGGTGCCATTATCGGATAAGGTTAATTGAGTGGAGGGAGCAGTGGAATTGATTTGTTGATTGGTACCATTAAAACTCAAGGCTTTCCCAAACTTTCCCAGTGACCAGGTCGGAGAACCAATAGAAGATAAATTGGTGTTGTTGCCGCTGGTGTCGAAGGCGGTGGTGCCGGTGCCTTCTTCAAATTTATATTCAGCCACAGGATTGGCACAATATGTAACATCGCCGGGGATACAATAGTCGAGGCTAGTAGTAGTGGCGCCGATAGTTTGATTTGAACTGCCGAAGACAAATGAGGCATTAGCGTTATAGTCTTGCTTAACTTCATCCGAACTTAGGGCATAGTTGTAGATTTTGACGTCATCAATTTGGCCATTGAAATAGTAACCACTGTTAAATCGGCCAATATCAACACCACTGGTTCCATTACCAATGGCGGTGACGGTGGCAGAGCTACAACCTATTCCATCGATATAAAGAGTGGCACTAGTTCCACTTTGAACAGCTGATAAGTGATGCCATTGATTATTTGATGGGGGAGTACAGTTGACAGAAGTTGCTGAACCACCGCGCCATTTGAGGGTGTTTGATTCAAAAAATAATTCCCATTGAACGTTGACTGGATTTTTACCAACAATAAAACCAGTTTGATTAAAGTTAGAGGATTTGACCCAGGCAGAGACGGAGATGTTATTGGCAATACTTAATGTGGGTATGGATACATAACTCGTGCTGCCATTGAAACTTAAAGCTTTATTTAATTTGCCACCGGTCCAGGTAGGAATAGTAGAACCCGAGAGAGTGCCGATTAAAGTACCGCCGATACCACTGTTATTTGCCACACTGCCATAACCTTCATCAAATTTATAATAAATTAACGGGCCGGCGAGTTTGGGTGAGACAGACGAACTGCCTTGCATGTCTTGAATAATTTGTTCTTGATTACGGGCATAATTATAGATTTTGACATCGTCGAGAAGACCGGAATAAGGTCCGTATTGGGAGAATACTGTGTAATTTACCCCAAACCGGTATGGTTGACTTCCGGGGGTGGAATAAGTAAAAGTATATGCGGCAGTGGTGACAGCAATGCCGTTAACGTATAAAGTGTATTGGGCGTTGGTAGAATCGGTTTTGTTGGCAACTGCAGTTACATAACTCCATTTGTTGTATAAACCGCCGGGAATAGTGGCGATTAAAGTGGTCGTACCAACACCACTGTAGGTTAGATTCCAGGCTAGAGAAGTGTTGCTAGCAACAGTGAAGGCACTTCCGGTGTTAAAATTTGAATCATATGCATTGGTAAAAATGGCACCAGTACCAGTGGGGTTAATCCAGGCATTAAGGGTATAGCTATTTAGATTATTGTTTAAATATAAATTAGTATCGACGTAGGCTTGGGTGCCACCAATGCTAATGGCCTTGCCGACTTTACCATTGACCCAGGAAATGGGATTCCAAAATATACCGATTTTGCCATTGCCACTACTGTCAAAGGCGGTGGTGCCGGTGCCTTCGTCAAATTTCCAATAGCCCACTGGCCCGGGGGCAAAGTTATATAATGCCTTAACTTCGGTAGAACTTAGAGCACGGTTGTAAAGTCTTAACTCATCAATCATACCTGTATAATAATAATTTTGACCTGGTTTCATATTGCCAATATATAAATTTGGTCCGGCGGTTCCAGATTTGGCAGTGGCGGAACATTGTGTTAGGACTTGATCTTGTCCATCAACATAAATTTTATTTTTTCCAGTATATGCACCGTTATAAAATATTAAAGATAAATAAGTCCAGCGATTGGTCAAACTAGTGGGATTAATACCATATCCATCACTGGCTCCGGTATTAAAACCCATGCATGTTGAAGAAGAAAACCAAAGTTCATATACACTACCTGCAACCCCTCCTAGATTAATAGGGATTTTACCTGCATTACCATTCCAGTACATCCAAAAACTGACTGTATTATATCCTCCGGCAGTAGTATTGATGGTGGAGATGGTTGTTCCAATGTAATCATTGCTACCATCAAAACTTATTCCTATTCCATATTTACCATTCGACCAGCTGGGGGCACTAGTACCGGCAGCAAAAATTGCAGTGTTAGAATTTCCTGATGAATCGGCGGAAGTTGTGCCCACACCTTCGTCGAATTTGTAGTAGGCGATGAGGCCGTCACTAAGAGATTTTCCGGATTGAGGAGCAAAGCTGGTGTTGTTTGAACCGGTGGCATAGTCTTGTTTGATTTGAGCGGCGGAGCGGGCGTAGTTATATAGTTTCATGTCATCAAACATGGCGTTTGGGACTGCACTACTGTCAATTAATTCAAGTGGAAAATTGTTACTGTATGGACTAATGGTACGATTGTTTTGAGAACGCATGACTCCGTCGATCCAAATTTCGAGTTTTGTACTGGTGACTCTGCCAACGACATGGTGCCATTTATTGGTGTTAATATACCCACTGGCGACAGATAGAGATGTGGCATTGCTGGCCAGACTGTTCCCGATAAATAAAGAAATTTGATTGTTGTAGCCGTACCACATAAAACTATTGTTAGCGGCTTGACCCGTAACAGATTTTCCAAAAAATGATCCATAGTCTTTGTGACTATACCAATAAATCCAAGCTTCGGTGGTGAATTGGTCGGTAATGTCTAATGATGGTCCTGTGCCGGCAACCATTGAACCGCTAGTGCCATTGAATTTTAAACACTTACTACTGACACACTGATCTTCAGTTTGCCAAGTTGCTCCAGTAAATATTCCGTTGTTGTTGTGGCCAGAGGAGTCAAAGACTGAGGTGCCAACCCCTTCGTCAAACTTCCACCAGGCGACAGGGCCACCGCCGGTTTCTTCGGCGGAATAGGAGCCGATGGTGGAATTGGAGGCGGCAGTAGCAAAATCAGCAGCGGAAAAACCATTGGAGGCGGCGGGATTGCCGTAATAGGCATAAATAGTTTGGGCGCCGGAGGGATAGGAACTAAAGTTAACATGAAAGGTAACATTGGTAGTACCGGTACCGGAGACAATAAAATAACTTAATATATTTCCGGATGAGTCGGTAAAACGAAAATCGCCGTCATCGGCTTGGGCTTTGGAAGTGGAGCCAATATTAATTGAAGTAGTGATATAGACATTAGTTTCGCCAACATTATGCCCCGAGATATTTATGGCTTGGCGATAACTCCAGCTATCGTTCCACCACCCCGCCGCTGCGGGGTACGGTTTTTGTTGGATGCGGAGCAAAAGAATAATGGGAATGAGAAGAAAAGCGATGATGATAAAAAGAGATTTGTAAGAAAGATTTTGCACTAGATTATTTTAACTCATCGAGTGTCTTTCTTTCATCTGGGGTTGGTTGACGATTGTGTTGATAGTGTTGGTCACAAATGATTCTTATACCGGTTATTTTTTTGTTTTCGATGTGAACTTGACCTGGATATTTAGCTCCTGTTTCGACACAGACTGAACATGGCTGTCCAGGTTTTAATTTATCAAATGCTGTTTGACTCATGCCATATTGTATCAATAAAAGACCACTCTAACTTTTTGAGGTATGGCTTGATTATCGATTTTGGCCATAACTTCGGTTTTCTGAGCAACGGGAGTGGATAGATCAAAGACGGCTTTGCCACTATCATCAGTGATTGGTTGAACATCACTGATAGAGATAGTTTGGGGTAGACTGAGACTGACGGTTTTGTTGGCGATACCAATTCCACGTCCGTCAAGGATAAAAACTGTAATTCGTAATTTTTCTTTACTGTCGGCTTTGGCTTGAAGAGGAGAAGCAAAAAGATAAGAATTTTGAAGAGCTATGGGCGAGGTATTGCTACTGGTGGCTTTCCCAGAAAAGATAGTAATGCGAGCTACTAGACCGAGGGTGGAGGCTAAAGCTAGAAGTAGAAATATCAATAAAATTAGAGATTTTTTGTTGGACACTAGTTAATTATATGCCGTTTGAGACTGAGTGGGTAGCTGAAGATGGCAGGATAATAATGTTTTTTGTGTTTGAAATAGTTAAATAATAAATAAAGAAATATAAAAATAGAAAGCGAAAAAATAACAACTATAAAAGTGTAATTTTGAGTGGGTAAAAGATATAAGAGAGTATTTGATTTGGGACTAAAGTTGTCAGAATATTTGACAGTACTATATAAACGATAGTTGCTTTGATAGGCGGTGGGTAAACTAAAACTATAATTACCGGTGCTATCTGTTTGGGTGCTATAGACTGGCAAAGCAAATGCTTCGGCCGGTTTGACGAAAACGGGAGCGTTGTCTTTGACTTGATAAAAATGAATTTCTACCGTAGAGTTGGGGATACTTTGGCCAGAAGCATCCACAGAATTGAGAGTAATGGTGGGTGGCAATATTATCGGACCAATATCGGTGTGATAATTGGTGGCCGGAGGAGCGGGGATACAGGTAGGTAATGAGCGACGACCAGAATCATCAAGAGAAGAAAGGCAGAGTTCGCCGGGATTTTTGGGAAGCAGGGTTTTGTCAAACAGATAATAACCTTCGCTGTCGGAAAAAGTGACGTCAAAAACATTTTGACTGCTTAATTCAACTCTGATTTTGGGAGCAGTGTATCCAAAGATAGTGACTCGGTTTTCACCAATTGATGCAGAGATCTTGACATCCACGGTTATTTCTTATCTTGATATTTTTTCTTGAGAGTTTCAAGTTCTTTTTCGAGCTCGACTACTTGGTCCTCGGTGGCAGTAGTATCGGTTGTTTTGCGACTTTTGATAAGTTTAACGATAATCAGAGTCAAGACTATGGCTACGACGACCAAGATCATTAGTCTCCATGGCATGACCCAGAAGAAAATGGTGGCAGTAACTAATTGACCTTTGGTGCCGTAAGCGGCATTAAGAGTGGCAGCATAACGACCAAAGAGCCATTTTTTCTCTAAGGTATTTTGAAATTCACGAGTCGTGTTGGGAAAGATATTGGTAGTAGCCAAAGCTAATTGAGCAGTTTTGCCGCCAAACCAGTTGGTAACATTAATACTACCGGCTGGAGTAATGTGAATGTCGGACAAGTTGGAGACAATGGCGGAGAAATTGATAGGACCGTATTCAGAAAACTTCGGAGCAGTAAAATCAGTGACCTTAGCATTTTCTTTGATATCGCCGGGGACGGTAATGTAGACAAGAGTGCCGACATTGGTTTGAATAGCAGTGCCAGTTTGATTCATAACGACAGAGCTATCGGGGGTGTGGAGAATCATAGCGTAATGACCGCCAGCGAGAGCGTCTTTGGGAATAAGGACAGAGACCATTAAAGATTTTGTCTCTCCGGGTTTGATTCTGATTTGAGTGGGGGAAACCTGAATCCAGTTGGAAGCTGCCCAACGATTGGTAGTTTGGTCAGAATTGTCAATTTGGACCGGAGTGCCTTTGTCGTCAGTGACGATAAAATCGCGTAATGTAGTGTTGACAATTTTGTCAGTTTTGGATTCGTTGCGGATTTTGATGGGAGCAGTGACAACGTCACCAGGTTTGCCTTTTATTTCAAGTCGGGGAGGAATAACCGATAATCCGATAGCTTCTTGAGCATTAATACCAGTATTAAGTAGTAAGTAGTAAGTAGCAAGTATGGAAAGAAATAAGATATTTTTTTTCATAGTTAAAAAGTGGCGGTGGCGGTATATGTAACTTTGGCCTCGTAATCACCGGCGGGCTGAGCGGTAGTAGCGGTGATTTTGTAGCAAACAAAGGCAGACTCGGTGGTGGCTGGCACTGAAGTCTTTTTCATGATTTCCTGTGCGCCGGCATATCCGGTAGCAAATGATTTGTATGTGCCATTGGCAAAAGTGATACTGGAGCCGACACCTGAGCTAAACATAGTGTAACCAAATTCTGATTTGGCAGTACTGGTATTCCAAGCAGAGGCGGTGGTTGAGGTACAAGATCCGCCGCAAGTGACGTCAGGAATAGTAGTGCCGTTGCCGTCAGCGGCAGTTAGTCCAATACCTCTCATAACCGCATCTTTGTAGGCAGTAACAACATATCCGCCAACACCGTTGGTAACGCAGGAGAGTCGTTGGGCTAACATGTTGCTGGTACCGATACCCAAAGAGCCGAAGACAACTTGATCGCCGTTGGTAAAGGACGAGCCTGAACTAAGTGATGTGCCGGTACCGCAAGCTGTCGAACCGGTGTCAGTAGCACCAAGACCGTCAATGTAGAAAGTTAAAACCGGGTCAACAGTGGCAGTGATACGCACTGCTTCGACGATAGCGATTTTACCGACTGATTGGTCAAGCAGGGTAGAAGATGAATCTAGATGACGGACAATGTAAGTGAATGAATCAGCGTATCCTTCGGCAGTTCCAGCGTGAGTTGGGCTGGGATTGATGAGAGCAGAAGTACCGACTCCGACAGTGATAGTACCGGTAGCGCCGGTGCCGGCGGGGTTGGTGATGCCGACTCCTAGAGCACACTGAATAACGTGATAATAGGAAACAACGGCGGGGCTACCTAAGGCAACACCGAGTGTGGTACCAACACTGGCGGTGGCACCCCAAGGACAGGTGACTTGGGTAGCGGAAAGAAATTTAGAATCAAAGCCGTTTTGGTCAGGAATACCATCGCTCATGCTTTCGCCAACAGTGGTAGTAGCTTTAATTAAAAATTGCCAAAAGCCGCCCATAGCGTTAACTTGAGGTTCGAAAGAGACGGTGTGGATAGCTGAACGGGTAGCAATGACGGTACTGCTGTTGGGTACGGGTACGGCAGAAATGCCGGTATTTAACATAATTGAACCGGTAGTACCGATATCTTTGATAGTATAAATAGCTTGACTACCTCCGGTACCGATGGAAACGGTGTCACCGATGAACAAATTGTTGGAAGTGCGGGAAGGAAAGGAATTGCCTAAACTAATCTTAATAGTTGAATCGCCGAGGGAGACACCTGCACCGACTCCGGCATAGTAGGAAAACTGAGAATTGGAGATGACATCTTTGGTGTTTTTGGGAGGAATAGAAAGCGATTGCTTGACCCTAAATGTGGCAAAAAGTGAGGTAATTACTAATAGAAGTGTGGCAGAAAGTAAGATTTTGCGTGTCATTTTTTACAATTGTTTAGTTTATTACCTAATATATAAAGATAAAGCTTGTGTATAGCCGTGTCAATAGGATAGGTAAAACTACTACAATTGAAAAATAATCCGCTTGCTTTTTTGTTTGTTTTTTTGTTGGGGTGGTGTGTGTTGGGGGTGAAGGCTTTTGGCCGCAGTCCGCCAAGAGGCGGACTGCGTTGGGCCAAGAGTGAAATCAAATGTGGAGAGCTTCGAGAATTGTCCCTAAACCTATTAAAGAAACTGCGATTATAATAAGCAACCCCATGATGGGATCACTTACCGAACCCCCGGTGTGGGGATTCTCAAAAATTGGAGATACGATTCCGACGAATAGTCCGGCGGCAATCAATTTAAAACTTAGTTTCATGTTCATGACTTTCTCCTTTTTTGACAAACATGGATGGGATTGACTAAAAATGCAGCGCATTTATAGATTTATCCCATCCATCAAGCAAGCGGATTGTGAAAGAGCGGTTAACAACACCGTTATTGATGCATAATCAATGTGTATTGTTAAACAAGGATAGTATCTCATAATATAACGCTATTGTCAAGAAATTATACTTTAAACCCCTCCTTAATCCTCCCCTTGACAGGGGAGGAAAGATGAAAAGATAATAAATTTAATTATATTTTCCCCTGCCCTGTCCCACCAAAGGCGGGCAGGCAAGAGAAGGGGTGGGGGAAGGGTTTAAAATGAAAAATGGGGTTGTTTATGAAGCAAAGACGCATAAATATCATTTACGATATTGGGATTCATTGACTTGGGCAGCCAGAAATAATAGAAAGAAAGAAACTGAAAGCGAAAAGATAATTTGGAATAGTTTATTAAGAAAGAAACAACTCGGAGTAAAATTTTCTCGCCAAAAACCCATTGACAGATTCGTAATTGATTTTTATTGTTCTGAGTTGTGTTTGGCAATAGAAGTTGACGGCGGTTCACATAAATCTAAGGTTGGTAGAGACAGAATGAGAGACCAATTTTTAAAAACTTGTGGGATAACAACACTTAGATTTAGCGACAAAGAAATATTAAGTGATTTGAATAGCGTTAAACGGAAGATTATTGAATTTATTGGACCCCTGCCCTGTCAAGGGAAGGGGTAGGGGAAGGGTTTAACGTTGGATAGACGTGCGTTTTTTAAACACGAAAATGAGACTGAGTAAAGCTAGAATTAGCACTAACGTATATGGAAAAACAAAAAATGTAGTTGAGGTAGTGGCTCCACCAAGGGTAGGGTCGAGAGTAAGGGTGGCGGTATATGAACCTGGCCAAAAAGGCGGAGAAAAACGGCAGGGTATTGGTAGATTATTATCGAGACAGACGAGAGAACGGGAGTTGCCGGAGAGAACATTGTGAGGGAATATAGCCATTTCTTTGAGGATTAAGTCATTTTTGGTTATAGTTATTTTGCCCATTGCTTTGGCATAATATTTTGATGTGTTGAGAACTGAAGTGTGAAATTCGACGGCAGGAAATACAACGTCTATAAGATGGGGAGAGGAATTAAATTTGTTTATGGTAAAAGTGGACGTTTGATCCTCACTTTTGGCAAAGGAGAGAAGAAGATGTGAGCCAAGGCGACCGGTGGTTGTCGAACCACTGCCGTCACTGGTATATTTATTACTTTGATCTTGGTTGATAAAGAAAGTGTAGTAAGCATCGGAGAGTGGCATACTTGAGTCGGATTTGATTTTGAGAACTATTTGGCGATTTTCCTGGGGGTGGAGGACAAAGGTTTGGCCGAGAACAAGATCAGAATTACCGAGGCTAAATTGAATTTTGGGGTTGGGAGTGAGGTTGTCATAAGTGACAGAACCGTCGTCGCCAAGTGGAGCAAAAGGGAGAACTTCGGTCGATAGGACAATCGAAGAATTGGAATTATTGATGACATTGTAGGCTTGGGTAATGGTGACACCCGGTTTACTAATCAACTCTGTTTGGGCTGGTTTTAAAATTAAATTTAGTGAAGCCATGTTAATATTTGGGGACAGCAATAAATATAGCGGCGTTTTCATATTCGCCGGCTGGTTGAATGGAGGAAATGTTGGCTTTGTAAGAAATTTTGGCAGAATGATCTTTGACGGGCAAGTTTTCGGACATAATAATCTGGCCGAGGGTAGAAAAAGGCCGGTAATAAGAATTGTCTAAGAAATAATCGCTGGTGCCGATACCGGTGGCGACCCCGCTATTGTTGATACCAATTGCATTAAAACCAAAACCATAAGCGGAGGCTGAATTCCAAATTCCTGAAGTATCGGGGGTACAACCGGAATTACAGGAGGTGTCGGGGATAGTCGTACCGGTAATAAGAGATAAAGGATGATTGTAACGGGCAAAAATTTGGTAGCCATGCCCAGAGGGGGTAGTAATAGTAATAGTATTGGTGGCAGTGGTAGCGATACTGGCAACGAGGGTTCCCAGAGGCACAGTCAAGTCGTCGATTATAAAAGAAAATTGATTCGAGGAATCATAGATGTATTGAAAACCGGATTTGACGATATAGCCAGTGGAATTGTATTGGCCGGGGGCGTTTTGGCCGACAGTGTCAGTCAAAAAATAGCTAGTGGAAGTTTTTTTGCCGGAAGTAATGTTAAAATTACCCCAATCGATAATGTAGGAAGGAGAGACAAAGTGCTGGGCAAGGGCAGTATTAGTGAATAGTGAATAGTGAATAGTGAATAGTATGAAAAACAAAATTATTTTATATTTCATCGGGGGTAGAGCTAATTTCGGTGGTTAATTTTTCAGAAGAGTTTAAAAGCGACTTAGCACTGGTTTTGATTTTTTTGAGATGTTCCTTTTGGGTATAAGACAGAGGAGTGCTTTGAAGTTGAGAAGTGCTATCGATGATGGTGGTAATGCCGGTTTTGAATTTCAAATTGAGCCAAAGTAGAAAGTCGGTTTCATCGCGAATAATGGTTTGGCTTTGCCGACCGACAAACCAGACGAGCGGAGTAATTAAAATTAGGGCAAAAATAGGGACTAACGATAGTAGTGAATTGAGCGACTGACAGAGAATCAAAATGAGGACCAGGGAATAAGAAAGGGAGATGATGGGGTGTTCTTTTAGGGCGATAACGAATATCAAAAAATAAACTAGAAAATAAAAAGGTGAATGGATACCGTTGGTGCCAAATACGATGAGACTAACGATGAAGGAAACGAGAAAGATGACCGGCAAATTGCGGCGATTAAATATTATAAAGAGGACTGATAAGGTGGCAATGAATTGAGGCAGAAGATGAATTAAAGAAGTTAAGGAGATAAGATAAGCAGTTATCGAGGTAAGGGATAACAAGACGATGGTGGCCAAAGGTGACATAATTAATATTAGCAAATTTAGTGGTATATTGGTTTATGTATGATTGGTTACATCGACTAAAATTAGTTGATGGACTGTTGGCAGCGGGATTGGGTTTAATGACGGTGGGTATTGGTTATAATTTGCAGACAAAATTGACAAATCCAAGGGTAGAGTTGATTAAAGGAAAAGTGACGCCAACTGTGGTACAAGTTGATAGTAAAGTAGTGTTTGATATATCAGGCGAAGTGGTAAAACCGGGGGTATACAAATTAGCCAAAGGCAGTCGGATACAGGATGGATTGGTGGCGGCAGGGGGATTGGCAGCCAACGCCGATCGAGATTGGGTAGCCAAGAATATAAATTTGGCAAAAATAATCGGAGATGGAGAAAAGATATATATACCCCGCCGACAGCTGACGCAGTCAGGCGGGCAGGCTCAGGTTTTGGGGAGTCAAAGTCAAATAATAAATATAAATACAGCGGGGATAGATGAATTAGACAAATTAAGCGGAGTAGGTCCAGCGATTGCCCAAAGGATTATTGATTATCGGGACAAAAGTGGTGGATTTAAAGACGTAAATGAAATTAAAATGGTGTCGGGGGTGGGAGATATATTGTATGAAAAGATAAAAGAACAGATTGGAATATGAAAATAAATATCGGATTATTTATTGGATTAATTTTGATATTCTGGTTTGTAAAAAGGGATAGTTTGATATATGTAATCAATTGGAGTTTGCCCCAGCAAGAGGCAGGGTTGATGGCGGGAATATTGTTGGGGGATAAAGCCGGTTTTGATAAAGACTTTTATGAAAAGCTAACCAACAGCGGTCTGATTCATCTAGTAGTTGTGTCAGGTAGTAATGTGATGCTGTTAATAGGTGGACTGATAGAGCAAATGGCCAAGTGGCTGGGTCGAAAAAGATCAATTTTGGTCGGATTAGCAGTGGGTTGGTGGTATGTTTATTTGGTGGGTTGGGAAATACCAGTGCTGCGGGCAATGCTCTTGATGTCAATTTTGTATTTTGCCCAACTATTGGGAAGAAAATATAATTTATGGCGAGCATTGAGTCTGGTAGTTTTGATGATGGTTGTGGCTGATGTTCGGATTTTGGCGAGTGTTAGTTTTTGGTTATCGATAATGGCATTTGTGGCGATTATCACGATTAGATCAAATGACTTTATGAAAACGATTTGGGTGAGTATTTTTATTAGTCCGATATTAGCCATGGTATTTGGGAAAATTAGTTTGATTTCACCTTTTTCAAATTTTTTGGTGATAGGTATAGTCGAATGGCTAACGGTGATGGGGGCGCTGGGGTTATTTTGGTTGACGATTCCGATGTTAAAATATTTGGAAATTGTAGTGGAATTGGGAGCAAAATTTCCGGTAATGGAGATTAGTTTCAATTGGATGATGTTGATAGGCTATTATCTAATATTGTTATATTTTTTAATATTAAATAAAAAAAAGATTAGCCCTTATTAGTTTGGTATTGTTGGCGGTGTTGGTGATAATAACTTGGCCTTCTTCAAAGGTAAAGGTAGTATTTTGCGATGTCGGGCAAGGGGATGGAGTAATTGTAATGCAAGGAAGATTGCAGATATTGATAGATGTCGGTCCGGAAAATAATAAAATGGCGGGGTGCTTATCGCGTTACTTACCATTTTGGGACAAAACCATTGAGGCGGTGATAATTAGTCACAATGACAGTGATCATAATGGAGGTTTAAAACAAGTGGAGAAGTATTATAATGTACAAAAAATTTATTCAACTGATTTGGCCAAAAATGATATTATTAAGTATAATCAGATAGAGTTTGAAGTATTGTCTTCAGTTCAAAACTGGGGGAATGATAATGAGAATTCGGTGGTAGGAGAACTTAAATATAAGGACCATAAAGTTTTATTTTTGGGAGATGTGACTAGTCAAGTGGAGCAGAGATTAGTTTGGAGAAAATATATAAATAAAGTTGATGTGTTGAAGATTTCGCATCATGGGTCGGCGGAGGCAACAAGTGAAGAATTGTTAGAAGCAACAAAACCGATGGAGGCGATTGTCAGCGTGGGGAGAAACAATAAATTTGGCCACCCGACAAAGGTGGTATTAGATCGGCTGGAAAAGTTGGGGGTAAAAATTAGGCGAACGGATAAGGAAGGGGATATACTATATATATGGTAGTTAGACTAATTGTAGAAGATAAAAATTTGTTGGGTTTTGATGAAACAACACAGGAGTGGGAAAGTTTTGGCAAATTACCAAAAGCGAGAAGGGTGGATAATGTACCGAAAAGAATGAGATGGCTTGATGGGGCTTATTTGACTCCGGAGCAACAAGAACGAGAAAGGTATGACAAGAGGATGAAAACTGCTTGATTGAAGGAGGGGTATCTCAATTTTTCTGACTAACGGTGTCGTAGACCATTTGGGAAACATCCTTGATAGTTTTTTTGAGTGAATTAAAATTGTTGCCCCGAGTCATGACACAGAGTAGATATGGTTTGCCAGGTAGATAGACAATGCCACAATCATGAAGTTGTTTGAGGCCGGTATCAAGATATTGGCGTTCGCCGAATTTGTGAGCAACGATGATATCTTTGGGCAAGCCGGCGACAAGTCCATCCTTGAATTCAATCTGGCCGAGAACTTTAAGGGCGTATTCTGACATTTCAGGGTTAAGATAGGAGGCATTAAATAATATTCGAAAAAATGAGGCATAGGCTTTGACAGTGACGATATTGCCGTTTGGATTTGCGGTGGCACGGCTGATATCGACGCCTAAATCTTTATAGACCTGGACTATTTCTTCGCCAGTCATTTGATCGTTTAATAATTTATAAGAAATATCGTCCGAATAAATAATCATTTGTTCGATGAGCTGTTTGACGGTGTATTTTTGATTAACGACGAGTGTGACCCTGGGTTGAATGTTTTGTACCCGAGAATCGTAGGGCAGAGTATTGAAAATTTCTTTTGACAAGAGCGAGGGATCGGATTCGGCTTTTTTTAGATAAGCCATCATCAAAGGGACTTTGATCAAACTGGCAGGAGAAAAATACTCTTTTTCGTGAATCCCAAACCAAGGACCGTTGTTCATATCTCGATAGTAGACAGAAGTAGAATCGTCCAGAAAAGAACTGAGTTCGTTTTTGAGTGAATCTAAATTGGTGCCACGGCTGACGGCATCGGTATCACACTCGAGCAGTGGGTTGACAAATTTATAATTGCTGGGGTTTCGGACTTCAGATAGCTTAGGAATAATTGGGTCGTTGTGAAATAGGCTATGAAGAACATAGCCGAAAACAAAAAAAACGATAAAACCAGAGTAATAACTATATTTAGTGATGATTTATTATAACAGTTGATGAAGTTAGATTTGAGGCAATAGAGTAAAACTGTATGTAGTAAAATAGATGATATGGATTTTAAGTTAACAGAAAGTAAGTGGCAAAAGTATTGGGCCACTTACGCTGACGTTACGGCGGCTAAGGACGATTCTGTAAAACCGAAAAAATATGTTTTGGTAGAATTTCCGTACCCGTCAGGATCGGGGCTACATGTTGGACATGCGTTTTCATTTACGGGTGGCGATGTTTACGCCAGATTCATGAGAATGAAGGGATACAATGTGATGTTCCCGATGGGTTGGGACGCTTTTGGATTGCCGACAGAAAATTATGCCATCAAAATGAAACGGAAGCCAGCTGAAGTGACGAAGGAAAACACTGATGCATTTAGAACGCAGATGAAGAATCTGGCTTTTTCATTTGATTGGGATCGGGAAGTCAATACGACTGACCCTAAGTATTACAAATGGACTCAATGGATATTTATCAAATTATTTGAAAAAGGATTGGCACACAAAGAAGAAATGCCGATAAACTGGTGCCCATCGTGCAAAATTGGATTGGCAAATGAGGAGGTAATTGATGGTAAATGTGAACGATGTCATACAGAAGTCAGCCGAAGAAATATATCACAATGGGTCGTTAAGATAACGGATTATGCAGATCGGCTGATTGATGGGCTAAAAGATACGGCGTTTATTGACAAGGTAAAGCAGGCGCAAATAAATTGGATAGGTAAAAGTGAAGGTGCCAGAATTCGTTTTGTCATTGCGAAGCCGAAGGCTGAAGCAATCTCGAATGGGATCGCCACGTCCTCCGGTGTACACCGGAGTCCTCGCGATGACGTAAATTATTTGGAGGTGTTTACCACTAGGCCGGATACAATATATGGAGCGACCTTTATGGTAGTAGCTCCGGAGCACAAAATTGTCGAAAAACTAAAGTCTGAAGAAATAAATGAATATGTCAAAATGACTCAGAAGAAGTCAGAAATGGAGAGAACAGAATTATCTAAAGAAAAAACGGGAGTATTTTCGGGTTTATATGCTATCAATCCAGTAACAAATAAAGAGATACCAATTTGGATTTCTGATTTTGTATTGGCGAGCTATGGTACCGGGGCGATAATGTCGGTGCCGGCGATAGATGATCGGGATAGAGAATTTGCAATAAAATATAATCTGCCAATTGTAGAAGTGCCAAAAGATGAACTTGATAAACCGACTATCGGTGAGAAAACCAGTAGCTATCATTTAAGAGATTGGATATTCAGTCGGCAGCATTATTGGGGAGAACCAATACCGATGATTGATTGTCCAAAGTGTGGGTGGGTAACGGAGAAAGAAGAAAATCTACCGATAGTTTTACCTGAAGTGGAAGCTTATGAACCAACAGATGATGGACTAAGTCCGTTGTCGCGGATACCGGAGTTCGTAAATTGTATTTGTCCCAAGTGTGGTGGCAAGGCCAAAAGAGAAACTGACACGATGCCGAACTGGGCAGGGTCGGATTGGTACTTTTTAAGATATTGTGATCCACATAATAATAATAAACTAGCAGACTTTGATATATTAAAAAAGTGGTTGCCGGTGGATCTATATATTGGCGGAGACGAACACAACACCCTCCATTTGCTTTATTCGAGGTTTATACATCAATTTTTATTTGATTTGGGGGTAGTACCAACTCCGGAACCGTATTATAAACGTTTGTCCCATGGAGTAATATTAGGTCCTGACAACAATCGGATGAGTAAATCAAAAGGTAATGTGATAGTACCGGAGGTAGTGGCCGATAAATATGGTGTAGATGTAATTCGAATGTATTTGATGTTTATGGGACCGTTTGACGGCACTATGGCTTGGAATGAGAATACTCTGATGGGAGTTAAAAGATTTTTAGATAGGTTCAATAACTATGCTTTTAAGCAAATAATCCTTAATGGTGCTAGCAGTGAGGAGGTAAAGATGATAATAAATAGATTAGCCTATGATGTGGCGGGGGAATTAAGTAACCTAAAATTTAATACGACTGTCGCCAAGCTGATGGAAGCGCTAAATAATTTGGAAAAATATGATATTGGCAAGGAAGAATTAATGAGTTTATTCAAGGTGTTAGCACCATTGGCGCCATATACTGCTGAAGAGTGTTGGAGTAAATTGAATGAAGATTCTGTTCACAGTCAACTATGGCCGGAGGTGGATCCTAAATATTTAGTAGATAAAGAAATAATCATTGTCTTGTCGATAAATGGAAAAAGACGAGGAGAAATGGTAGTTGATGTTGGAGCAACAAAAGACGAAATAATAGCTAGAGCCAAAGAACAATTAGGTGTGAAAAATGAAAAAAAGATGGTGTATGTGGAAGGGAAGTTGGTGAATTATGTGATTTAGCGAAGGATGTTTTTAGTGCTAAGTGATTTGACATAACATTTATACCGGAAAGATTTGGGTATTTTGTTAAATAATTCTCTATAAATTAATGTGGATTGTTATGATATTTGGCAAAAACAACATATTTCATACAATTAAATATGACTTTAATTGATATAGATTAGTTTTTGATTTTATTTAAGTATTTCTGATGAAAAAATGAGAGCTGTTTTTTAGTTAGTTTCCTAAAAAGAGGAGACAAATTTAGCTTTAAATGCGGTTAATATGATATATAAGCGTATTGAATGATGTGAATGAGTAGAGGTAATATTTGATAAAAGTGCGGTATATATTTGAGTGATATTTGAGTAGCTTTTGACGAAGATATATGCGGAGATATACGGATATAGTGCGGAATAAACTATTAAATAGGTATAAATTATGCGGAGAAAGAGGTGTTTAAAGCTTTTTTTAATATTGATGTATAATATTCGAGACGGGGATTGGCGCAATTGGCTAGCGCGCACGGTTCGGGATCGTGAGGTTGCTGGTTCGAATCCAGTATCCCCGACTTGTTTGGTCCTTATAGTTCAATGGATAGAACGCGGGTTTCCTAAACCTGAAATCCAGGTCCGATTCCTGGTGAGGATACATTATGTTTGGTTAGTGTACATTGAAGTACATATTTATATAGTAGTGGTATTTTGAATTGTCAATCAACTTCAGAAAGTGCTAAGAAAGTTTTTGATATGTTTTGGTGCGAAGAGTGGGCGACTTGTCTCTTGACTATTAAAAATAAAATGTCTAGACTGATTGTATGAATGAATCAAATAGAAATACGCGAACTTTGATTGTTAGTTTTGTCGTTGCGATAATGGCATTGATTCCTTTACGTTTTGTAGAAGTTGGACAAGTATTAGAAAATCAGGCTCAAGTATTGGGTGAATCGGTTGTTTTGCCAAGTTCTGAAGTTGTCGCCGAGCCAGTATTAGAAGCGCCTTATAACGAAATTGAGGCAAATAAAGTTAACTGTGTTGCTAAGAGTGATTCACAGCTGTTACTTACAGAATACAAAACCCAATTGGAAAGTGGTTTGGTTAGTGCAAATGCAATTGATCAGGTAGTAGAAGAGATGGTCAATATCGAAAAGAATACCTGTAAATAATTATCTAATGGTGATTAGATAGAGGTTGGGAGTGGCGTTGGTGTAGGCTGAGGTTAAGACAATTATTTTATTGCCGTCGGCGTAGGGGAAGAAATTAGTTGTGGGAATATTGTTGGTGAAAAGAGTGATTTGATTGGTGGAATCATAATTTATAGTATTGATGGATTGGGCAGATAAGTAGATAAGGTTGTTGGAATTTTGAAGCCATTGAGGTTGGATAATGGCTTTTTGAGAACCTATCTTATAATTGGTATCATCTTGAGTATCGTAAACATAATAATTGTCTTTTTCGATGTTTCTAGATTGAAGTTGGGTACTTTGAGCAGGCGGAGGAGAGATGATGCCATCTGGTAATTTGGTATCGATTTTAGAAAGATAAAGAATTTTGTCGTCGGTTGAAGAAAAGAGAATATCTGATGCTGAGCTAGTGGCGACGATGGTTTTTAACTCGATAGGAAGACGATTGATTTTGGTTTTGATTATATCTGATTCTTGGAGGTTCCAATCTTTTTGAATAAACGACAATTTGGGAGTAACGTCGATTAGATTACTGGCTAAAACAGGGGTATTTAGCTTGATAAGATAGTTTTGATTATTTTGTTTGAAGTTGGCTAAGATTTCTGTTGAATTGGGAGAAAAAGTGAAGGTCGCTTTGGACCAATCAATACCGGGAAAATTGGTGGCTAGTTGTTGAGGGGTATAGTTATTGAGAGAAAGAATGTTGGAACTAAGTTCGATCAAATACAAACCATTATTGGTAGTGGCTGAAGCTGAAGCAACGGCATAGATAATTTTGCTGTAATTGGGGCTAACCGTGGGATTAATAGCACCAGATTGGGTAATAGGCTTGAGATCGGGATTGGAACGAAATAATTCAGTATCGGTTTGATAGACAATTTCTTTCTTGATTTTGATATTTTTTTGCCAAGGAAAATAGCCATCTTTGACGATTTTAACTAAATAATCTCCCGGAGAGAGATTTAAGGTGTCGTCAGTGGCGGTAACTAGAGAATTGTTGACATAGACACTGGCGCCTTTGGGTCGAGAGGTGGCAGAAAGAAGTCCGGTGGCGCTGATTGTTAAGCCGTCGGCTTGGAGGCTGGGGCGATAGCCGCGGGCGATGAGAGTGACACCGTAGGTGCCGAGAATGACAAAAGAAAAGACGGAAAGGATGATAATAAGGCTTTTTCGTTCAGAACGATTAGGCATGGTTATATTATAGCGAAAAATGCTGTTAAAATGAGATATGAAGTTATTTAAGAAACTGGGCATAGACTTGGGGACGGCCAATTCGGTGGTTTGGGAAGCTGGAATAGGAATTGTGCTAAACGAGCCGACGGTAGTGGCAATTGGAATTGATGATCGTAAAATATTGGCGGTAGGAGACGAAGCCAAAAAGATGTTGGGTAAAACTCCCGAATATATAGAGGTAATTCGACCTATGGATGAAGGGGTTATTGCTGATTACGAAGTGACCGAAGCGATGATAAAACATTTTTTACGCCAAGTAATGGGTAAAGCCTGGTTTATCGGTCCGGAAGTTATGGTTTGTGTGCCGGCTGGGGTAACTCAAGTTGAGCAAAGAGCGGTGATGGACGCGACCATGTCAGCCGGAGCTCGAAAAGCTTACTTAATCGATGAACCGCTGGCAGCAGCAATTGGTGCCAAAATACCAGTATCAGAACCGTTTGGAAATATGATTGTGGATATTGGCGGTGGAGCGGCAGAAGCAGCAGTAATCGCCTTGGGTGGAGTGGTGACTCATAAAACTGTCCGGGTGGGTGGATCGAGGTTGGATAAAGCCATTATGGAATTTTTGAAAAAGAAAAATAACTTGATAATTGGAGAGCAGACAGCAGAATTGATAAAAATAAAAATTGGCAGTGCAATTAAATTAAAGAGGCCGGAGACAATGGAGATTAATGGTCGGGACTCGATCAACGGTTTGCCAAAAATGGTGGTGATTGACTCGGACCAGGTCTATGAGGCGATCAGACCAATTTTGGACAATATTATTATGGTTATCAGGGACACTTTGGAAATTACCCCACCAGAATTGGTGGCGGACATTGTTGATCGAGGAATCGTTTTGTCTGGAGGGACATCGCAATTACGAAACTTTAATATATTAGTAACGAGAGAAATTGGGGTGTCGGCACATGTGGCAATGGAGCCTCAATTTTGTGTGATTAAGGGGACGGGGATAGCTCTGGAAAACTTAGATATTTATTGGCGGGCGATAAGATGATGTATTTCAAAATTACATCCTGTAATTTTGAAATAATTAAAAATTACGAATTACGAATTACGAATAAATTAAACAGTATAAGTACATATGGGAAAATTACTAATTAATAATTAA
>Ga0172375_10004662_pt1 | contig 20117 bp, 20 predicted proteins | sample LakKiv1m_FD_114537 | JGI IMG/M metagenome (GOLD analysis project Ga0172375, IMG submission 114537) | Freshwater microbial communities from Kabuno Bay, South-Kivu, Congo - kab_092012_11.1m | ecosystem: Environmental > Aquatic > Freshwater > Lake | place: Democratic Republic of the Congo...
TATCAGGGAAACCTTCAAAGTCAAGTGATAAGACTGGTTAAATTATACTAAAAAGGAATCGTAATACCGCCCTCAATCCTACTCTCTTTCTGGATTTTCTTTAGTCTTATAAATGCTTCGGCATCAATGGTTTTGAGTAATTTATGGGTCATAGTAAAAGTTACTCCAAGTCGCTCTCCAGATTCGTCATTTAAGGCCAAAATAAGCTTGTTTGCGCCAAAAGTTACCTCTGCGCCAAAGTTAATAGATTTGACTCTGCCTTGCCCGTAATCCATATTAAAAACAAGGCTTAAATTCCGCCCAAACTTCCATTGCCCGTACAAAATAAGCAGGATTTTATCTTTGGTCAGCCGGCTCTTTCTTGCGCCTAAACCTATCCGGTATTTGATCTGCCCTTTTTTAGGATAAAGATTCGCCGATTCAAGTTGTACTTTAAATTCAAACCTGGAGGTCGTGCTTCCTTCAAGAAGATAAACAATCCGATCATTGGAAAGCGTATCCCAATATCCCTTAAAAACTAAAAACAGGTTTTTATCGCCGGAGACATATTCTATCTGTTGATTTTTATTTAACTTCCAGATTCCTTTAAAAATATAACTTTCAGGCGGCCCCTTCCTCATTGAAACATCAAAAACAAGCTCGTTGTTTTCATTAGCCCGCCAAGTGCCTTTTAACTCAACTAGGCGTAAACGTTGGCGTTTAGTATTATCTTGGGTTTGAATAGTTTCAATTACCAGGGAATTAGAACGAGCGGCAATAAAACGTTGGCGGATAATCTTATTAGGCTTGATTGATTGCATACCATTTAATCCTATCACAATTAATTTTAGCTTGCAAGTTTAGAAATAATTAAGCCTGTCTATTTGAACAAAAATTATTCGATACATAAATCATGTTTCTGCAACAATTTACAAATAATTAAAATTTTTTAGCCTCTATTGAAATTTTGCTTAAAATATGTTATATTTAATTACAATCTGGAACAGCTTTTGAAAAAGGCTAACTAGCAGTAATGCTGGGGCGCAAAGCTACAGTCCCGTCGAAAGACGGGAGGCTGAGCTGCCAAAAGGATGAAACCCTAAAAAATATCCTTTTTAGGGTTTTTTATGGCCCCGGCGAGTTAAAACGAAAACCGGGGTTTTTTATTGGGCAAGGAGGTGTAAGATGAAGAAAACAGAGATTTTAACGGGATTATTCGTTCTTTTGATTGCTACAACTGGCTGGGCTGGAGACAGCGTAACCATCGCCATGTCCTGCACTATTCCCTCTATTCCAGGGGTAAATGCGCCGGCAAATGTTCCAGAGGCAATGGTTAGAGGCCAGATAAGGCAGGATGTCGCAAAAAATAACTCCACCGCCACGGAAGGAGCAGAATATATAGAAAAGGAGGAGAGATTAGAAAACCTTCTTGCCCAAGGAGAAAAAGTTACCAGGGATGTTAGGACAGTTTATTTACGGTAACTGACCCCCTCCTCCTATTTCTCTATTTTACGTAGAGGAATATTCCAAACAGAAGATTCCCCCTCTTGAAGGGGGAATTTCTTTTTAAGGGCGACTAAAGGCAGATAATAAACAGGAATTGAATTCAGGTCTGCGAATAGTTCGTGTTCTCCGGCCTGAGCCTGGGCAAAAGTATACCTGCCATCGATCCCACTGACAGCCGTTTTAGACCCATCCAAAGTTATAGCCACTCCGGCCACTCCTTTTTCGCCGACTGAATATTCTCCGTCCCCGTTAGAGTCTTCAAAAACTACCCCTCTTACTTCCGAACGCGAGTTGATGCCAAAATAAACATTATTGGCGCCTGCGCCGGCAATCGGTATTCCTTGAGTTACAGGAACGGTGAGAATATATCCACCTGGTAATGTTCCGGTATCCAAAGTGATATAAGCGATTTTACCTCGCACATTATCAAATTTAAAATAACCCAGCTCGTCGGTAGTTTTAGATTTGTCTTTTCCCAGCCATACCTTAATACCAAAAACAGGCGGCTCATCGCGGTCAAGCAGGCCGTTGGCATTATAATCTTTAAAAACATAACCCTGGATAGAGGAAACCGCATCCCAGCGGATTCCGGTATCCCAAAGAAGCTTCATCCCGGCATTAAAACTGGCCTCGACCCGGCTGACTGCGTCATCATCTTCCTTCCAGATGTTTCTCACCCTGCCCGAAGCATAAATCTCCTGGCCCGAGGAAGGCCTGTAGGAAAGCTCGCCGTAGCCTTCGATATAATCTTCACCGGCCAGAAAAGATAACGGAGAACTGGCTCGTTCTTCATCCCTATAGGTAAAACGCAAAGCGCCCCAGAAAGGAGATTTACCAATTCGGTCATACCAATCGAGCCCGGTTTCGGTAACATTGGGCCGGACATTATTACTGGTTGCTCTTTCGTTGAGCCAATTCAATTCCCGGTTATAAAAATAATATAATGCCCCGACAACGCTAAAACGAAGGCCGGCATAAGCTTTTTCGTTGGTATAATCCAAAGTGGGAGAAGAATAGCTGGTATTTTCCTGATGAGAATATTTAGCATAGGTGCTTATATCCTTGCCTAATAAAGAGAATAACTTATTTACGCCTAACCCGCCGGATTGATACCTGGTCTCTGATATCTTACCCAGGTCGTTCTGCAATGTATAGGCTACCTCTATATTGGTAAGCGGGTCTATTTTATAATTAATCGTGGTATCAAGATCTTCATTATAGCGGTCCCCTTTATCTGCAGACGGATAAAGGCGATCGCGGTAAATATCGACCCTTTGGGTAAAAGTAAGTTTATCAGTTGGGGTATAGTTTAAATTTAGCAGCGCGCCGAACTCACCCTGGCGCCACCCCGGCCCAGTGATACTGTAAAATTCCTTATCGATATCCCTAAGCTGTAATTTGGCATCAAAGTTCTTGACATTGTAGCGGGTAGAAAATATCTGGGCGAAGTTTTTAGTGTCATTGGCAATCTCATAATTATAACCTAGATTCTCGAAATTCCAGCTGCCCATAAGATCATAGGCGTAATCTTGAAGATAATCCTGACGGTCGCGGCCCCATCCGTGGGCTACGCTGAATTTATAATTCTGCCAGGTATCCGGTGAGAAATTCAAATTAAAACCGCTCATAAATGAATGGAGAGATTTCCAGTCGATCATTGATAATGTCCCATAGCGGCCGCCGTTTTCCCTGCCCCAGAAGATTGAATAATCGAGTTTATTATCAAAAGCCGGAGAGTAAAAATAAACGCCCCTTAAATCCGGGCCGGGAATTGCTAGGTTATTAAAATAAGGGGTATAATCCCCTGCCCTCAAGTTAAACCCTTTAAAATCCCCGAGCTGGCCGTTGGTAATACCTGCGGAGATATAAGTCATATCAGTGGTCCCTTTTAATGTCCTGACAGTCACTCCCGAATCAACCAAGCCATAAGGAGTGGCGCCGTTCATCCGCAAGGTATGGATCCAGGAATAACTTCCGCTGCGCTGGATTGTTTTAAGCCTGTTACCGACATAATAGGAATACCAGTCTAAATTATAACGCAGCTTGAAATTACCCATTCTATCTTCTTCCTTGCGGGCAACTTCTTCCAGGGTAGGCCCCTCGGGAATCGGCATGATCCCGGTGCATTCAATGGTTGTCCGGCCCGAATCATCCCAAACAACAATTGAACCGAATCCCCTGGCCTTAGCCATAACCACGATCTCATTTTCATTTACTCTTTCAATGTACAATAATTCCGGCTGGTTAACTAAAAAACGGCTGATATTGTTTCCGCTGACAACAATGCTCTTTCCTTCTTCAATTTCAATCGGCTGTTTTAAAGAAAAATCGGGGTCGCTTAAGAAATATTTACTTGGCCCCTTTCTTATTTGGCTTTCTCCGCTGGGCACTGCCCGTTCTGAATCAGGAATAAAAATTTGGGATTCGTTTAGTTGGCCTGTCGGCACTAAAGGGTTGCCTTCGGAACGATTGAGGGCATTTTCCATCATCATCTGGCGGGTTGGTTTTTTGGCCTGGGAATAGGCAGGAATGACCATATCCCGGCTGCTTATTTCTTGGCTTGACACCTGGTTTATAAGCTCGAGGTAATAAGTCGCGGGAGGATAGTCGGGTTCGGCGATAAGGGCTTTCTTAAACTCATGCTCTGCCTGGGCCAAATCGCCTTTTTTTAAGTACCTTATACCTTCTTCACAAAGATATTCGGCAATCTGTCCGGCACAAATTATGGGTGGAGAAAAGAATAAAACCAGGAGAAGAAAAAATACGACCGGCAATAAAGCGGGCTTGCCGGATAACCGCAAGTTTTTACGGGCTCTCTCCCCAGCAAAAAGAAACATATTACTGAAGCTGGCCGATTTCAACAATTTGATTGTTCTCTCCTATTGTAACTGAGGCTTCTTTGGTGATTATGGGCCCTCTGCCCATGCCGGCATCCGTGAGCGCTTTGCCAAGATCAACGGAAATTATTAGGTCGTAAACACCAGGAGAAATAGTTTCCTTCCAAACCCCTAAGAGAGTTCCTTTGCCGCCCGGAAAAGTATAAACGCTGTTAAAAGCGCCTCTAGCGCTGACAATGCCTTCTGCGTCGATAAGGCTATAAGTTCCGGAGGTAGTTATGTCTGTGTTGCCTGTATTTTCAAAATCTAAAGTTATGTCTAAGGATCTTTTTTCTTCCTTCGAGGGAAGTATTTTTAAATTACTAATCTTAGCAACCCTTTCAGCAGTACCTTTTATTTCAATGTAAAAAAGAGTGGCCACCCTGACATTTACATCCAGGGCAGCTGAACGGCCTGAATCCGAAACATTGCCCTTACTCATCAAGGTCTCAAAAAAGAGAGTCGCAAAATAAGCGCCCTTGGAATTTTGAGGGGCGGTAACGGAATAGTTTATTTTTTGTTTGCCAAATGCGGGTAAAGTAAATTCTGCCGGGGAAAATGTAATCCAGGAAGTTGCAGAATTAGTAGTGCTTCCTGCCGGTAAAAACTCCTTGGCGCCTGTGCCTTCGGGTAGATAATACCAATCCTCAAGGTATAAACGCATCTGCTTAGGTTCTTCAGTCGGATTATCAAGTGTGATTTCTCCGAAAGCACGATCTCCCGGAGAAACCACCACTCGAATTTTAGACTTGTTCATAAAGGGCAGTTTATCTGCTTGGGCCGCAGAAACAAAAATACTGCATACAAGGCAAAAACATAAACCTATTACACCTATTTTAGAAGACAAAATACCCTCACTTTCGGTTTTTGGTTACAATTTAACACTTACTTTTTTAATTACGGCGTAAGTGTAATTGTAATTGAACCATTATATGTACCAGCCGCTGTATCTAAACCAATCGGCGTTACTCCGGTTGCATCTGGATCTGCAGGATCTCCGGTTGCGATGCCATAGTAGATACGTAACCAGCCGCCCGACAACTGGGCTTTAGTGTAAGCTACATTGTTAGAGTTGCCATAGCTAACCTTCTGTAACCGCGTAGCAACGGTGCTTGATGTCTGCTTCATGAAGGTTACATTGACTTTGTTGTCCAGGTTTCCGCCGCCCGTACGTGCCAGCGATGAACGGGTATGAGTTACGGTCCAGGCAGTTCCTGTATTGTCTGTTACGCCGATATCAACGGCATAATAGGCAGTAGCCGTAAAAATATGGTTTACCGGATCCCAGGTTAAATTTCCGAAACTAATCGCCGTTTGGTTTGGCGTCCAAACAGTACCTACAACTCTGCTTATAGCAAGCGATAGCCCACCGGTCATTGTCGGCACAGTAGCGCTGACATTAACTGATTGGCTGGTAGCGGCTAAAGCATTAGTTGCAAAAAATGCAACTAAAACGAAAATCATACACTTCAGTATGTTTTTCATTTTTACCACCTCCTCTGTGTTTTGTTTATTGTTATTTTTATTGTTAACCCCTAACACCTTAAAATCCTCCTTCTTCTAAATTTCAGTTAAAGTATAAGTTATCCTCGAAGAATAGTTGCCTGCCAAAAGATCTGGCGGGCATACTAATTCATATAATATTTTAAATTGGTCGCTTGAGCCGTTACTATCGGAGATGAATAATAAAAGGCTTCCTTTGGCCACGGCAATCTTATCCAGAACCTTTAATTGCCCCTTGGTATTGTTTACAGAGACGGTCTTTAGTGAAAAAAACTTAGACGGGATATCTATCCCTTCGCTAGAAACCAAATCCGAAAGAATATTTTGGGTTACCTGGTAAGGCCTTCCTATATTTGTTTTTACTTCAACCAAGACTTCATTTATCCGCGGGCCTTCGCTGGGCTTAAGATTAGAAAAATCGATATTATACCGCTGATCTTGGGGAGAAATATTTATTTCAAATACACGGTCCTGACGGATCTCTAAATCAAGAGCCCCCAAATTAACCTGTTTTCCGGAAGATTCCAAAATATACTGGATCCGGGAACGATAATTGCCTGCTACCAGGTTAAAAGGTTCGGCTAAAGAATAAGCAATTGAAAATAATTTATCTGAACTTCCGTCGGGCCGGGAAGAATAAATCGTCTGGATATTGCTGGCCAAAGGCGTCGGCTGATTCATGGCTACACCAATTTTAGCATCAGGAACACTAAAAATTAGATTATCGCTATCGATAAATTTTCCTTCCTGGGATTGAATTGGCTGAGACAACATTTGCATAATTCTAAATGGACCATTAAAGGATCCGTTTACCGTAACTACGGCATTAGAGATGCCTCGTAAATCATCATTCTCAGAAGGATTAATTATCAGCGAATTAGCCCCCTCTGCCGGCTCAACCGTAATTGACAGGCTCCCGCCGTCATCGTCAACACTTACATAAACTTCAATAACCTTGGTTACCGGCGATTGAGCGGAACCGATAGGATTTAAGATCAAGGTAATCCTACCTGTATAATAACCCGGGGCAAGCTCCTGGGAATTGGCGATTGCATAAACCAGGGTAAAAGAATCGCTGTTACCGGCGGAATTAGAAACGTAGATGAGTTCATCATTTCTAACCGGGATATCCGCGGTAGGAATACGTAAATCTCCGTAAGCATTCGAACCGCGGAAACCTCTGACAACAAAATTGTTGCCGATGGTTAGTGAAGGATTATCACGGCTTCTTAGGGGGCCGTCAGTGCGTTGGCGTATTTCGTAGCGGTTGCTTGCAACATCATTAGTTGCAGTGAAGGTTATTGCGCGGGAAAAATTGGTGCGGTCAAATTCGAGGCGACTACCACCCTGTTCAAAGGTATAACTTAAGTCAAAAGCACAATAAGCCAGCGGTGCAAACAATATCGAAACCGCCAGCATTAATATTACCGAAATTATCGTGTTTCTCTTTGGCATTTTCATTGATTTTACCATTTTTTAGCTACAAAAACAACAAATAAATAAAAAACCGGACAGATCAAAATTCTTTGTCTATCCGGTTGAATCACGTGGCTCCTCCACCCTCCAGCAGAGGATCCCGAATATATGTAAATTTAGGTTGTGTACAAAGAATAGCACCACTAAGCCCGCTTGTCAAGTAAATCTGGGCCTCAAAAGTAAACGGTTTCAACCCTCTTTTTGGCCTATGTTTTAGAATGGATTAAAACTATTGCGGCACAAGTATTTACGTTGTTTAACTCTAAGGCCTAAACTATAAAAATGTTTCCTACTTGTACAGACCTGCTTGCCTAAATTGATTAAGTAAATGCTTTTGAAAAGTATTTATTTATTATAAGGCTTTCTAAAATTTAGTCAAGAGATATTTCATTTTTTTTCGTTAATTTTATTAATTTGATTGTTTAGCCTGCGTAAATTGTAGGAAATGTCGATGATAAAAAAAAGCATGAAGCTTGTCATTATTGCGGGTAGAACTTCCAAAAGAACACGCCCCATATTCATACTCCCTCCTGGTTAGTTTATTTCTTATATAATAACATATAATACTCATCTATGCAAATAAATAGGGACGGTTCTAATTAATTAAATAAATAGAACCGTCCCTATTTATTTTTGAGATAACCTCAGATTTTTTTGGGCTTCATAAATTTGCCCTAGCGTTTCTTTTAGGCCATATTTATAACCCCAGAGAGGATAATGCGATTTAAATTTCGAGACATCGCTTATCCACCAGATATGGTCCCCAATCCGGGCCAGGTCATTATAATTATAATTAAACTCTTCGCCGGTTAACTCCTGGCATAACTTAATCGCCTCCAGGATAGAAATATTGGCAAACCTGCCACCGCCAAGGTTATATACTTCGCCACAACGGGGATTTTGGAAATAATGATCAAAAGCATTGATTAAATCAAATGAATGGATATTATCCCTAACCTGCTTACCTTTGTGCCCATATATTTTATAGGGGCGCCTGTTTACCGCGCATTTAACCAGGTAAGCTAAGAACCCATGCAGCTCTGTTCCCGAGTGAGCCGGGCCGGTCAAACATCCGCAGCGGAATATTCCTGTACGTAAATGAAAATATTTTCCATATTCCTGCACCATGATATCCGCTGCAACTTTCGAGGCGCCAAAAAGCGAATGCAGGCTATTATCAATGCTCATTGATTCATCAATCCCATTGTAATATTTATGGCCTGGCGCAAGCTCATAACGATTTTCCTGCTCGACAAAAGAAAACCGGTTAGGGGTATCTCCGTAAACTTTATTAGTCGAAGTATAAATAAAAACAGCTCTTGGGCATAGTTTTCGTAAAGCCTCCAGTAAAACAATAGTTCCAGAAGCATTTACCCCAAAATCAATTAAAGGGTCCTTGGCCGCCCAATCGTGAGAAGGCTGGGCTGCTGCATGCAAGATTAAAGCTATATCTTGTCCGTATTTCTTAAATATCGAATTTATTTTATTCTGATTGCGAATGTCTACGGAGAAATGGCGGTAATTTTTGTGGAGATTTTCCAGCCTCTTTTTAATCCAAAGAGTAGATGCGTCTTTGCCGAAAAAATCTTTACGCATATTGTTGTCAATACCGATAATATCAAACCCTTTTTGGGCAAAAAAACCTACGGCTTCTGAACCAACCAGCCCGCTTGAACCAGTGATTACAACAACAGGCATCTTCTCTCTCCTTTTTAAAGGATTCCCGAAGAATTAAGCGAAAAAACTCTATTTATAAAGTTTGTTTATCTGGCCAAGTTTGCTTTTAAGCCAATCCCGATTTTGGATCGACCAGTCTACGGTTAACTTAAGGCCCTGACTTAACAATACTTTCGGCCTCCACCCAGTTTGACGGCAGAACTTCTTGGAATTAAGGCTGTACCTTAAATCATGCCCCGGGCGGTCCTTGACAAATTCATATCTGTTAGTACTTACCTTTAAAGTTTTAAGTAGGAGCTTTACGGTATCGATATTTTTACATTCCTCTGAACTGCCCAAATTGTAGATTTGCCCGAGCTTGCCATTTTTAATAACTTTAAGAATGCCCAACGCGCAGTCGTCAACATAAAGCCATTCGCGCGCATTCTGACCCTTACCGTAAACCGGGATATTTGCTCCGTCAAAAATCCTAAGAATAGAAAGCGCTATTAGTTTTTCGGGGTACTGCCACGGCCCATAATTATTTGAAGGCCGGATAATAACCGCCGGAAAATTGTTGGTCCTGATATATGACTGGACCAAAAGGTCTGCCGCCGCCTTAGAAGCTGCGTAGGGGCTACTAGGTTTAATTTGAGAATCCTCGGAGAACTTCCCACAGGCTATCTCACCATAGACTTCATCGGTTGAAATAAAAATGAATTTTTTTATATTGTGTTTACGGCTTTCATCCATAACTACCTGGGTGCCTTTGACGTTGGTTTCTATAAAAACTGAGGCGTCAATTATGCTTCTGTCAACATGGCTTTCGGCGGCAAAATGGACGACAATTTCAGGTTTTACTTTTCTAAAAATAGGTTCTAGTTTTTGTTTATCGCAGATATCCGTTTTATAGAATTTAAAACTTCCTTTAACGCTGTCAAGGCGCTTTAAGTCGCCAGCATAGGTAAGCTTATCCAAAATTACCGGTTGATGCCCATTTTTTATCAATAGGCGAACAAAGGCGCTGCCGATAAAACCTGCGCCTCCGGTGACTAAGATTTTAGGTATTCTTTTACGCATTCTTTAAGAACTGAATTTATATTTCTTACCTTAAAACCGCTTTTTTCGAGTTTTTTTGTAGAAAGAAGTAAATTCGTCCTGACCAGCCTAAGCTTAGATAAACCGATAACGGTGTATTTAAACTCCGGGGCATATTTTTGATAAATTTTCATAAGCAGCGGGTAACGCAAGGCCCCTTTGTTGACAACATTAAAAACCCCCTTGGCGTCAATTTTGATCAGATATTTTATTGCCTGGATAAAATCAGGAATATAGGTAACTGAGTTGGGAACATCAATAATCTTTTTGTATTTAATTAGTTTATCCAGGATATTTTTAGGGTGTTTGGCATTTAAAAGCGGTATCCTGATTCTGGCGATTAAAATATTATAATCTCTGGCTAGCGTTTCCAACGCTTTCTCCGCATAGATTTTACTGCGGCTGTAAAATAACTTAAAAAAATAATTTTGGCTGGCTTCTTCTATCGGACTGTCTTTCTGGTAATTAAAATTAAAAATACATCCGCTACTTATATGCACCAGTTTTATATTATTGCGGACAGCCAGTTCAGCCAGCATAATCGGGACAAAACTGTTTCCCAGAAGTGTCTGGTCTTTATCAAGCTCACAATCGTCGACATTATGCTTTCCGGTAATCCCGATACAATTGATTATTATTCTAGGTTTATACTTTTTGACCAGCCTATCAGCGTCTTTAAAACTTTTTATAATCGATGCGTCAATTTCACAGTTAAGCTCTTTTTGCAGCCTTTCACCGATAAAGCCTTTACCCAGGATTAAAACATTTTTATTCATCTTTTAATAAATCTTTCAGGTACTGGCCGTAACTGGTGGGTAAGGCCGAAGCTGTTTTAAGCAGCTGTTTTTTATTGATATAGCCCATGCGGTAAGCCACCTCTTCGATGCAGCCAATCTTTAAGCCTTGCCTGTCTTCCATCGTTTTGATAAATATTGCTGCGTCGATCAGTGATTCATAGGTACCGGTATCAAGCCAGGCATGTCCCCGGCCAAGGAACTTTACTTTAAGCTTGCCGGATTTAATATATTCATTGTTTACAGATGTAATCTCAAGTTCTCCCCTAGCTGAGGGCTTAACCTTTTTGGCGAAATTAACCACCTTATTATCATAAAAATATAAACCGGCGGCTACCCAATTAGATTTAGGCGTTTTAGGTTTTTCCTCGATTGAAATTACCTTACAGTTTTTATCAAACTCAAGCACGCCGTAGCGGGCTGGGTCTTTAACATGATAACCAAAAATAATTGCCCCGTTATTTAATTCGGCAGATTCCTTGAGCAGCTGGCTTAAATTATAACCGTAAAAGATATTGTCACCCAGGATAAGACAGACTTTCTCCTTGCCGATGAAATCTTCGGCAATAATAAAACTCTGAGCAATACCTTTCGGTTCAGGCTGGATGGCATAAGAAAGTTTGATTCCTAAATTGCGGCCGGACCCAAGTAAATCTTGAAATCTTGAAATATCCTTGGGCGTTGAAATAACCAGGATATCCCTGATCCCGGCGAGCATTAAAACCGATAAAGGGTAATAAATCATCGGTTTATCATAAACCGGAAGCATTTGCTTGCAGATGCCTTTGGTAATCGGGTAAAGCCGTTTGGCTTTACCTCCAGCCAGCAAGATACCTTTCATTTATCGCCTCCTGCGGGCTTAGAGATACAGTCATACTTGAAATAAAGGTAGATTAAAATAAGCAGGGTAAGCAAAGACACTACATTAGCCAAAATAATTATCGGGTCTTTTCGGTAAGAGCCGTAAACTATCCATAAACCGACGCCGCAGGAAAGTTGATACAAGGTGACCAGGCTGACATCTTTTACCGACCTAGTCCTCAAAGACCTGGCTATTTGAGGAACAAAGGAAAGCGAAGTAAGCAATGCTGCGATTGCGCCGATGGTTGTCCAGAACATAATTATTAAGCCTTTATTGTTTGTGTTTTATTTTAAGAAAACGGCGTGAGCCAACTTTTAGAATATCTTCGGATTTCGGCATAAAACATTCATTATCAATTTTTTTATTGCCAAAACTAATAGCCCCTTCCCTAATCAGCCGGCGCACCTCATTACCGCTGGAAACAAGTTTATTTTCAATAAGTATTGTTTTTATGGTTAATCTCCCGTCGGTCCAAACTACAGGCATTTCAGAAGGGATTTCTTTTTGGGAAAATACACGTTTAAACTCCTCAGCTTCATTTTCAGCAGCCTGCTTAGAGTGATATTGGGTAATAATTATCTTAGCCAGGTTTACCTTGGCTTCTTTGGGATGCATTTCCTTTACTTTCCCCAAGTCCTCATCGGTAAGCAGCTCATAGTATTTAAGCATTAGCGTATCGGAGATGGACATTACTTTGCCGAAGATTTCCTTTGCCGGCTCATTGATACCTATATAATTACCGTAGGATTTACTCATTTTTTGAATTCCATCAGTACCTTCCAAAAGCGGCATGGTTAAAACAACCTGCTCAGGCTGTTTAAAATCCTTCTGGAACTGGCGGCCGACTAATAAATTGAAAATCTGGTCAGTTCCGCCGATTTCAACATCGGCCTCAACCATAACCGAATCATACCCCTGCATCAGCGGATAAACAAATTCTAAAATGGAAATATTAACTCCTGAAGCGTAACGCTTTTTGAAATCATCGCGGTTAAGCATCTGTGAAACTGAAGCATGGGTGGCAAGTTCGAGTATCTGGACCCCCGACATTTTTTCAAACCATTTACTGTTAAAGACCACTTTTAATTTGTGCAGATCAAGGATCTTGGCTACTTGGGATTTGTAAGTCTGGGCGTTTTTAGCAACCTCCTGTTTCGAAAGCTGTTTTCTGATTTCGGAACGGCCGGATGGATCTCCGATTTGGCCGGTGAAATCGCCGATAAGAAAATAAACTTCATGGCCGAGATCCTGAAACTGGCGGAGTTTGCGTAAAAGCACCGTGTGGCCTAAATGCAGGTCAGGCGCGGTAGGATCAAAACCCGCCTTAATTTTTAAGGGGCGCCCAGTATTAATGCTCAGCTGGAGTTTATTTCTTAGCTCCTCTTCCGAGATTAAATCTACGGCGCCCCTTTTAATTATAGCTATTTGCTTTTCTAAATCCATAAGTAGAAAATTAGGGACGTTTCTGGTTTTTAGAAAACCAGAAACGTCCCCGATTTTTATAACCGGGCGGTTAGGCCGATCTTGGCCTGTTCAACATCAACCTTAATTATCTTTACCTTTATTTTATCTCCGGGCTTTAAATTAGCAACTGTTTCTTTATTGATTTCGCTAGAATAAATCAAACCTTCCAGCTCATCGTCAATCTTGGCAAATACACCGAATTCAGTCAAACTGGAAACTTCAACTTCCAATTGAGTATCCAGCGGATATTTTTCAGCGATCTTTACCCAGGGATTTTCCTGGAGCTGTTTTAGACCCAAGGCAATCCTGCGGTTTGCCGAATCAACCGAAAGCACGGAAACATCAACTTTCTGGCCTTTTTTAAGGACATCCTGGGGGTGCCCGATTCTTTTAGTCCAGGAAATATCCGATACATGAATCATACCCTCAAGGTTAGAATCCAGTTCGACGAATGCTCCGTATTCGGTAAACCCGCGGACCTTACCAGATACAGTAGAACCAACCGGATATCTTGATTCTGCGTCAAGCCAGGGATTTTGCTCCAACTGCTTAAGGCTTAGCGAAATCCTGCGGGAATCTTTTTCCACGCTCAATATCTGGGTTTCAACGATATCGCCCACCGCAAACATCTCTCCCGGGTTATTTACCCGTTTAGTCCAGGAAATTTCGGAAACATGAATTAACCCTTCTATCCCCTTTTCCAATTCCACAAAAACCCCATAAGGAAGGATGTTAACGACTTTTCCTTTTACTTTTAGACCAACAGTAAACTTTCCCTCGATATCCTTCCAAGGATCAGATAGCCTTTGTTTTAAACCTAAAGAGACTTTTCCTGAAGCCTGGTCAAGGTTTAAAATCATCACCTCGATTTTATCTCCGATAGCCACGATTTCCGACGGATGACTGATCTTCGACCAGGACATATCGGTGATATGCAAAAGCCCGTCCACCCCGCCTAAATCAATAAATGCGCCAAAATCAGTAATTGCCTTGACTGTACCCGGATAAATATTACCGATCTTTAACTCCTGCCAGATCTTGCTTTTGGCCACATCCCGATCAGCCTGTACGGCTTCCCGGCGGCTAACAATAATGCTGCGACGTAAGTTATTGACTTTAACGATTTTAAACTTGAATACCTTATATAAGATATCCTTGTCCGGTATGTTGCGAAAAGATGATAGTGAACTGGGCAGGAAACCTTCGATACCCATAATATCAACGAGGAATCCGCCTTTTACTTTCTTGACCGGCCTTCCTTCAACCAAGGTTCCTTCATTCGATAATTTGACTATCTTATCCCAACCCTGCATCCGCATGGCTTTTTCGCGGGATAAAGTCATTACCCCGGCGTCATTTTCCATCGTTTCTAGCAAAAACTCCATTTCCCGACCGACAACCAGGTCCGAGGGGCTAAATTCGGCAATAGGAACAATCCCTTCCGATTTAAAACCTACATCGACTAAGACCTCTTTGCTTTTAATCTCAACAATCTTACCCGAGACGACCTGGCCCTCTTTTAAAACTTTAATACTCTGGTTATACAATAGCTCTAATTCTGCTCTAGTATCTGACATTTCAATTTATTTCCTTTCTATTTTATTTTGTGTAATTTATTATTCTAATTAACATTGATTGATAACTTTTTAATTTCAGCCATTATCATATTCGAAGTTTCTTGATAAGGCTTCCCCCTTTCTATATGGATTTCTTTGCCAAATCGAAGCACTATCTTTCTGCCAAAATTAATTTTTTTCCTCACTCCTTTTGGCAACGCTTCGTAGGTGCCCGTAACAAAAGCCGGAATTACCGGAACAAGCGCCTTATCCGCTAAAAATCCGACCCCTGGTTCAGGGTCGATAAAAGCTTCATTGACAGTCCGGCGCCGGCCTTCCGGAAAAATTGCCAAACCCTGGCCAGAATTAACTACCTTAAGCGAATTTTTTAAAGCCGAAAAATCAATGCTATTCCTCTTTACGGGGATAACCCCGACTGCCTTCATCCAAAAACCGAGAAATTTATTATTAAACAAGGTGTCTCTAGCCATAAAATGCAGGCTGCGCAGGCAACCTGAACCTAAAACAACCGGGTCAAGATAGCTTACATGGTTACAGGCCAGAATAAATCCGCCTTTACCGGGTAGATTTTCCTTACCTTCCACCCTAAGCCTGAAAAAAATTTTTAAAAAAACTAAAAGTATAAGCCTGCTAATCCTATACGCCATCCTTGAAGATTATTTCTTTTCCCAAAGCTAGCAACTTCCTGGCCCGAGTAAGGCTTTTAGCTTCGGCATAAGTACGCATAATCGGTTCGGTACCTGAGCCCCGGAACATAAGCCAGCTTTTATCTTCACAAATAAGTTTTATCCCATCATAGTCTTTGATATCAACTACCTGCTGGCCCAGTAATTGACTGGGTAAGTTCTCTTTTTTAGGCTCAACCCGCCTATCAATATGAAAATCCTGGCGGACATAATAATATTTACCGAATTTCTTTTCGGTTTCATTTAAAATCTTTAACATATTTTTGTTCCGGTAAACCATCATTTCAATCAAAAGCAAACCCGCCATGGTCCCGTCGCGCTCAGGGATATAATTCTTAACCCCCATTCCTCCAGCCTCTTCTCCGCCGGCAACGATATCCTGGGTTTCCATAAGATCGGAAATATACTTAAAACCCACCGGGGTTTCATAAAGTTTTATCCCTAAAAACTCGGCAATATTGTCTATCATCGTTGAGCCGCAGATGGTTTTTACCAAGCCGCCTGTAAAATGACGGTCCTGGTTTAAATGAAGGGCTAAGAGGCCTAGTATTTTCTGAGGATGGATAAACACCCCGCTTGGTGCAACCGCAGCAATCCTATCGGCATCTCCGTCTAAGGCAATACCCAGATCAAATTTTTCTAAGCGCACCCGCTTTTTTAATTCTTTTAAATTATCTTCCACCGGTTCCGGCCTGCCTCCGCCGAAAGAAGGATTAATTGTGTTTCGCATAAACTCTAATTTTATTTTCGTTCCTTTAAGCACCTCGGCGATAAAACTATCTCCTGATCCGTACATGGAATCGACTAAAACCTTAAATTTTTTATTTCTAATTTTCTTGAGGTCAACATAATTACGGATAAATTTTATATAATCTTTGATAATATCGGCTTTTTTAATTTCTCCTAGCTTAAAGTCATCTTTGAGGCTGGTTTTACCAATAAGGCTTTCGACTTTTTTAGTAATCTCTTCGCTGGCCCCTCCTCCGCTTGAATTCTTAATCTTGAAACCATTATATTCTGCCGGATTATGGGAAGCTGTGATCATTATCCCCAGATCAAGCTTGAGTGATTTTACCGCAAAACTTAAAGCTGGTGTAGGTGTCGGCCTATCGGAAAGAACTACCTCAATGCCGTTTGATTTTAAAACTATTGCCGAAGCTTCGGCAAATTTTGCCGACATAAAACGAGTGTCGTAACCCACAGCCACTTTTTTACCGCAACCTATATAATCAGCTACTGCCTGGCTAAGGATTTTAACATTTTCAAAAGTGTAAGTGTCGGCGATAATTGCCCGCCATCCGTCGGTACCGAATTTAATTTGAGATGCCGAATTACTCATTTTAGATCTCCTCTTCTTAAGCTGTTAATTGCATCTTGCACATTTTTTGCTCCGAATATATAGGAACCGGCAACTAAAATATTTGCCCCGGCTTCTTTAACCTGTTTAGCGATAAGATTATTGATCCCGCCGTCGACAGCAATATCTTTATTAAAGATTGCCCGCAGTTGCCTTATTTTATTTACTGCCTGCGGTATAAAAGCCTGGCCCCCGAATCCGGGATTAACCGACATCACCAGCACAAAATCAACTATATTTAAAATATTCTTAACCCTGACTATGGGGGTTGAAGGATTTAACGATATGCCTAATTTTATTCCGCGATTTTTTAGTTTTCTGGCCATATCGGCCAGCTCTCTTGGGCTTACCGTCTCGATATGAACGGTAATCATATCGCTTCCGGCCTTAACAAAAGCATCCAAATACTTCGCCGGATTTTCAATCATTAAGTGCACATCCAGGTCAAGCTTGGTAGCTTGACGCATATATTTTACAACCACAGGGCCAATGGTTATATTCGGCACAAAATGTCCATCCATAACATCCACGTGAATTAAATCCGCCCCGGCATTCTCTACTTTCTTAAGTTCCAAAGCCAGACAGCCAAAATCTGCCGACAATATCGATGGAGCTATCTTTAATTTCATTTATAAAGCTTCCTTTTCTTGATATAATCAAAAACCTTATCCGGCACCAGGTATCCGAATGATTTATTTTCTTGGATACACCTACGCACTTCAAACCCTGAAACGTCAACCGCCCGTATCGGTAAAGTCTGGATATACTGCGGAATTTGCTCCAGAGAATAACCCGGCCTGGTCGCCGCCACGAAATTAACCATTTTAACTATCTGGCTTAAGTCTTTCCACTCATTTAAATACTTTAAAAGATCCGAACCGATAATAAAGTACAGCTCATCTTGGCCATACTGGGCCTTTAATTCTTTTAAGGTATCGATTGTAAAAGACCGCCCTTTACGTTTTATCTCAATATCGCAAACCCCGAAAAATTTATTGCCTTTAATCGCCAGCCTCAACATCTTTAAACGGTCGCTAGCAGGAGCAATATTTGAACTATCCTTATGCGGAGGAATAGCAGTAGGGATAAAAAGTATCTTATCTAATTTTAGTTTTTCTCTTGCCTCTTCGGCTAAAATCAAATGGCCGATATGAACCGGGTTAAAGGTACCGCCAAGGATACCGATCTTCATTCCCGCACCTGGCCAGAACCATAAACCATATATTTATAGGTAGTCAACTCTTCCAGGGCCATCGGCCCGCGGGCATGCAGTTTATCGGTTGAAATACCAATTTCTGCCCCCATTCCGAATTGGTGGCCGTCGGTAAAACGGGTAGAAGCATTTACATACACGCAGGCCGAATCCACTTCTTTTAGAAATTTTTCTGCCGCCTGAGCATTCTCCGTAACAATACTATCTGAATGATGCGAGCCATACTCATTAATATGGGAAATAGCGCTATCTAGACTATCAACTACTTTGACCGAAAGAATTAAATCAAGATATTCCGTCCGGTAATCTTTCTGGGTGGCTAACTTTACCCATTTGGCTATTTTTTTAGTAAGGGCGCATCCGCGGATCTGAACCTGGGCATCCTTAAAATCCTTAAGCATACCCGGTAAGAAACGAACAGCAGCACCTTGATGCACCAGCATACTTTCCATGGCATTACATACTCCGGGACGCTGAATCTTCGCGTTCAAACAAATCTTATGGGCCATATTTAAATCCGCTTCTTCATCCACGTAAACGTGACAGACGCCTTTATAATGCTTGATCACCGGTATCAGCGAAGACCTAACCACTTTATTAATTAACTCCTCCCCGCCCCTGGGGATAACTAGATCAATATAATTATTGAGTTTAAGCAGGTAATCTACTGCCTTATGATCAGCTGTATCGATTAGATTAATCGTGCCTCGGGACAAACCAGCCTCAAGCGCAACTTTATTTAAAATATTAAAAATTGCCCGGTTAGAGTTAAGAGATTCACTGCCGCCGCGCAAAATAACGCAATTACCCGCTTTAAAGCATAAGCCGATACAATCGCTGGTAACATTCGGACGAGACTCATAAATTATGGCAATCACCCCTATCGGCGTGCGTACTTTATTAATCTTTAGCCCGCTGGGAACATCCCGGGAACTAATAACATTTAAAACCGGATCTTTAAGTTTTGAGACCTCAATCAATGAATCAGCCATCTGTTTAATCCGGCTTTCAGTTAAGGTCAAACGGTCAATAAAAGCTTTGTTTCTAGACTGGCAGTTTACGATATCTTTTTTATTGGCGCTTATTATTTTATCTTTTTCGGCCAATAAAGCAGAAGCCATGTTTATCAAAATCTTATTCTTTTCATCCGTAGCTAAAACACAAAGCAACCTCGATGCAGCCTGCGCTGCCCTGGCCATATTTTCTAATTTCTTATTTAAACTTATCTTCATTTTATCTGGGTAAAAAAATTGTTCCTTCACTAAAAGGATTGTCAGCAACTTTGGCGATTATCCCTTTTTTTGCGCCGTTGGCTATAACACAAGGTACCCCTTCTTCAACAGCTATGCGCGCTGCTTCTATCTTGGTTATCATTCCACCGACACAGGTTTTCTTACTAGTCGGACAAGCCAAAGACTTGATTTCTCCGGTGATTTTATTAACCCTACGGATAATCATTTTATCCCTATCCATAAGCCCGTCGACATCTGAAAGAATAATTAAAAGGTCAGCCCCTACAAGGATAGAAACTAAAGCCGACAGTCGGTCATTATCCCCCAACTTGATTTCTTCCGTAGCCACGGTATCATTCTCGTTTATAACCGGTATACAATTTAGTTTTAACAAGGTATCTAATGTATTCTTGGCGTTATGAAACCTTAATCCCAAAAAATCATCCCAAGTTAACAGGAGTTGGGCGCAATTAAAACCGTATTTTTTTAAGGCGATTTTATAAACATGCATCAATTCATGCTGGCCGATAGCCGCCGCTGCCTGCAAGCGGGCCAGTTCCGCAGGCCGGCTGGCCAATTTCAATATAGACATACCTAAAGCTATTGCCCCACTGGAAACAAGCACAATCTCTTTTCCCTGTTTAACTAAGCCCGATACCTGGCGGCAAATATCATGCGTAAGCGCCATATCCAGTTTATTTTTAGATGAAAAAAGGCTTGCCCCTATTTTAACCACGATCCTTTTATAATTTTTTGGCGACCGCATCGATTAACTCCTCTAAATTAATTTTTTTTAAGGCCGAAATTTGATATACTGGTTTTTTAATTATTTTCTTAA
>Ga0172375_10004663_pt1 | contig 20115 bp, 27 predicted proteins | sample LakKiv1m_FD_114537 | JGI IMG/M metagenome (GOLD analysis project Ga0172375, IMG submission 114537) | Freshwater microbial communities from Kabuno Bay, South-Kivu, Congo - kab_092012_11.1m | ecosystem: Environmental > Aquatic > Freshwater > Lake | place: Democratic Republic of the Congo...
ATTATGTTCACTGGCAGACTACGCCTTTTTGGCAAAGTGTATGTCGTCGGTGAATGTGACTTCGTCATGTCCCAGGTGGTCTATATCGTTGAATGGAACGGTGGCGATTTGGCAATTGACGTTTTTGGAAAGAGAGGACAAGATGTCATCTGATAATGTTGGTTACTACGAGCCTTGTGAATGGGACGAGTGTCTTGCCGATAACGTTGGAGAAACAATAAAGCTGTATATCGGAGTAGGCGAGGGAGATTTGCTGTTTGAGGACGTTGTCCTCACATCAAACAACAATGATGATAAGTACACTATAACATCTATAAATAGCAACGAAAATACAGAATTTACTGCTGACGAAATCAGTGATATTGTCGACGTATTTGGAGCTTTAGTTCTCGTGTTATAGGAGAGTCGCATGAACATCGTAATGACTATTTTTGCCCTGTTAATCCCACCTACGTTTATGGGGTGGGAGTTGGGCGTCACGTTTGACCTCGGTATTTTGCTCGGCGTCATTGTGGCAAAGACAACAAAAAAATAGCTCACTTATGAGCAAGCGGTATTAGCCCGTAGACGGGATTAGATATTAACATATCTGCAAGCCCTCGGCATTGTCGCTAGAGGGCTTTGCTCGTTAACGACATAGTGTTTGCCGTTATCAATGGTGATAAATTTCACCGAATATAAACCTTGTTATTCTAATTCACGAAAGGAGAAACAAAAATGACAAATATTAGTAGTGGTGTGTTCAACGGGGGAATGAGGCTCGCCGTAGATTTTGCGGTTAAACGTAATTATCTACCCATCCTGAGGAACGTCTTGATTGAAAAGTTCGGAGACGTTATCATCTTTAGGGCGACGAACTTGCAATTCACCATCCAATTCAACATCACAGTTTCCACCCAGGAAAACGTCGATGATGACTTCAAGGGCGTTCTAGTAGACAGGGACGTGAAGGGTGCAAGAACGCATGTTGAGCTTGGCGATAACTATGTCAAGTTCAATGGGATTACGTATAATAGCCAGTTGCCTACGGAAGATTTCCCGCCATTCAACGAGAAAAAAGACGAGGTTAGGATTGCAAACATCAAAAACGTTGGTGACCTCAAAGCGATGTGCAAATTCGCAATGCAGGACGATTCTAACGAAGCCCTGCACAGCGTCCACATAAACACTAACGTTATGGAGGCGGCTGACGGATTTAGGATGATGAGAACAAGGAGAAACTTCATCGCCTACGATGATGGGCTTATTCCATTGGAGGTTGCCAAGTGGCTCGTCAAGGCAAAGGCAATGGACGTGGTTCTCTATGAGAACTCGTTATCCTGTTACGTCGAGGACAAGAAGTACATCTTCTTCGTCCAGGTAGGCTGGGAATGGAACATGGGACGCCCTACGTTTCCAGACACTAACCCGATAATGCCGAAAATAACGCCTGAAACTGGCAGGTTCTCGTTTGTACCTGAACACGTCATGGAAGCCATTGGCGGGTACGCTGGCACAAAGTATTACGAGCCAATCATCAGCGTCGACGCAGAAGATAACGTCATAAGGTTTACTCACGATGCAAAAAATGATGATGACGTTACACTCGATGCCACCGTATATGCTGATGGCATTATCCCGTTCAAGACATTCGACATCCACGCAACATATCTCATGGACGCCATGAAAGGGCTTGACAAAAACCTGTATGCAACGTTGTACACCAATGACCCTAACACCCCTATCTTGATTATGCAAAACGGTATCGAGATTGTCGTCATGCCAAGATATAGAAAATAACATCATCTAAAAGCCCCTGACGTATAATCAGGGGCTTTTTGCGTTAGAAAGGAGGTGATAAATATGTCGTTCAAGGTTGTTTTCCACGCAAACGATGGTAGCCGAAAAACGTTTGAGGCGAAGTTTCGTTCTGAGAAACTAGCTGACCGTTTTATAGACATGTTTCAGTACATCGGAGAATATAAACGGTTCGAGGTAGACATCATTGGGAAAACGTCTCAAAGGATACCAACGGTGTCATGTAATATGCGTGGATTTATCAGAGTATATGACGAGCTTTATAATCGGTGAAGTTTATCAACTTATTCAACAATAGAGGAGGTAACAAATGGGACAATATTACGTTGCAGTAAATCTTGATAAAAAGGAATACGTCAATCCGCATAGAGTTGGTGTTGGAATGAAATTGTGGGAACAAATGGCTAATCATCCATCTACGCCAGAATTGCTGTACGCTTTGTTAGCTTGCTCAAATGGCCGCGGCGTCTCTGGAGACCTGAAAAACCACGATTATATTGGCCGTTGGGCAGGTGACAGAATTGTCGTATTAGGAGATTATTCAAAAAACGGAGATGTTCATGGCGTCGACACAAGTGGATTGTGGGATAAGGTGCTTGCCGTTAATTCTGAGTACGTTGAAATATCGGCCAAGATAAAAGATATATTAGACCAGGTTCGTTATTAGAAAGGAGATTACGTTATGGGATTAAAATTGTCGAAAATATTTGGAAGAATTGCAATGGGTAAACATCGTAAGAAATCGTCATTGTTTGGGAAAAGGACTACGGCGACTAGGTCTTACGGAAGCCGCAAAAGCGGCCATCGTCGTAGAAGCGCTGGACGAGGATTCTCAGCAATACGAAGGAGAAAATAACGTGAGAAAACCAGTTTACTGTAAGCTCGATAGAGCAGCTTACGTTGATTGCTCTTCTTGTAGTATATCTAACTATGGGCGTGATTGCGAGAACGTTCCAATCTCAAAGCCAATGCCAAATAACGATTATTGTAATCACGAGCCAGTTATCGAGACCACGGGTGGCATTCGTCTTGGAGCGGATGACCTTATAGACACGTTGGTAGATGTTAGTGTCTGTAAAAAGTGCGGCAAGAATTTAGACGTTGTAGAAAAAACCGCTCAACAAATTAGACACCTGATTAAGACCACGGAAGATTTTCTTGCCGAAGAAGGTGTTGTCAGAACAGATAACGGTGGCTTTGACTATTCCGCCGCTCGCGAATCCAGCTTTACGTATCTTTTAGGATATGTACAACGTATCCGCGCTCTTGAATGGACGCTCGGAGAGTTTACGTACGCAGAGGTGATTGTTATGTAACTTCATATATACGTGAGTGCTGAATATTTCCACTCACGTATCGACCAAGACGCCTATCCCAAACATGACGTTTCTAATAGACTTGGCTTGTCATGTGTGAGGATATATATTATACTTTGTTATATCTTATGAAAGGAGATTACGTTATGGAAGATAGTTTGATTACGCAAGCCCGCCAATGCGTGGGAAACAGTGAAACTGGTAAAAGGAACTGGATACGTCTTATTCATGCCATCGACTTCGGAAAGGGATACAACGGTTACGCCTTCGTAGGTGACTTCTTGAACAAAGATACTCCAGTCCCGATAAAAGATAGTCTCATTTTGTTGGGTATTTGCTCAAGAGACCACAAAGACAAAAAATCTTTCTCATCATATTATTTCCTCGTGTGGGGACAGTCTGGCCTAAAAACCACCGATGTAAACGTTGTAGTCCCTAATGGGAAAGGCACGTCTTGGGCTTTACCTTATGCTGACAAAATCACGCAGTTATTTAACGCTATTCAATCACAGTCAGACATTAATAGCATAGACCCGATTGACGCCGTATCAAAAAACATCGAGGTCGTGTACCGCGACGAGGCTCAAATAATCGTCAAGTTGTCTGGCACGCCATCCGACATTAGTTCAGCAATTACTTTCCTCGTCGGAACTGGCGCAATATCAGTTTTCAGCAATAGGGCAATACACGTTAACGGGGACGCCAGTCTAATAGCGTCCATGATAATTAGCGCATACGAATATATAAAAACGTCGTATGTCATTACTGTGAACGGACAGACTGTATATTCACGTAGTTGTGCATAGTATCCGTCAATCTAAAACAACGTTATCCTAATAGGAGGTAATAAAATGTTATTCAAGGATTTAGTTAGTAATGCAGTTGGAACGTGTGCAGTACAAACAGAAAGTTTTCAAATCTACGACAAGATGATAATTGGACACTTTTTCAAAGGCCTAATAACAGAAACGAAAGATGACTTCTTTTTAATGACAGTGTTGAGTGAGGCTATTCGTAGCTTCGTCGCAGGGGATTACGGCGCTATAGGAGAGGAGTGGCTCGTTAATGAAAACAAGGAATACGAAAAACTTGGTTACGAGTTCCGTATTGGAGCTTACGAAATCTCAGAACCATACCATTACGCTTTCCTATTGTGCGGAGACAAAAACAAAGAGATTTATATGTTATCCGATACTGACGCTATATTGCTAAACAAGGCGTTAAATCTTGTTATTAAATCACTCGGAGAGGCGTGCGATGAGTAATCTTAACGGCTCGATAGTATTCACAACGATTCTGAGGCATCACACTTCGTGGTATCGTAATCCTCGTAAGCTCTTACTATCCGATGGACAAGAACCGCAATGGTGTCGTCGATGCAAGGACGTAACAGTGCATATTACACGTAACGGTTCACAATTCTGCTTACAATGTTGTACTGAAAAATGTTGTGCTGAAAATAAGTAAATAACGTCTCAAAAGCCGAGTACGTCAGTTCACTGATGCTACTCGGCTTTTTTGTTGTTATTCTATCCCACGTGGCAATATGATTGTTGTGCTATTCTTGCGAAATTTCTCATATTTCGTCACCCAGGACACCACTTCGTGCTCGGTTGTGAAACTTCCCATGATTAATCTACGTGGTTCATACTCGCTATTTTTCCTTGCGAAATTTCTCATATTTTTATCTACGTTCCTTGCGCGCCGCCTTTTTGTCTTTGGCGGCGCTGGATACGATGTTATTACAATATAGCGCCACGATGCTAGCGCGCCAGCATAACGGTGCTTGTACGCCAGATAACTAGAAGGTCATACTGCGCGGGAACTAGAGCGCGTACGCGCAGGAACTAGAGCGCGTACGCGCAGGAACTAGAGCGTACTAGAGACAACTAAAAGCATACCGCGTACTATGGACAACTAGAGCGATAATCAACTATCTTATTTCTCTTTTTCTTATTGCACGTGTCACATAACACCTGAATATTATCTACAGTGTTTTTACCACCCTTTGAGAGGGGTATAACATGGTCTATTGTGAGGTTTTCAGTGCTACCACACTTTAGGCATCTGTACCCATCCCTTTCAAGTATATATAGCCAGTCTTGAGCAGTAAGCAACCCCTGAGATTTTCTAGTCACACGCTTGTTGTTTGTGTACACGCGCCCCCATCCAGGATTGTTATTGCGATATGCGTTTACACGTTCTTTTTCATAGATACTATTCTCAGAATAATATTCGTGTTTGCGCTTTAGTCTTTTCTTGCGATGTCTTTTCCAGTCTACTTTTTGTCTTTGCTTTACCTTATCCTTATTCTTTTCTCGATACTCTTTCTGATATTCCCTGCTACATGATAGGCAATAATTTGTTTTACCATCACCGCTAAATTCGCTGAGCGGCTTGCGCAATCCGCATCTGGAACACCTTTTCATCTTCATAAAATTATCCTGAAATTATCCTGAAATTCAAAATAACCCTAAAATCAAAAAAATCAAAATAACTAAAAAGTGAAATGTCTCAAAATAAAATAACGTTCTAGAATTATATCATGCGCTCAAGGATAAAAAAAACCACCGCGCCATAAAACGCGGTGGTTCGTACTACAGACAACTAAAAGCTAAAATCTTCCACCAGTAAAATCGACAATCAGCTTCGGTACATGCAAATCTAGCCCAATCACATTCATGTCCAGTTCACTGTTTGACGGAACGATTGAATAATCATTCTCGCACATCGCTACGATAATTAGCTTAGCGTCCTTTGAAATCTCGCTACGATACTTTTTAATAGCCCGTACAGGATGATAGTCTCCGTACCATGTTTGATTATCAGTCAAAATAACAATTGCATCTGAATGAATCTTATTATTTGTGAAATACGTTATCGGAGCAGATAGGTTAGTGCCTCTGTGTAGCCTTGTGTTTGCCTTAGAAAGCTCGATACGCGCGCTCGTCAAATTAGACGCGCTATTGATGTTTAAGGCCATAACATCTGAAGCACATTCATCAAACGCGAATACCAGAGCGTTCTCCATTTTAGCAAGAACAAGCGCTAATATGCCAGATGTGTAAAAAGCAGATGTATGAGTTAGACCAACATTTGCTTTCATACTACCTGAACAATCTAAGGCAACTAGAATACGTTTTCCACTAGGCTCAAAACCAGAGAAAGAGTCGTAAAAAGCGTTCTCCAGAGCGGCTGATATTTGAGGTATAGGCGTCCATGACAATTTACCTCTAAGCCCACTACCATTATCGTATGTTGACTTCGCAACAAAAATATTGAATGGGTGAACACGAGATTTTTTGATATACTCTTTATCTCCGAGAGATTTCACTATATTATCAACGTTCATCTGAGAGTTGTGTGACAAAAAGCCGTTAGCCGTTAGCCTTCCTAGATTTCTGATACGGGCGTGTAGCGGCATATATGGCAATAACTCGTCCCAAACTGCATAGTCCTTTAGGTACTCTGTTGGAACAGCCTCAAAAGGCAAACTTCCTTCTCGTATGTACTGAGCCGCTAATACTGGGCCGAGTTTCTTGTCATCTTCATTTTCCACGACGCTATTTATCAATTTGTCTGCACAATATAGCTGTTTATTGGTTGACGTTTTTCGGACACCTTTCCCGCATATCCATTGATAAATCTCATCGTGACCAACCTCTTGAGGACGAGGATGAGATAACCGTAAAAGGTCTTTCAAAGTCCACCCGTTTCGTTGGCGATATTTTATTGCTTGATAAGTGAGACTTTTCGCATCTTTACTGGTAAACCAGTTTTCAATCGCTTTTCTCCACAAGCGTCCTTTTCCGCGCATCATATTGCTGTACTCCGCAAATTGCATAATGTGCGTGCCAGTCCTGCACACACTATTGACCATTTTACTAGCATACTGTCTAGTTTCTATCCTTGCATGGGCCATTACCAGCGCCAGCGCAAAAATAGCATTGTCATTCTTGGGGGCTTGCCCTTCCTTGCTGACACTTACAATCTCATTCACTATCTGTCGGCCAGTTGCGGTGTCACAATCCTTGACCATATTCTTAATAAATCTCGCGGCTGAGACAGTAAGCACGCGCTCACCGCAATAGTAAGTCCCACCCTCAGTGCCAAGAATAAGAAATCGGCGAAGTTTCTCAATATTGCTGACCTCAAAAACATAACCACCAGCATCGTTCTTCACCATCTTATCTTCTAAGCCAAATATAGGCTCTCTCTGAGTTGCTTGTAAATGTTTGGAATACTTGTTCGTCATACTGCCTCCTTTTTTTTGATTGGATAAATTTTTATCGAGACGTTATAAGCATGGCATGTAGCCAACCCTTTAGGTAAAAAGATAACCATCTCGTTTCGACCCAATACTAAACAATATTTCTATGGATGATTTATTCAGTGACGGTAAACCCGCGTGATTCTGGAGCGGAGATTCTTTCGTGAAAGGAAGATAACCATCACCATTCGACCCATATAGTAGCGTCGCTTGGAGTCGAACCAAGTACCTGTTGTTTATGAGACAACCTAGCTAACCGTTGCTACACGACGCTATGTCTTGAGAATATTCTGCGGATAAGCACATGAGAGGCGGCAAATTCTAGTATTTCAGGTATGTAGATAACCACCCCGCTTCGACCCACATATTTTATAAAAGTGCATGGTGGATAAATTCATGCCGAGGATTTTATCTCCGAAGGATAACCCTCAAACTTCGACCCACCATAGCTAACTTTAGCATAATTTATCCTAACTGTCAATGTTTTTTATAAAATTGGTCTGACTGTATTTCCTGGCCTTATTCGCACCAGCGTCAACAGGTTTTTCCTGAACCCCATTCAACTTATCGCTTACTGAGTGGAGAACTTTCACTGCTTTTTCTAACTCAATAGTGCTCTTGTCGGGGATTGGCCCTGCCATGATTAGGTTGCCAAACTTACTATAAAAAACGCGTTCTGGCTCTTTCCCATGCGCCCTGACAAACCTCTGGATTACCTCTTCCTTTGTGGATGATAAATCAAATGTCATCCATCCATTGTTATCTATTCCCTCGATAAATCCTTCTGGTATATCAGGTTGAGGTCTTGTTCTTTTATGCGGGATTTTAGGCATATTTATACTCCGTAATCTAATCTATAATCAACCATGTCGAGATTTATTTTTGCCATATCACTCCTCCTTTTCTTCTTCGTTAATCTCGTCTGCGAAAGGTTTTATGTATGTCTCATATAACTTTATGGCCTCTGGAATACCGCTTTCAAGTATTTCTGGAGATAACATGCGCGTATCGCTTATCTTGTACAGAGTCTCATACATAAACTTACTAATTCTATTCGAGATAGAAAGATAATTGTACATCGAGGCCATGTCTAACTCAACAATCCTCATAATCGTGTAATCTCCAGAGTTATCTTCCTTCGGGAATAATTCGAGGAAAGTTACCATCATTTTATCTTTCGGCAGTAACTCTCGTCTTATCCTGAATAACTCGTCAAGATTTGGTAAGCGCGTTGGATGATAGGCCTCGCATATAAAAAGGCCATTTGATTTACCAACAATTATCTCTATTTCCCCCATCTTATAAATCTTTGCATTTTCCCCGAATAAATCTTTGTTGTATTTTATGTCCCTATTTACTCCTGCTGGTATCTTTGTTATTCTAGAAACTAAATTCTTTGTGTACTTATCAGGTCTGGTCATTTTTCCTCCAGTAATAACTCTTTTGGTAATTCTTGAACATAAGCCCAATATTTTACGCGATTTATTTCGTATCTATTATCATCCATTTCATTCATCCTTTCTGACATCATACATTCTGAATCCGCCACCACCACGCCATTTTAGCTCTTTGCTAAGATTTAGCCCATCGTTACCGCTAACTACTGTTTTCATGCGAGTTTCGATTATGGCACAATTTCTTTCCTCAAGCTCGACGGTTATCCACTTTCGCCCTAACTTATGCGCAACAGCGGCTGTAGTACCACTACCGCCATATATGTCCATAACCCAATCTCCAGGGTTACTCCCTAACTCGATAATGCGCCTCATCAAACGTTCTGGTTTCGGCGTATCAAATATAATGTGTTCTTGATACTCATCTGGAACACCAACTCCAACACGCTTTACCTCCAGCTTTGCTTCCCTAGTCCCTCCGACATCAGCCTCTTTCCATATTGTTAGGGTCATTGTACCGTCTTTTGCCTCGGATAGAAAAACCTTACGCTGTGGATACCTATCACCATTTTCACCAAACCATATACGGTCATCCTCTATGTATTTCAGCATCTTCTCTTTACGATATATCCAAACACGGCCACGTCTTGGCTGAAATTCAACACCCGATGGACTGGTTATTGTGTAAATCCTATTAGTGTCACCTGCATACATCATTTTATCTGGCGCATCAAGAATGTAATTACCGCGAGGGTCATTGTCTCTATTAGAATATTCCGCCATCCTTGCCGCAGAGCGTTTAGACCTATTCATGCGAAGTTTATCATAATTATCTGCGTATACTAGCAGATATTCATGCGTATTAGAAAAGAACCTTCCACTTCCCATGCTATAACGTCTTTTCTCCCAAATGATTGTGGAAACCCTGTTGCCACATGGAGCATATACGCTGTGCGTTAGGGGATTATACTTACAGAACATCTTATCCATATACATTGCAAGCATGTGAGCATGTTTCTCGTCTATATGGATAAACATAACACCATCTTCCCTCAAGAATGTCTTGAGTTTTGCGACTGTATCCCACAACATATCAAGCCACTGGTCATGTGACATGCCATCTGTATAATGTGTGAACTTTCTCCCAGTATTGAACGGAGGGTCTATATAAATCAGCTTTACCTTCCCCACGAAATCTTCTAGCGCACACATAGCCTGCATATTATCACCGTGAACGAATATGTTATCTCCCTGGTCATATATGCTTTTACCGTAAGCGTACGCATCATCGTTAACAATTCCCTCTGCTCCAGTCTGTACAAGCCTGTACCCTCCGACTGGTATTTTTGTACTTGGGTAATTCCACGTAAAACCCATTATTTTCTCTCCTTACTCTTGCGTTTCTTTTCAATCGGAGTATTATACGTGCCACTCGAACGCATGACATCATGTTTCTCGCGAAGCATGTCATTATGAACTTTAACTACGGATATAACATTTACCTCAAACTCGCTTGCTATATGAACAAAATCCTTAGCTGTCAAATTATCAATCCCTATCTTTTTTATTTTCTCACGAATTTCATCGCCCCATGACATCATCAGCCTCCCGAAGTTTGTTTTCGGCGTCAACTATCAAGCCCCAATTATCAACCCACTTGTTAGAACGACCTCTGGAAGTAGGATAACAAAACTGCGTTTCGCCAGATACATCTTCCATCGGTATTACCATCCATGCGTCCACATTGCCATCATCAATGAATAAATGGGTCAAAACAAAAGCATGATTATCTGACTTTCTGACAGTAAATCTATACCTATGATAATACTTCCCAGCGACACCTCGGCGAGAGCTTATGCGAATACGTTGTCCATATTCCGTCTCAATAGCAAACCCCTTCTTCTGTTTAAGTCCATCAAACTTGACATGCACCCCAAGCGATTCCAGCGTTTCTATCGCCACCCGACAATCATCATAGAACCACTGATACGGACCATTTAGTTTGCGAAGTTTCCCGCAATATGCGGCAACGGCTGGGCTTCTTTTTATCTTGTAATCTCGCATAATATCTTCAATCGGAACATCAGGATTATTCTCAACTTCTTGTTCAGCCCAATGCTTTCTGTTAATTAGAGATACTTTTGCTAAGAAACGCGTGTCCCCTAGATATTGTTGTATCCTTTGGCGAGATACGCCATATATCTTTCCAATCTGCTCCAATGTATAACCAGCGTTCCTAAGGTCATACATTTTATCTACCTTTTCCTGCCTTAACGCGTCTTGTGACATGTTTCCTCCTTTTCAAAACTTGTTATATTATTGGATTTTACAAAATTACCAAGCGCATATAAAACCTCTAACGCAGAATCAATTGTAAAGCGTGAACTTCTGCGTTTCTTCACGACGTTGAACATTCTATTAGCCGAGCGCAACACATATTCACTTTGTTCCTCGGGTAAGTCAGATAACGCCTCTTGCATTAAATCGTGCCTATCCTGCGTACTAATATCGTTTAGTTTCATACGTGTCATTTTTATTTTCCTTTCCAATTACATAAATCGCTTTTGCTAATCTCAAACACGACCTTAGCGTTTTTTCCAGCATGAAGTCTCCATACTGTCCCATCAAACGATGCGACGAAACCCATTTCCCATAGCTTGACAATATGTGCGTAATCATATTTATGTTCTATGCTGAAAAAGCTAGAGACGTAAACCCGCACACTATCCCACACACTATCCCGCACACTAGCCCACACACTATCCCACACACTATCCCACACACTATCCCACACACTATCCCACACACTAACCCACACACTAACCCCAACACTATCCCGCACACTAGCCCACTCACTATCACTCACGCTAGCCCATTCTTGCAGTAATAAGATAATATTTTTATCTATCGCAGGAGCGGTAAGTAACAAGGGATTGATGATAGGTTTTACAACAAGAGGCTCTACAATCTTTTTGAAGTCTAGCCCACGCACCCATTTCTCAGCTTGAACTCTGTCATCTACTGGACTGTTTATCATATCTACGGTAAACACGCCAGTCAGAGGATTGTACTCATATTTATTACATATATCCTCTCTGAGACCGTGCTTGTTGCAAATGTGAGAATGACCGTCATTCCCAATCTCAAGTCTATTCTTACGAAACTCCCAATCGAAGTAATAACGCTTTCCTCCATGATTTTCTGGTTCTGTTACAAAAGCAAAGAAATTGCACATAGTTTTCTCCTTTCTCTAAAAATTTACGTTGTTTACATAAAACATGATAGCTTTAGCAGTTCCAGTTACGGAGCGCGGACTGGCTATCCTAAACTTGTTGTTTTGTTTTATCTCCCTTACTGCACTAGCAATATGCTCAGGCGTTAATTTAGCCTCGCGCCATTCAACAACAGCAGACTGCCATGTTTTATAGTCTTGCTTTGTTATCGGGTACACTCCAGATAACTCCACAAACACACGAATGTGCTGTTCTAAATCGGGGGGAAACTTCCCATAATTCACATGATACTTGTCTGCTTGCTGGTTTTCTGCGTACCCTTCCATCGCCCTCTTTGCCCCAGGGTTTTTCACTTCCCGTCCCATCCCTAGAATATCCCAGGAGCTCACAGAACGGGCTACAAGCGATTTATTTTGCGTTTTGGTATCTTTAGGCACATAGAACCTGTCATATATCCCTAATGCCCTCTGTTCTTCTTCTGAGATAAAACCGCCAGATGGATTGCCCCTCTTTGCCAATGCTCCCTTCAATACTGTTTCATCTATCTCAAAGCCTAATCCTCTTGCCGTCTCGATAACCTGCGAAATGTCACCACTTTGGGCGGCGGCGGGGGGTGTATTGCCATTCTTGCCAATATTGTCCATTGTAATATCTCCTCCTTCTTCTGATAGGGTAATGCTGTTTTCATCCATTGTATCATCCAATACAATAGGCAAGTCTAATAAGTTATTATACTCTTTATCTTTATACTCTTTATCTTCTGAATTGTCAATACCTGTATGTGTATTTGTATTCTTTGTAGTAGTCTCTGTATTAAATTCCGCGCGTTTCGCGCGCTTTATTCCGCGCGTTTCGCGCGCATTGATTTTCATTCCGCGCGTTTCGCGCGCTTTGAAAAGTATGGCTTGTGCTTTTTGAGGGGTATCAGACACTATCTCTTTCAGCCTTGATATATTCAATTTATAATGGGTTGTTTTTGGAGAACGACCTTTATATGAAATATCAACTATTCCTAAGTCTAATAGGTTTCGCCTAGATGTGATTTGTTCTCTCCTAGATAAACCCGTTTGCTCCTCCATATCATCTATGGATATATAGAAATAATAGTCATTTTCTTTTAATTTTTTTTGGAATTTAATATTATAGCGCCAATATATCAGTTGAGACAATAAAAGTGCTGGAGCAGACCCACCAACATATTTTGCTAATGATGGGAAATATCTCATCACATTACTGCCAAATAGTGTTTCTTCGTATTTATCGTTATTTTCGTTATTGGATGTGTTCATGGTTCTACCTTATCGTGAAATTTAGCGTGACAATCCGAACAAAGAACTATTACATCATCGTACCCTTCTTTACCCCTGGTGTCATAAGTCTTGTGGTGAACATGTAATTCCCCGCTATTGTTGCAAAGCTGACATTTATATCTTGCCCTGCGTAATGCACCTTTTCTTATTTCTTTCCAATGGTATGTTTGCAAATAATCATCATAGGGCATAGTTCGTAATATATTTAATTCCTGCTCCCTTCTTGCAGTTTCCTCAATCCTCTGTTTTTCGTATCTTTCGTGGGCATCCTCGCTTTCTTTTTTATGACAATCATTACATATCATTATCTTGGTAATCCTTTTACCACCCCGAATTTCATCCGTCTGTGATTCATCTAACTTGGTAGCCGTTGTAAGCGGTATTATTTGATTGCAAATATCACAGCGAACACCATACTTAGGTGTTGGCTTGTATTTCATGCCTCTTGCCTTTGTTGTCTCCCTAACAATTTTTGAATATCCTTTCGTCCAATAAATTGTATTTAGTAAGAAAATGAACTCATCTGATTTTTGTTCTACCGTGCCTGTCAAACAATAGCGTAAATAATTTTTTGCCTTGTCAAGTTCTATTCTTAGGACAGTTATATTGTCCTCTATGTCTACACAATAAGAGAATATTTCTTGTATGTTTTTAAGCGTTATTTCCTCATCTTTTTCTTCTTCCATCTAATCCTCCTCTTGAGTAAATAAAAAACCGCTACTTTGGTGTATCTCGTTGCCCGTTGCGACCTGCTGGATAATACAAGAATAGGAATTAAGCAACGAGACACGCCAAAAAAGCGGTTCTAAAAAAGCGAAAAGCGGTTCTGGTGTATTATCCAGCTAGAAAGAAACTATGAGGGCGCAACTCCCTGTTTTTATCTACTCCTAAATCTTATCACCTTTTAGGAAAAAGTCAAGCATGAGTTTTTTAATTCACACATATCAATGGGAAACTTCCCAAGATAAGTGACGCATTTTCAGTGAGTATCATCTGATTCGTGTCTAACGTTATTTATTCCTGAGAAGTTTCGCCGCCGCATCCAGTTTCAACACCTAGCGAGCTTATCCTGCCGATTTCTTTTTCCATCTCATACTTTCTCATCTCCTCATACTTTCTCATCTCATACTTTCCTCCCCGCCTCCACCTATTCTCTCTCATTAGCCTTCATCTAATGCGCTTATAATGCTATTCTAAATTATTGCCTGGTGGCAAAGTTTGCCAACCTGTAAACTGGCAAGTTACTGTTTCATCCAAATTCGGTATTGACAGCTCAGTAATATTATGCTAAGATATATATGAGTATCCAGATTAGCACAGTGCTAATCTGGTAAATTTCTCAGAATTAGGAGGCGACATGGCACAAGCAAAACGGTATAGTACCTCTATCACCATTCCGATAGATAGCACATTGTCACTCGCGCTGATGGTGTACGCGGTTGAGAGAGGCACTTCCAGGGTTGCGGTAGTTCGCGAAATTCTATTGACGCATATAAAGAATGGCGGCAATCAAGAGCTATCCAGCATAATCGAGAAATTAGAGAAATTGTCGGAAGAAGAAACGAGAAAAGTTGAGGAGAAATACCTCCCAACGTCTAATCTAAAAAGGAGATAATTATGACAGACGAACAAAAAGAACCAGAATATGTACCATTAGAGCAAGACCCCGTTCAGTCGAAACCAGACAACATGACACCTGAGTATATTGGTTTGGTAGAGAACGGCATTTCAAACATCGAGGCTGGTGGTGTATGCTATTCAAGGCTATACACAAAAGGTGGAACGGAAATCAACATCACCGCGCGAGCAGTAGACCCGATTACGTCTCTCCAGCTTATGATGGAGACGCTGGCATATGGTGTGAAAGAGTACGGATTGACTAATCACGTTATTCATCAATCTCCAGCTATGCCAGCCCAGGCACAGGCACGCGTAAGCGCCCCTGTCGCTCCAGCAGTCCAAAATCAGGTAATTCCGCAAGCGTCAGTACCACAGCAGAGCGGAAAAGTCTTGGAGGTTGTTGCACTGCGCAAGACCTTCAACAAGGGTGGGACAAGCACATATTTCCGTGCTCACACTAAGGATGCGGCCTACGCCAGATATGGTATTGCGGCTTATCCAGAGTCATTCCCGCCAGACTTTAACCAGAACGTCCAAGACACTTATCCGCCAGAACAGCAACTCCAACCGCCCGCCAGTATGCGTTATGTAGAAGTATCGGCAGACGGTAAAAAATCCGTACGCTTTATGGCAAATCCGTAATGCATTATAATGCCTACTTTGTTCGAGACGACCTGTTGGTCATTAGGCTTATAGAAACCATAGACGGCATTGTGGGCTTAGATTAGCTTAGATTATATGATTTTCGTCTCGCTGATATTGCTATCAGCGAGACTATAAATCAGATAAATTTCACAGATTGGGACAGGCGATTTGCGTAAACACTGCTAAAACAATGAATGTCGAATATAAATTTCTGGCATTGGGCGGTTGTTTTATATTCATAGATAATGATTGGATACCCCTAGAAAACTCTAGAAAACTATAGAACAATCGGGGATATTCAGTGAAGTTTCACGATTAAAAAAGAAAGTTAGGAGATAAAAAATGAAAATCAGGATTGTAAAAGACGCCAAAAGTAAAAACAGAAATAACGAACCATGCGAAGTGGAGTTTGACGCTACGATTACACGAATTTCCAATTACAGAATACCAGATATGGGAGACGCGTGGGAAACAAAAAAAGACGATGGAAGTACACTTGTCCGCGAGAGGCCACTGGTAACAGCAAGGCGTTATCACGAAAAAGGGTTACTATCGTATTGGCAAAACCGTGATGAGTTTTTTTATAAATATAGCCATGATGTTGGGTGGAATGGTATATTTGGCATTGTTTCATCAGTACAGCCATGCGCAAGGGGTGGCATGACGGAAATAAGAGTTTCTTATGATGTTGAGTACCCGCATACTGAATCCAGTGGTACAGTGGTTGGTGTATCTCTCTGTTCCCTGGATGACAATTTCAATTACAAGATTGGTAGAACGTTAGCGTACGCTTATTCACTTCACGGACAAGCGAAGCTACTCGGATATAATCGCTCAAATAAGTTTTGGGCTAATATTATGAGAAATATGCTTGGAGACGACACACATCATGGAATTTGTCTTTTTAGAGATTTATTCCAGGCAGAAATGTTATCTAGTGGTGTCCAAATAAATATTGATAATGGGAATGTTGATTTGACATAGTACCCAAATAATATGCGAATATTCTCATGGAAAGAGAGGAAAGATGGATTATACAGATTACAATGACGAAGGTAACGACGAAAGAAATATAATTGACAAGAGGCGCTCGATTGAAAAGAAAATCGCGATAGCCGCGTACACAGACCCATCCTATGTTATTGATGTTGTAAAAAGAACATCCAGCAAACTGACGCCAGACCTATTTATAGATAAGCAATTAGGCGAGTTTATATGTAATATACTTGAGGCTGGAGATACTGTAAAAGTGTCTACGGAAAAAAAGTTTTGGGCAGTATCTAACGATATTGTGAATTATGTTCGTGACAGCATTTCCGTAAGCAGGGTAATAGATGATACTGAAAAATATCTAAAAGAGTTTTGGACAGCGCTATACGCGCAAGAAATGTTAGACACAGCCTCAAGGCTTGCGAAAGCGGCTATAAACTTGGATGTTGAGGGCGCGTATGATATAGTCAAGTCTGCGTCAAGTGTTATTCCAGACCAAGATAACATTACTTACAAGACAGCTATAGACATGGCCAATAGTACTGAGGAACGTCTAAAATCTGGAAATCCAAAGAAAACATTATCGTTGTATCTTCCGTCTGGATGGGATAACCGCGTTGGTAAACTTGTGTACGGGAATGTGATATTATTTGGTGGACGCCCAGGTATGGGAAAGTCGGCAATGCTATTACAAGTAGCACGTAGTGTGGCGGCTCAGAAAAAAACAGTTCTATATTGCTCAACAGAGTCGAGTGTAGAAACCTTATGGACAAGACTGTGTTCAACGGCTTCCGAAATACCAATATCTGCGCTAACGGATGAGGCGGCATTGTCGCCAAATGAGTTACAGAGATATAATACAGCCAATAAAGAATTGTCTAATACGTTGGGAGCGTATTTGATATTAGACGACAGGTCAAAAACTGCTGGAGCGATTATGCGACAGTGCATGAGAATAAGACCAGACTTGGTTATCATAGACCATATTGGTGAAATGAAAAGACCAAGTGGCAAGAATGTCGTGGATAGTATATGGCGTTCAGATTATCTAAGAGAGTTACGTGATTTTAGCGTAAGTATGAAAGAAGATGGGTTTGTCTTAGCGGTTGCTACACAGCTAAAAAGGGAAATATATGACAGTGTTGATAAAGTGCCAGACCTAAGAGATATAAGATATGATGACGGGTTAGCAGAAGTACCAGATGTAATTGCGTTTCTTCACAGAGAAGATTACTACAATAAGGATGGAGTTAGCGCGAAACGTGTTCCAGCGAAACTGTATGTAAGGAAAAACCGCCTCAAAGCTCCAACGTCAATCAATGTTATATATAACCTTGAGAGACAATGGTTTATGGATTATGACGCTTTACAATATGGTGGAAGTGTCGAGGAAGAACTACCGTGAGCTACGATAGGATAAAACACGTCTCTAAGAATATCCTGATAAGTACCTATAGGTTTACTAAGGCCGACATTGAGGCTCTTGGAGAACCAATAATAGGTGTACATCTTGAAAAGGATTTAATTCTTTTCGATAGGGAACATGTCGAGAGGACGATGTCCACAAACCATATAGTACAGTTGGAAAGGAAAAACAAAGTCGCAGAAGGATTTAGGATGGCCGCCGCCGTTGTGATATATGCGCTAAGCGTAGAGATAAGGGAGGCGAATAAGTGCAAAATACCAGATGACGCTGATTATATATGGGTGAAGTATCACATCTTAAATTACAGCAGTTTGCTAGTGGAAATAGAGGGAAGGCCTAACGCGGACATAGCATACATGATATTAGACCGCAGAGCCAACGACAAAGCTAATGATATATTGAATACTGCACTTACGAAAGGCGATAAACCATGAGACGCATGACCGATGAGGATATGGAAAGTACAATAAAAACTACCGTAACACCTGGTAAGTTATCCAATGCTAAAAACGAAATAAAAGATAGTGTTGGAAAGAGCTTGACGAAGGTGATAATAATAGCGCTTGTTTTGGTGCTAATAGCGGTATCGGTGTTCGCGTACATCGTATATTCTCAAATACCTCCTCTTATATGCGAGAATAACATCTATCTCAAGATAGATGGCGTAATGACATACGTTAATAATATTTGCTACGCTCCAGTACCATGACAACATCGTTATGTGTTTAACGCAACGGAGATAAAATAATTACACGATGAAATATAAACTCGCGAGACTTCTTATACTAATAGTTATGGCTATCCTTATTGCCATGCTTGTACAAAATCAATTAGGGCGCTACATGTGCTTTAGACACCTATATTTGAGTATATCAGGCAAGAAAACTTATGTATGGTACATTTGCTATGCAAAGATTGATAAACTTCCCGCGACAGTAACAATTCAGCCAGTGAACAATATTGGGAAAAATCTCATATTAGCTAAAATGTCGCATTATTACCCTCCGCTTGGAGGAGCTAATTGCGCGAGCTTCGTCAATGGATACTGCGTATCAACTATGGCTAACGGAGAAAGGTGGGAAGATAATATAGATATAGCATGTGCATGTCCAGCCGAATATCCGTTTGGAACTGTGTTTGTTGTGAATGGTAAAGAGTGGGTATGTAAAGATAGAGGTGGTAAGATAATAACTCAGGACGGTATTATCTGGTTAGACATGCTAACACAAAACCCAATAGTACCGTATGGCAATATTCTGGAAGTAGAGGTGAGATGAGCAAACAAAAAGTACAAATATTTGATAGCGCGTTCCTGGCGTTTGGTCGTAAAGCCGTTGGGCTTACTGGAGATAATTTAGGCATAGCTCCAGATAACTTCGAGTGGCTCAAAGTGGACGACACATCGCGCGAGTATGATACCGTATGGTTTACAGATGGTTGCCTACACCTAGCGCCAGACGTAAAAGCAAAGACCAAAATCGCATGGCTGATTGAACCCCCTCCGTATAGACAATGTAACTACGATTGGGTATATGAGCATATATACGAGTTTGATTATGTCTTGACATATAACAGGAAATACCTTGAGGGAGAATTGTACAAACAACCGTACTTATTCTACCCGATGGGTGGCTCGATGATTAGTAAGGTTAATTGGGGTATACACAAAAAAACGAAACTGTGTTCTATGGTAATATCTCCAAAGGTAGAAACAACTGGTCATTTACTCCGTAGGTGTGTACATGATTTCATCAAGGACAGCAAATATGTTGATATATACGGTAGTACAGATTGGAAAGTACCATATATGCAAAAAGAGAGTGCGCTAAAAGATTATATGTTCACAATAGTAATCGAAGGCGAAAACCTTGATTACTGTTTTGACGAGAAAATAATTGACCCATTCAGCGTTGGTACAATACCGATATATTGGGGATGCCCGTCAATAAGAGATTTCTTTTCCCCAAACGGGATAATATCATTACCAAGTAACCTGTTCGATACAAATCATTGCATATACGATATAAATTGGATATTAAAAGCAATCAGCACCACTTTATATCGGTCTTTACAATCTGATGGTATTCTCGACGTCAATCTTAAAAAAGCACATG
>Ga0172375_10004665_pt1 | contig 20112 bp, 20 predicted proteins | sample LakKiv1m_FD_114537 | JGI IMG/M metagenome (GOLD analysis project Ga0172375, IMG submission 114537) | Freshwater microbial communities from Kabuno Bay, South-Kivu, Congo - kab_092012_11.1m | ecosystem: Environmental > Aquatic > Freshwater > Lake | place: Democratic Republic of the Congo...
CATGGCAATAAGGAACGATTTAAACGACATACATTATATTTCACGACTTATTTGATAAACAATACGAGAAACTACTTTTTTTAAAAACTTTTCCTCGAGTCGCTGAAACAGTTCTTGTTCAAATGGCGCCAAGAACTGACGTACCGAACCGTTTTTGATGTTAATCTTCAGGACCTCATTTTTTAAACTCATGGCTCTGGCGTCCATTTGCCGAAACGGAGGCAAAACATCTTGCAAAAATTCATTTGCAACAATCATCATTTGAGAAGATGTGACCTCTGCACTTACACCATGCTGTTTGAGTGATTTCCGAAGAAGATCTTTCATTGAGTGAATAGCCATACAATCAGTTTACTACGAACGCCTGAATTCACATATATCGGAAAAGTCACAGAAACGACAGTGAAATCCGGGCGAGGCTTCAAAGACGCTTTGTCGAATCAGATGGACACGATCAATAATACTTTGTCTTAACTTCGCAAGCTCATCATCTGTGCCGATAAAAGAAACTTCGGAATTGTCTTCAAGATAGTGATAGGTTAATTTTTTTGGTTTGAGGCCTAGCACATCAATGGCTGCCATCTGATACAACAACAACTGCTCTCGCGTGTCTGTATCAAGTGTTTTTTCCGTTTTTGGAGATCCGGTTTTGTAATCAATAATCTCAATTCCATCCAAGAGTGCATCAATTCGGTCAATACGCCCCTTTAGAATAACATCGCCAAACTTAAGCGTAAATCCTTGTTCCAAATACAGCGGGCTTGGGCGCTTTTGTTCAAATTGCGCAAAATACTCCTTGAGCGATTCTTTTCCTTTTTTTCTGTACTCCTCGCGCTGAGTATCATTTTCATACCAATCATCTATCCAAGAGTGCGTATACATATCCAAAAGTTCCTGCTCTGAAACAGGGATGGCTCCTGTGGTTGGATTTGGCGCATCAAACAATGTTGACTGGCGCTTTCCGGCACGTTCAAGCCAGGTGGTGAAATAGGTCTGCAATGTGTTGTGCATGGTTTTTCCAAATGAAAGAGTCCAGCGACCAAACACAGGCACTTTGAGTACGTGCGCAAATTTATATTGATACGGACAGGTTTTGAAAGCCGCAAGTTGCGTAAACGAAAATTGTTTTGGAACCGGAATCGAAACAGGCTTTTCTGTAACCCGATCAAACTCTTCCCCACGATCAACATCAAACAAATGAATCGTTGTTTTCTCTGTTTGATTAGATTTTTCATACCCAAGCTCATGCAAAAACCGAGACAGCTTGCGTGCGCGAGATCCGCCATAATCATCTGCAGAGGTAAAATACAATCCTTCTTTTGCTCGCGTCATGGCAACATAAAACAATCGACGCTCTTCATGCAAGTGTGCATCATCATGTTCGGATGCGCCAATGAGTGCTTCAGGAAGTGGAATGCTCTCGACGCGTGCCTGGGCCGGAAAACGTCGATCAACCAAATTCACAATAAACACATGCTTAAACTCCAACCCTTTGGAAGCGTGAACGGTCATGATACGCACAACCTCTGGCCCAGCATCAAAATCGACCGAGAGAGAACCCTCTTCTCCAGCATCACGTTCATGATCAAACTCAGCCAAAAATCCATGTAAATGTTTTTGGTCATTTCGTGATTCAAAAGATTTGATGCGATTCAAAAACTGATCCAAATAGCGGAACGATTCCATTTTTTCCGCTTCCGGTTTTTGGTTAAGATATTCTATGTATCCAAGTTTTCGCACAAGTTGCTTAAAACACTCTGTGGCTGGTTTGCCTTGCAAAGACGATCGTAAACTGTTTAATTGAAAAAGAATATCCCGCAATTTTGTTTGAACCTCCACAGGCAATTTAACAAGTGAATGTGCCATCTCACAAGTTTCAAAAAGCGATTTGCCTTTTCTTTGCGCCAACAAATTTAATTCAGCAATGGATCTGGCATCGATTTCATACATGGGCGATGTTAAGCATCGATAAAAACTTGGACTATCAAATGGATGGTCAATCACCTGCATGAAGGCAAGCAAGTCCAAAATAACCGGTTTGGTATATAAGCCGGACAATGCAAGAAATTGAAATGGAACACCGTGGCGTTCAAAGGCCGCGGCAAATTCATCCCCGGCACTGTTTGAACGAACTAAAATAGCAAAATCATTCCAGGTCAATTCTGCATCCTGATCTTTCAGTTCAATAATTTTTTTCACAACCGCAAAAACCTCCTCATCCAAACTTGAACAATGAATGTGTTCAATGGATCCTGGGCTGTCAGAATGGGCTACTAATCGTTTCGTTAACCCACTTTTTGATTCCAAACGATGCGGATTGTTCATTTGGATAAACGTGTGTGCCTGATCCAAAATCGATTGAGCCGAGCGATAGTTTTTTGTGAGAACAACCCGAGTTGTCTCCGGATAATCTGATTCAAACCGAAGAATGTTAGCTAAAGACGCACCTCGAAACTGATAGATGGACTGGTCATCATCCCCCACAACTGTAAGATTATTGCTTGGAGCCGCTATGAGTTTCACTAATTCATATTGAGCATGGTTTGTGTCCTGAAATTCATCAACCAGCACATACTGAAACTGTTCCCTCACTTCTCTCAGAATTCTTGGTCGAGATTGTAATAATTTAAGCGTATACAAAATCAAATCCCCAAAATCCAAAGAATCATACTCCTGAAGAATGGTTTGATAGGTGTGATAAGCTCGAGCCAACTCAGACCATCGTTGCTTTTCTGAGACATCATCCCCTGCTTGTTTGGCATCATCATCCAATAATTTGTCTTCCACAAATGAAAGATAGGCGTCTGGATCAATCGCCTGGTCTTTTAGGCGAGAAAAATGTGACAAAAATCCCTTCAAGTATTTTGTTGGATTGCCAAGAGGGCGATAATAATTGAGCACAAAGCGATCAAAGTGTTTACGCATGAGCAGCCATGTATCAAGTTCTGACAATAATTTGAAATCGCGTGCCAATCCCATTTCAGCCCCAAATTCACGCAAAATTTTTTCACAAAACGCATGGAATGTAGAGATATGTAAATCGACATATCCATACGGCAAGAGTTGATCAACTCGCTCTTCCATTTCTCCGGCCGCTTTGTCTGTAAACGTGAGCGCCAAAATTTGATCAGGTTTGCACAATCCTTGTTCAATAAGCCAAGCAATGCGACGCGTGACAACCGTTGTTTTGCCTGTTCCAGCCCCAGCCACAATCATGAGCGGACCGGTTTTATGCACGACTGCGGTTTGTTGTTCTTCGTTTAAGTTTTCAAGAAGATTGGACATAGATTAGACAAAAGACCTTCACATTGATAGAGATCTCTGTTTTCGCCAGAAAGGACGGTTGTAGCACCATTTTCCAATCGTGTCATCCGACAAAAGTAGAACCTGCCTACCGGTAGGCAGGGTGAGCAGGGAATCTCGCTGAACAATAAGTGAACGCTCAAGATGATACGATGCAGAAAATGGGCGCCCATCCGCAGCCAGAAAATAGATATCTCTATCAATGGCAGCACGAACAAGAATATCATCCCGCATGTTACCACAAAAGAATCTCGTGAGAAACAAAAAAATCAAGGTTTCTTGATATTTTTGTTAGATTCTACAGGTCTGTGCCTGAATAGCTAAGATTCAAGGATTTGTTACAAAGGGGAAAGTCAGGAACGATGTTTCCTGGACCAATTTCACCAAATAAAGCCCAGTTACAAAACGATGGATCGCGGACAACACAGCGTTCAATTACACCATTTTTCAAATACACCACACAAAGTGATTCTCCGCGCCATGATTCAACCGCACCAATTCCCATTCCATCTTTTTTATGTACAGAAACATGCATCTTTCCTGCCGGTTTTGCCTCACAGATGGCGTTCACTAACATAAACGATTGTCCAATTTCAAGAACACGCATTTTCCATCTTGCATATACATCACCTTTTTCCAAAATTTGGATTTCAGGAACAAATACTTTATATCCAGCATATGGGTGATCACGACGAACATCGCGGTTTACTCCAGAAGCACGTGCTGAAAGACCAAGCGCACCATAGGCACGCGCAACTTCCTTTGAGAGAACACCGGTTGTTTCTAATCGTTCACGTAATCCATCGGAATGACGTCCGAGGTTGTACAAATCTATCATTTCATCAACAACCTCTTTTGTTGTTTTTGAAATATCCACAAAGTCATTTTCAGATAATGTTTTTGCAACTCCACCAGGCACAATAAATCCTTTCCAGAATCTATCGCCAAATACACGTTCAGATAATCGCATCATTTTTTCTTTGATACGGAATCCGTGTGTGGCCATAACCGTAAATCCGGTTCCCATTCCGGCCATGTTTGACATATCGTGAACATGCATGGTGATGCGTTCTAATTCTGTCACAAGCGTTCTGAGAGACTGCGCAGAAGCAGAAATTTTTGTGTCCGTTGCGGTTTCCACAGCTTGTGCGTATGCAAGCGTGTGAGATGCAGCCATATCACCAGAAACACCTTCGATAAACACAATGGCTTCTTCAACTGTTTTTCCTTCTAATAATTTTTCAACTCCTTTATGCGTGAAAAAAAGTTTCCCTTCCAGCGTCATAATGCGTTCACCAGCAACATTAAATCTGAAATGTCCTGGTTCAATGATTCCCGCGTGAATTGGACCAACGGGAATTTCATAAATTCCTTCCCCATCAATATGGTGCATTGGGTAGGCTTCATCTGCATGCGCCATTTTTGTGTTCCATGCAAAATCTTTGCGAAGCGGATGCGTGTGTGCCGGAACGTTTTCATGATGAACCAAACGACGCGGATCTGGATGTCCTTCTGCCACAACACCAAACATATCCATGGCATAACGCTCATACCAGTGAGCTGCCATAATGGTTTTTGTGAGAGACTCATACACTGGTTTTTCTGCGTCTAATTCAAGAGATACCAAAATCCATTCGTGTGATTCATCCAAACTGAACAAGACATGTACACCAAATCCATGTTTTTCTTTTCTGTCATCTGTTGCGTATAACAAAGATAACGGAAGATCAAATTCAGAAACGAATCTGTTGCAAAGAGCTGTGAATGCTTCTGAATTTTCTGCTTCAATTTGTGTGAGAGAACCAACGGTTTTTCCAGACAATTGAATATGATGGAGAATGTTTTGTGCATTCATATTAAATAGATTTTGAAATGGTTGTGAAAAAATCCACAGCTTTGGTTGTTGTGATCAATAAACCAAGCACAACAATCAGCACAAGTTGGACGATAACGACACCATGCGTCAGCGTCCATGTTTCTGCATGACGCTCTGCTTTTTCATGAGCAGTTTCATCTGCATTTGTATACACAAGCGCTGTTGTGCTCTTTAACATACTAAAGGCAATCACAGACAAAGAAATAAGGAGCACGAGAGCAAACCAAATTTGTGTTTGTAAGGCCGCACCAACGATCATAAATTCGCTTGTAAATAATCCGGATGGTGGAACGGCGATAATGGCCAGAATACCGAGAACAAACAAACTTGCGGTGATTGGATAATGTTTCATCAAATTTTTCACCCCGGAAATTTTTGTGGTTTTTTGTGAAAGCAAAATTTCACCGGCCATAAAGAACAACGATGATTTTGCCAATGTGTGGAACACCGCATGAATCGTGAGAGCAAGCATGCCAACAGGACCTAAACCAGAAGCAATTCCCATAAGTGCCATGTGTTCAACACTAGAATACGCAAGCATGCGTTTATAATTTCTTTGTTGCAACAAGAACAAGGCCGCAATCACAACAGACAAAAGTCCAAATCCCATCATCAAATGATTTGACCAAGACGCATCACCCAATGCCAAGTCCGTGATAGATTTAAATCGAAGAAGCACATAAAACGCCACGTTCAGGAGTAGACCGGACAACAGAGCACTAATAGGAGATGGTGTCTTACTGTGAGCATCTGGAAGCCAGGTATGCATTGGGACAAATCCCACTTTTGTTCCAACCCCAACCAAGATGAAGATGAATGCGAGTTTTACGGATGATGTAGAAAACGCGGTTGCATGTTCACGTAGAGCTGAATAAGAAAACGCGTCAAAAACGTTTAATCCATCTACGATTCCGGTATGAATAAACATAAGGATTCCAATCATGCCAAGTCCGATTCCAATAGAACAAAGCAAAATAAACTTCCAAGCTGCCTCAATAGACGCATCTTTTCTATAGAGCGCCACGAGCAATGTTGTTGTAAGCGTTGTGCCTTCCAAGCCGATCCAAAGAACACCTAAATGATTTGCAAAAACAGAAATCAACATGGCCAAAATGAACAATGGAACAGAAAAGAAATATAATTGGACTTTATCTTTTGTAAGCAATTGTTCTCGAGACTCTTCCCCAACATATCGAACACTTGCAATGGTTGCTGTGATATACACAAATGAGACGAGTGCGGTCATGAACCAGGTGTATAAATCCGCACCCAACCAAGCACCCACTGGCACCAAAACATTTCCAAATAGCGCGCAAACAGAGACAACAAACAAACTTCCGCCCGCCAAAATAGCAAACAAAAGTGCGCTCATGCGAATCTGCTTTTCTGTGCGCAACACGTATGCACTTGCCGCAGACAATAGGAGGAAAGAAAAAAGGATAGACATATTATTCTGTGAGCTCAGTTAAGGATTCAGTATCTCCTGTTGCGTAAAGTTCTTGCACGTGACGACTCAAAATGGCCATCAAAATGGCTCCGGTAATCACGACAAACAAGATGCCTGTTTCAAGCATAAATGGAAAACCTCCGATCATGAGGACACCATAAACAGCAATCCCATTTTCCATCACCATAAAGCCCATAATCTGAGAATACAAATCTTTGCGCACAATCATGAACAATAATCCAAGCAGCACGAGTGCAATAGAAAGATATGGAATTTCTTGCAAATGCATGGAGATGAATACGGACGCAACCAAAACAAGTAATGCTGCAAAATACGTTGCGGTTGGACGTAAATAAAACTTCAGCGACATGGATGCGTGTGCTTTTCTTGCTGCATACAACAAAATACTTGGCGCAAGCACAGCCTTAAACAAAATGTTAACAACAGCAATGGTGTATGGTTGTTCTTCCCCATGCATGAGCGATGACGTTACAATAAGTCCTGCAAGACAAATAGACGACAAACCAAATGCACGCAACATGGCAGGAAGACGAGGTTTTCCCATCATGACAAGGGTGAACAAAAGCGTACCGCCAATAAAGACATTATTCCAAAGTGAAAGAGATATCATAAAATTAGGTGTGCATGAGCGCAAAAATCAAACCCGCAAATGAAATAAAAAATGCAATGGTGAGGTATTCCTGCATGCGATAAAAACGCATTTTTGCAATAGTGGATTCCAAGAGAGCAAGAGCGAATGAAACAACCACAACTTTCACAATCATCCATCCCAAGGCTGCTAAAAGAGCGACAAAAGAAATATCTGTCGCAAGCGTCATTGGAAACAAAACGTTTGCAACAAGCAAAGAGAACATGGTTAGCTTGAGAGCTGATGCATATTCAAGCAAAGCCAAATAGGGTCCGGAATATTCCAAGACCATGGCTTCATGAACCATGGTGAGTTCCAAGTGTGTGGCTGGGTTGTCGACTGGATGACGTGCATTTTCTGCCAAAGCAATCATGATAAGGGCAAAAAATGCTGGAATAAGCGCAGGAGATGTCAAAATGTGTGAATCTTGAAACATCGCATCTACCGTAAACACTCCTGTCACAACCGCAAATGTTGCAAACATTGTCATCATGGCTGGTTCTACCAAAGAAGCTAATGTCATTTCACGGCTTGCTCCCATTCCACCGAATGCGCTTGCGCTTTCAAGTCCACCCATGACCAAAAATGCTGCGCCAAATGCGAGAATACCTGAAATAATCATGAAATGCCCGAGTGATGCAAGTGCACCACCAAACACAACAAGTGGCAAAACGGCTACCAAAAACAATGTTGTTCCTAACACAACAAATGGAACAAGCTTAAACACCCAAGATGTGCTTTTAGAAATCACCATTTGCTTTTTAAGCAATGTGGCTATGGTAAAATAAGGCAAAAATGGTGTTGCCCCGTGACGTCCTTGTAAACGAGCTTTGAGCAAACGTACCAACCCAACGGTAAATGGGGCAATGAGAAGCACGAAACAGATTTGGATAAGGGTTAAGAAAATGGCGTTCATAAAGCAATAGTCAATGTCACAACAAGAGCGATGAAAATAAGAGCGATGTAAAACTGAATGACTCCGTTTTGTAATTTTCTGACAAATGTGGAAGTGTAGAGAAATGCATTTGCCAAAGGAACATACAACCAGTCGTACCAAATTTGTTTCAGTTCAAGCGAAAATGCTCTACGTGCAATCCATGGATTAGACTCAATGACCGGCGTTATACGCACACGTTTTTGTGTGCGGGTGATCATGCGGAAAAAGAATCTGATTGGAGACGAAAACGCGGTTGCTGTGTATTCCATTCCGGAAGTAATTGGCTGACCACAATCCCATGTGTGATACAAACGTTCATATTTCACATTTGATGTAAGTAATCTCATGGCAAAGGCAATTCCGACAAACAAAAGGAATGCAGCGTATATCAGTGACGGACTCAGAGATGATCCGGATACGGTGATAGCACTTTGTTGTGCACGCATAAACGCAAGATCTCCAAAGCCAATCATGTGCAAAATAAACGGAGCAAATAAACTAATCAGGATGGTTAATCCAGAAAGCACAGCAATCGGGATCAAGAGAAGCTTTCCTGGTGCATGTGCGTGTTCAATGTGTTCTGATCTTGGCTCTGCCAAAAATCCAATTCCGAACAATTTCACCATGGCAAACAAGGCTAATCCACCAACAAGTGCCATGGTAACCAAAACAAGTGTCAAAATTCCTTTTACAAAGAACGACATGGATGCAAGGTATGCAACAAGATTTTGGATGAACGTCCATTCAGCCATGAATGCAGAAAAAGGAGGAAGGGCGGCAGCTGCCAAAATGAGGATAAGCATGGCTCCAGAAAAGGTTGGCATACGTTTTGCGATTCCGCCCATTGCCTCCAAACTACGCGTGTGTGCTGCGTGAACCATCACACCGGCCCCCAGGAACAAGCCGGATTTGAAGAACGCATGCGCGATAGTAAACAAAATAGCAGCACCAACAGCAACGTGTGAAAAGGCTGTCTGACCCTGTGTTTGCATAAACAACGCAACACCTACCATTGTAAAAATAATTCCCATATTTTCAATACTGCTAAACGCCAAAACACGCTTAACATCTCTCTCGATAACGGCGTAAATCACTCCATAAAACGCTGAAAGCAGACCGAGAACAATCACAATAAGTGAACCTGCTGTGCTCACACCTGGAAGGATACTCAACACAACCATTAAAAACCCGTACAAAGCCATCTTCAACATTACGCCAGACATGAGCGCGGAAATATGTGATGGGGCTTGAGGGTGTGCTTCTGGAAGCCAGAGATGAAACGGAACAAGTCCTGCTTTTGAACCAAAACCAAACAGGAACAAAAGAAATGTTCCAAACAAAACAGGTGCCGGAATTGTTTGTGCCAATAAGGCAAGACGTGCAAATGATTCAATGAGTGAGCCATGAGACAAAATCAAAAATCCTGCCATAATGGCGCCGGCTCCCAAGTGTGTCATGATGAGATAAAAGAGTCCTGCACGAATGGAGGCGTTTTCTTTATCTGACATGACCAAAAAGAAAGAAGAAAATGACATGACTTCCCAGAACGCCAAAAAGCTGAATGGAGAGGTTGCAAGCAAAACTCCTTGCATACCAAACACGAAAATAGCCATGAGTGCATCCAAAACACGCACATTGTACATGTGTGCATATTCTTCTACATATTTAATGGCGTAAACAGATGCAAGACAGGCAACCATGTTCAGTAAGACGAAAAAAAGGGCGGACAATGTTTGCAAAACAAGTGGTGCACCAAACAACCAGGATGATTTGAGAATGATCCATTGGGAATCGCCACTCAAAAGAAAACTAACTCCAGCAATAGTTCCGCTGCCTGATGAAAGTGCAAGCAAAAACAAACTCACACGATGCATCTTCCCTTTTGGACTGATAAACGAAAATAAACTTGAAAGAACTGATCCTGCAAGCGACAATAAAATACCGAACGTCATAAAGTTGGTTGCCATATATTATGATCTAACAGATGACTCCTTCAACGCCGTTAAAATACGGCGCAAAATTTGTGTTGGCGTTGGAGGATTTCCTGGAATTTTAATATGGACAGGAATCACATGTTCAAGAGCACCAACAACCGCATAAGAATCTTTCCAAATTCCTCCTGTACATGCGCCGTCACCAATAGCAACAACAATGCACGGTTCTGGTGCAGCCTCATATGTTGTTTTCACCGCACGTTCCAAATTTCGTGTCACAGGACCTGTAACCCAAACCATGTCTGCATGGCGAGGAGACGCAACGAAACTCAATCCAAAACGATCTATATCATAGTACGCGTTATTGAGAGCTGTAAGCTCAATTTCTTCTGCGTTTGTTGATCCGCCATCAACCGCACGAATACGAAGAGATCTCCCTCCGTACAAAGAGTTGATAATGGATTTTAATTCTTTTCCAACCGCCTCTAATTCCTCGTCTTTTTGTAAAAACAATTCCTTGTTTTCGGTAACCCGAGGCCCAAGAAAAAGCCGATTCAGTAATTTTGCAAAGCTCATAAGAGATTAAAATAACGTGAATAATTTACTCCTGAGGCTTGTTTGCGTCAAGCAATTTTGTGTACAAATAAATAAAAAAACCGGAAGCGATCCGGCAGAATAAGATTTACGACAAAGACGTCGTAGGGAGAGGAAATTCAATGGGCCTATGCGGATCAGAACCATTGCCCCCCTCATGAGAAGAAGAAGGTAAGGCTGATGTATGAACCGCATACCATCGTTCAAATGCTTCACGACTGAGAAAATACGTCCGCTTTCGACCGTGATCATGTTTCGAACATGGAGGATAGTCAACATGGAAGAAACAAATCACTTTAAGACCAGGCCACAATGATTTAATACGCTTTTTGGCGCGCACAACATGCAGCAGTGTTTCAACCACGGAAATGTTTCCGAGGCGTGCAGCACCGCATGGCGCATGCACATAAAGGAGAACCGTATGCGGGTCTTTCATTTTTTGTGCAATTTCTATGCCGTATAAAAATATCTTGTCAAATGGAAGTTCCTCTGTATTCAATGTGCAAGCATCGTCGATCAACATTCCCCCACCATGGTGAGCGAACGGATGCGGACGAATTTTTGCCCCATCATCTTTGAGCATGTTCACTGCGTGCATAAACACATCCGGAAACTGGTCGCCATCAGAACACGCCATCAAGATGACACCATTTGGCGACTTGAGTCGATGTTCTTTTGCATCGAGCAAAACCTCGTCTTTTCGTAATTTCTCGATGAGAACGATGTCTTTGATCGGAAGCGACATGAATTCCCTTTCTTGGTTTGATAAAAGGACGAATGATAGACTCCAAAACGGATCTTGGAGAACAAGATAGTATGCCCTCCGGACATTTTCGTCAATACCAAAATATCCACCGTTTACACCAGTGGATATGTATTCATTTTTTGTGTTTTATCTGTTTGAGTGCGACACGATATCTGGCAAGTTCCCTTTCAAGCATGGCAGATGCATCCGCAAAGGCCACATCATATTTGTTTCTTTTTTCTTGCAATAACTTCTGTGCACGCTCTTTTGCTGCCTCAATCTGTTCAAGTTCCAGTTCTTCTGATCGCTCTGCCGTATCTGCCAGCAAAACAACCTGATTTCCTGGATGGACTTCTAAAAGTCCGGTTGAGGTCACCAAAAACACATCTTCTCCTTGTTGTTTGCAGCGTAATTCCCCTGCGCGCAAATTTGCCACAAGCGGAATGTGATTTGGCAAAATCGTAAGTTCACCCTGTTGTGTCATCACAGATACGGAATCAACCTCATCTTCAAAAACAAGGCGCTCAGGCGTTACGATTTTGAGAAATAGTTTCATATTTATACAATTTTTTCCGCTGACTCAATCACATCTTCAATAGAGCCTTTCATATAAAACGCTTGCTCGGGAATGTGGTCGTATTCTCCATCCAAAATACCCTTGAAACTGCGAACTGTATCCTCAAGTTTCACATACTTTCCCGGTGTACCCGTAAAAACTTCGGCAACAGAACATGGCTGCGACAAAAACTTTTGCATTTTACGAGCACGAGCCACGGTTCGTTTGTCATCTTCTGACAATTCATCCATACCCAAGATGGCAATAATATCTTGTAAATCTTTATAGCGTTGCAACACCAACTGAACACCACGGGCAACTTTATAATGCTCTTCACCAACAATGTTTGGATCCAAAATCGTTGAAGACGAATCAAGTGGATCCACAGCCGGATAAATTCCAAGCTCAGACAAAGATCGGGCAAGCACAACAGTTGAATCCAAGTGTCCGAATGTCGTTGCCGGAGCTGGGTCTGTGAGGTCATCAGCTGGCACGTACACAGCCTGAATAGATGTGATGGAACCTTTTTTGGTTGAGGTGATACGCTCTTGAAGGCCACCCATTTCGGTTGCCAAGTTTGGCTGATAACCCACCGCAGATGGAATTCGTCCAAGCAAAGATGAAACTTCTGATCCGGCCTGAGTAAATCGGAAAATGTTATCAATAAACAGAAGCACATCTCGGCCTTCATCATCACGGAAATACTCCGCCAAGGTGAGTCCGGTCAAAGCCACACGTGCGCGAGCTCCAGGTGGTTCGTTCATTTGTCCAAACACGAGCGCAGTCTTATCAAGCACGCCGGATTCTTTCATTTCTTTGTACAAATCGTTTCCTTCACGTGTGCGCTCACCCACACCTGCGAAAACCGAATATCCACCATGCTCTTTTGCGATGTTGTGAATGAGCTCTTGAATCAAAACCGTTTTTCCCACTCCGGCTCCTCCAAACAATCCGGTTTTTCCTCCGCGCAAAAATGGACAGATAAGGTCGATAACCTTGATACCTGTTTCAAAAATCTCGTCTTTGGTGGATTGTTCGTCAAAAGATGGAGCCTCGCGGTGAATAGGATCTTGGCGTTTGGATTTTGCCGGACCTAAATTATCTACTGGCTCGCCTGTTACGTTAAACATGCGTCCAAGCGTATTCGGACCAACTGGCACAGAAATTGGTTTGCCTGTATTTGTGACCTCAAGCCCGCGTTCCAATCCATCCGTAGATGACATAGCAACGGTTCTCACCACCTGATTTCCTGTGTGTTGAGCAACCTCAAGGGTCAAAACACCACTGTCACGTTCAATAGTTAAGGCTGTGTTGATTTCCGGAAGGTGTCCGTCTTCAAAACGAACATCAACAACCGGCCCGATAACTTGTGAAATTTTTCCTTTGTTCATATGTGAGGAGTAGATAGAAGATAGTAGACAGTAGATAGAAATTCAGTATTCAACAAACCTCTATCTACTGACTTCTTGCTACATGTTAATTACGATTCCAATGCAGCCTTACCACTGCTGATTTCCGCAATCTCTTGGGTAATACCGGCTTGTCGAGCCTGGTTATACGTAAAGGTTAAGTCTCCAATCATTTCTTTTGCTGCATCAGAGGCACTTCTCATGGCCATCATGCGAGATGAATGTTCAGAGGCGGCCGATTCAAGCACGGCCTGATAGACCATTGTTTCAACCAGTCGAGGCAAGATTTTATCCAACACTTCTTTTGGCGATGGTTCAAATGTGTACTCCTCTGCAATCGAAATGGACAAATCTTTTCCTTTTTCATTCATAGCCCCTATCTCTTTTGTTTCTTCAGGAGTTCCAAGCGGAAGCAATTCGAGAATCAAAGGTTTTTGTGTGATGGCACTGATAAAATCCGTGTAAGCGATTAATACTTTGTCCGCACGCTTTTCCAAAAATTCATTCATGACCATTTTTCCAATCGGCAACACTTCTTCAAACTTTGTATTGTTGGTAATGTCTGTGAAGCTGGCAAGAAGCGGGACTTGAGCTCGCTTCATGGCATCAGCTCCTCGCTTTCCAACACAAATCGTTTGAATCTGGACATCACTGCCAAGGGATCGGATCTGTTCCATGGTTTTTTTGATCATGTTGGTGTTGAATCCACCGGCCAATCCTCTGTCTGATGTTAAGACGAGCAAGAGAACATTTTTTGTGTTCAACGGTCGATGCAAAAGCGGGTGCAACTGTGTATCCATTTTTTGACCAATCGAGGCAATGGTTTTCCAAGCCAACTGAGAATAGGGACGCGATGTCAAAACCGATTGCATGGCTTTGCGCATTTTGCTTGCCGCAACCAATTCCATGGCTTTTGTAATTTTGCGTGTATTGGTCACTGATTTAATGCGCCGACGAATGGCGCGTGTTTGAACGGCCATACATTAGCTCCATGATTCATTAAATGAGGTAAGCGATTCTTTGAGACGAGCAACAAGCTCATCTGACAATTGTTTTTCTTCACGCATTTGCTTTAAGACATCTGATCCAACCGAACGCATGTAGGTCAAAAAGGCCTGTTCCCATTGCACAACACGATCCACGGCGACCTGCGCTAAAAATCCATTTGTGACCGCAAACAAAACCGAAACCTGCTCCTCAAACGGAAGGGGTTGATATTGTGGTTGCTTGAGCAATTCTGTTGTTCGGCGTCCAAGTTCAATTTGTGCGCGTGTGCCTGCATCCAAATCTGTTGCAAACTGAGCAAATGCTTCAAGCTCACGGAACTGTGCCAAGTCTAGACGTAATTTTCCAGCCACTTTTTTCATAGCTTTTGTTTGCGCACTTGATCCCACACGTGACACAGAGAGTCCAACGTTCAGTGCTGGACGAATTCCACGATAAAACAAATCACTTTCCAAATAAATTTGCCCGTCCGTGATGGAAATCACGTTGGTTGGAATATAAGCGGACACGTCTCCTGCTTGGGTTTCAATAATTGGCAAGGCTGTGAGTGAACCGCCACCGTTTTCCTCATTCAAGCGAGCCGCGCGTTCCAACAAACGTGAGTGCAAATAAAACACATCTCCCGGATAGGCCTCACGTCCTGGTGGGCGTCGGAGCAAAAGCGAAACTTCACGATAGGCCCATGCGTGTTTTGACAAATCATCATACACAACAAGTGCATCTTCACCTTTTGACATGAAGTATTCACCAATCGTACAACCGGCGTATGGAGCGATGAATGAAAGAGCCGCAGGATCTGACGCACCAGCAACAACAACGGTTGTATATTCCATAGCTCCGGCTTCTTCAAGCTTTGCCACGATTTTTGCAATCTTTGATTCTTTTTGACCAATGGCCACATAAATACATTTCACGTTTTGACCTTTTTGATTCAAAATCGTGTCAATGGCAATGGCTGTTTTTCCAACCTGACGATCTCCGATAATAAGCTCACGCTGCCCACGACCGATTGGAATAAGCGCATCAATCGCTTTGATTCCTGTTTGAAGTGGAACGCCGACACCTTTTCTGGTCATGACGCCTGGAGCGATTTTTTCAATCGGAAAAAATTCTGATGTATTGATTTTGCCTTTTCCATCCAATGGATTTCCAAGCGGATCAACCACACGTCCAACAATTGCCTCAGAAACAGGAATAGACAAAATACGTCCCATAGCACGGACCGTGTCCCCTTCTTTAATTTTTGATGTATCACCCAATACAACGGCGCCCACAGTATCTTCTTCCAAGTTCAATGCAACACCGAATACACCACCTGGAAATTCCAGCATCTCAGATGATTTACAATTCGAAAGTCCACTCATGCGAGCCGTTCCATCTGCAACCGACAAAACGGTTCCGACTTGTTCTTCTGATGTGTTTGTTTGAAACGTCTCAAGGGACTTTTTCAATGCGTCAATGATATCTGTTTTTGTTTGCATAAAATTATTTCGATAACGTAACCGTGAGTTGTTCGAGCGCGCCTTTGAGTGATCCATCGATAATACGTTCATCGATGCGAAGTTTTGCTCCACCAATCAACAATGGATTTACTGTTTCTTTTATTTCCGCACCGGATGCAAGTCTTTCAACAGATTTTTTCAATGATTCTGTGAGCGAATGGGCGCTTTCGATTGTCAGCGTCGCGATTCCGTGTTTTTCGATCCAGATTTGATCAATGGCACGAATCACATCTTTTAATCGTTTGAGTTCGCCACGCGCTTTCAAAAACGTAAGAAGTGTATCTGCCAACTCTTTCAGCTGATGTTCCGTAGCATGCTCTGCTGAATCAACGAAAAGTGCGGCTAATTTTTTAGGTGTGATTTTCATATCAGGAAAACATTTTTTCAATCACGTCGGAAGCGATTTTGTGTGATGTTTTTTCATCCACCTCTTTTTCCAAAATCTTTTTTGTTGCTTCCACGACGATTTTGACAAGTTCTGCTTTCACCTCTTGAATCATTTGAGCTTTATCGGCTTTCAATTGCTCTTTTCCTTTCATCACGATTTGTTCCATTTCTTTTTTTGTGGCAACAAGCATTTCTTGTTTTCGCGCTTCTGCATCTATGCGAGCTGTTTCTAACAATGCCAATGCTTCTTGCTTTGCTGCAGTAATGATTTCTTTTTGTTCCCCTTCTAATTTCTGCACGCGTGTTTGGACATCTTCGGATTGCTTCAAACTTTCTTCAATCTTTTTTGAACGATCATCCAACATTTTAACAATCGGCCCGTAAGCAAATTTCCAAAGCACCAACAACACCACAACAAAGTTAATGAGTTGGGCAATGAAAATGTTGAGATTAATTCCGAGTGTGGCAATACCACCGGTTGGTTCTGACATAAGAAAAATAATTTATTCACCGAGCTTGTCGAGGTACTAATTAGGCTTCGACAGGCTCAGCCAATAAAATATTGGTATGGTTGTTTACAGAGTAAAGGAAACAACCAAGGCGTAAATCGCGACGGCTTCTGCGAAGGCCATTCCAAGAAGCATTGGCACAAACAATTTTCCTGCGGCTTCTGGGTTGCGACCAATCGCTTCCATGGCCTTAAATCCGATGAGTCCAATTCCGATGGCTGGACCGAATCCGCCGATCGCAATCGTGAGTCCTTTTGCAAGGGCGATGATGCTTGCTGCGTCCATAGTAATAATTTAAGAATGAATAAAGTGATTTCATCTTTTCGCGATGAACGCCTGATGTTGAGTCTCAACACCAAACGCCCAGCGCGAATTTAGGCGTGAGCTTGCATATGCTCTGATTCATGATGCCCTTCTTCATGATCATCGTGCGATGTTGTTGCGACTGTGAGATATGCGAGCGTCAACATGGAGAAAACTGTTGCTTGAACAACACCAACCAAAATTTCGAGAAAGATAAATGGGATTGGCAAGAAAAACGAAAACAAGCCGAGCATAACCGTCATGAGCACTTCACCTGCAAAAACGTTTCCAAACAAACGCAATGAAAGCGAAACGACTTTTGCGATTTCACTCACGATTTCGATGAGTCCAACGCCAAATTCGATAACAGCAACAACGATCGCGATTGGCCCTTTCTTCAGTGAACGCCAAATTCCACGGATGTTAAAAAATTTACTGACATGATTCACAACACCAACCGCATGCAAACCAATCACATGAGATGTGATGACAGCAAAGACAGCAATGGCAAGTGTGAGATTTAAATCAGATGCAGCAGAACGCAAAAGCGGAATGAATTCTTTGACTCCTTCTTTGGTTTCCCAAAAACCAATGGAACCAACTCCAGGAAAAAGTCCGATCCAGTTTGAAAACAAAATGAACAAAAAAATGGTTCCAACAATCGGAAGAAACTGGCGCGCACGTTTTGCATCACCCGTTACTTTTTGAATTTCAGACAACATGAACTCAACCAATCCTTCGGCAATGTTTTGCAATCCTTTTGGAATAGGATTCTTTTTTGTATTGAGTAAAATCGCAACCACAATAAAAAAAACAACAGCAATCCAGCTATTGATTATAGAATTAGTAACCGAAAAACCTCCAATGTGGAAAATCGTTTCTGCAGCCGCTGGAGGGATCGAAAATTGCATACTACTTTTTGTTCAACAATTCATATTCTTTTTGATAAAACCGAGCTTTTTTTACAATGATCACCACTGTAAATACAAGGGCAATCAGTAAAAACACCATGAGATATTTTGGAGCTGTGTGATATTTATCGTCTAGCCACTTCCCGAACAGTGCTCCAAAAACTGCCGGGACAGCAATGCTTCCGCTAAAATCCGTGAAAATTTTCATGGCAAGACGATAATAAGATGCGTCTGTGGTCATAAGAACGCCGCTATTATATAGGGTATTAAAAACAAGGTCAATGAAATAAAAAACTGACCATTTCTGATCAGTAAGACAGGCAGTTAGGCCTAGGCGGTCGGAGCCGCGGGTTCATCCTTGGGCTTGCGCTTTCCGGGCTTCTTCGGCTTGACCGCGGGAGCTTCTTCTTGTGCCGCGTGCTGTTCCTCGGCTTTGTCTTCGACCTTGGTCTCGACAGGCAAAGGAGCTTCCGGCACTTCCTCGGCCGGCTTTTCTTCGACAACGACCTGAGAAGGCTCAGGACGCTGCGGTTCGGTCACACCGGCCCGGTTGGCGATCTGCAAGAGCAAGTACCAACGCAAGCTCATGTGAAGGAACGAACCCCAGATGAACGGCTGATTGAGGACGCGAGCCACCACATCGGCCACCAAGTCAGCTTCCCCTTCGGGACACGACTCGCGGTGCCAAACAGACCAAGGCTCGTTCTTGCCGATGACCTCTTCGTACATGGGTGCATCAGCCGTGGCGAGCTTTCCTTCGGTCTCGTAGTAGACAGAATCGAATTCGCGCATGACCTGCTCCACAGCCGCCTTGGCTGTGCGCTGCATGGCTTGATGCTTGATGTATCCACTCGCATCCGATTCGAACATGGTCGCCTGGATGCAATAGCGATACAGCGGATTCTTGTCATCCTTGCTGCTTGCGACGAGCTTTTGTGCAAAACGCTCCACTCGGTGCGGATCTACGTCCGTGAGCGAAAGCCCAAGAGCCGCAAACCCATCAACCGTGAACGTGTCGAAATCGATCGTCCCACGCTGGATCTTGACCTTGTCAACCGGCCCGCGCCAGATGACATGAATCGCATTCCGCGAAATCGAGGTGATCTCGAAAACATGCGTCTGGAAAAACTCCGCTTGAGAGCTTCCAGGCAATACAGGCTTGGACGGATCACTGGCATCAACCACGCGCTGTCCGAAATAGAAACCGAAGTTGCCGTGAGGCATTCCTTCACCCACACCCACATACCACTGCGGTTCCCAGATCAGGTACCGACGCTTGTTGTCAAGCAGGTCGTGAGGCATATGCTTGATGAGCGGCCAATCCTTTTCGATCTTGGCAAGCTCATCCGGCTTTCCTTCCATGATGTCTCGCTTCTGCTGCGAGATGTTGTTCCACTTGGCAAGCGAAACTTCCGTGGCCAAGCCAAGAGGAGCGACCAAGTACACACTGTCCTTCTGGGACATGGGAGCAAACACAATGCACGGATGCGAATACGGCATCATGGTCTTGTTCCCTTCCGACGAAACATGCGTCTCGAAGAACGGGAGCAGACCAGAGATACCATCCACCTGGACCATGGGGCGAGCGCGGATCTTGCGCAATTCACCAGCAGCACGATCCGACGGAAGAAAAACTTCAACGTCCACACGCCAAGCCTCATCGCCTTCCTTTTTGACCTGCACGGGCGTGAAGGTCGCATAGGCGGCAATCGGCATATTTTGATCTTCGGGGCTCATGAGGAGCTGCTGACGCAAGGCGTTGATCTTGATCTTTTTGGCAGCCGCATACGGCAGGGGCTTGTTGTCCTTGCCGCGCAATTGCCGAGAATCGGTCACCATACAAACTTCGATGACCTCGTCGACCAACTGTAGAAACAGTCGGTTTCTTGGGCTGATAGCAAGGGCTGTTCCGGCCATGTTTCTCCTGGTCTTGTGTTTAAGGAACACTGTCACTTCCTCTGACCCTATTTGGGTAGCCAAAACCTACCAAAAAATAAGGGTTTTGTCAAGTCAGCAATGGTAAAAACGTCTCCGTGTCAAAATTC
>Ga0172375_10004671_pt1 | contig 20094 bp, 19 predicted proteins | sample LakKiv1m_FD_114537 | JGI IMG/M metagenome (GOLD analysis project Ga0172375, IMG submission 114537) | Freshwater microbial communities from Kabuno Bay, South-Kivu, Congo - kab_092012_11.1m | ecosystem: Environmental > Aquatic > Freshwater > Lake | place: Democratic Republic of the Congo...
TCCTTTTCTTCCGTACTAATATTAAGTCCTTTGACCAACTTAAGATAGATATTACCTGTTTTCTCTATTTCAGAATTACAGGGCCAGTCCGTGCCAAAAAGTAAATGGTTACCTTTACTATCATCTTGCCATCTAATTATCTTAAGAATTTCCTGTTGGTAATGTTTTATCCAAAAACGATCGGAATTTAAATCCATCAGTCCAGAGATATCTGCATAAACATTCTTGTTACGGTTCATAATAACCATAGTTTCTCTAATCCAAGGATTTCCTAGGTGAGCAATGATGATTTTTAACTTAGGATGTTTTATGGCCACTTCATCGATATGGATGGGAAGAGCGTACTTAATCCCAGCTCCGCTGCCCAAAGTTTCTCCGCTATGAAAGATCACCGGAACGTTATATTTTTCACAAAGCTTGTAGATGGGTTCACAGCGTTTATCATTGGGATAGAAGGCTTCGTATCCGGTGTATAGCTTGATACCCACAATTTTTTTCAGTTTTAAGTAGGATTCTAATTTCTTTAATTGTGGTTTGCTTGGATTTTTGATACTGTACGCTCCGACAACGTAGATATTCTTTTCTTTCTTTACTAAGTTAAGTAGTTGATCTAAAGTTAAAGTTTTACTAGCAATCCCTTCTACCGTATTAAGGATTACTGCTCTATCAACAGAGGCTTTCTTCATCATCTGTTTGAAAAGAGCTAAAGATTGTTGGAAATTTTTCTGCCGATCAGAAAAAACATCTAAATGGGTGTGGGAGTCAATAATCATTTTAAAATATATTTTCTAGTAAAAATGATTTTTATTTTCTTTAAATACTTTTTGTTTTCTTAACCAAATGTAAAAATATTTCCGCAAACAATTTTTGGCAGATAATTAAATCTTTTTGTTCTTTTTTAGAAAACAACCCTCTTTATGGTCGGTAAAAGTTGAAATAAATACTTTTTTAAATGAAAAAGTAATTTTTTAGAACAACATAAGAGGTAAGAAAAGGTGTTTGGTTATAATTTTTGTACTGGAATATTTGAGTTTAGGCATCAGGTAAGGTTAGGTGAAAAGATCGATTCTATTTTGGTTCGACCCTACTCTTCTTCCGATTTAAGTGAAGTTTGTAGAATTTTCACCTTGTCCAATCCCGGAAAAACTCCGGAAGAGATAATGGGATGGACTCTGCCCACGGCCTTGGAGAATAACTTTCATTACCAGTTTGTGGCCGCATATGGGGGAATGATTTTAGGCGCAGTTTCTGGAAGGGTGAGGGATAAAAGAAAAGAAGTAAATGGCTATATTGACGATATTGCGGTTGATAAGGACAAAATGACTTCTTTATGCCCCCAACTTAGGCAAGCGGTTGACTATTTAGGGAAAAGAGTTTCTCTAGGCAGCCTTCTTTTAGATGATGTAATTCACGCTTTCTTGAACGATCGTCTTCCAGGAGTAGAGTTGGATGTGTATGAAGAAAATGTTAATGCTCGAAGGTTTTACGATGAGCACGGGTTCTATGTTAAGAACCAAAGAGTTATTTCTCCAGAGGAGGGCTTAGAAGGATTTATGGTGGGAGCAACCGCTTATACTATGCGCCGAGATCTTGATTCTAGTTCTGAAGCATCTAATCGTTGGAGAAAATATAACGGGATAAAATAAAAAATCTATTTTTTTCTTAAATTGCTTATTTACTTATCTTCCAGCGACCAATTTCTGATGAATTTTATACAAATCAGCAGCCACTAAATCAGAAGTGGCCGGAATGTATTCTACTTGTAATCCTTCAGTATGAGGTACGGTATCTAAACAAACAACCCGATCTAAGAAAGTTCTTTGATTAGCCTCTTGATATTGTTCTGGAACAGTTACGGCATGAGTTATTCTTGCTTCTACTCTTTTTGCTCCCAAATCTTTCAAAATCTTAGCAACGGTATTAACCGTTTTACCACTGGAATACATATCATCAATAATAACATATACGCCCTGTGGATCAACGTTATCTTCTTTAATCGCACTAAAGGGTTTAAATTTTTGAGTAGACATCTGATAAGTGCCGCGATCTTTCTCAAAATAAACTAATTTTGTATAGGCTAATTCGGTAGGCAAGTCGGAGAAAGCTCTTTCTGCAAAATTTTCTGCCCTTCTTTCTGTCCCGTCATCAACTGAAACAACATAGAGGTGATCTCCATACTCTTCTCTTAATCCTTTGAAACTTTCTTGGAAAGGACGGTTTCGTTTAAGCATTTCTTTAGCCTTTTCTCCGGTTAAACCTAATTTAGCTGGGTTTATAGCTCGAGATGATTGAAAAGGGTTAATAGAATGATAATCTATACCTAGATCATTAGCGATTTGAGCCGCTTTTTCGGAATGAGCATCTATGGTGATAAGAGAACCTAATCCTCCGGAGTAATAATCTCCTAAAGTTAAACGAAGGGAATCGAACTGAAAGAAACCACGAGCTTCGTATTTCTCTATGCTATGGGAACGAACATAATTAAGATAAGGAGAGATTAAAGTTATTTGAGGAACATCTTCCTTTCCACCAGCTTTTCTAATTACATCCAAGAAACCACGAACAGTCATTACATGATCATTAACACCTACGGTTTGGGGGCTCTTTGGAGAAGCTAATCTGTCGGGAGTTAATAAATGTTCAACTAACACGACATGCTTTCCTCTGATTACATCTTTTAACCAATTTCTTCCGATATCTGCCTAGACTTCCATGTCTGGAAAATAGTCACTTACTAAAGGATGAGTGTGAGTCTTTTGAGTATCTTTTGGAACGTCGCGTCTACGCAAACAATCTAAGGATTCTGGTTCTAAACCATAGTCGTTGCGTAAAATCGATTCAATATTCTTGGCTAATTGTAAGGTTTCATCTCCAGAACAAGGTATCAATAAAAGTTTGGTACGATCCATAAATATCTCCTCCGATACATTTGTTCTTTTATAAGAGTAACTTTATAAGCCTTTGCTCGCACATTGAGGTAATGAAAAGCTTGCAAAAATCTTATAAAACCACTCGTAAATAAGGGTAAATATGGTCGATCAAGAAGAATTACAAGAGAAATATATGCAGTTTCAGATGGCGCAACAACAGTTAGAGGAGTTGAATAAGGCCTTAGAAACCCTACAAGAACAGAAGGCAGAGCTAGAAATTTCCGTCAATGCCATGAAGGAAATAGAAAAAGCTGCTCCCAATAATGATTTTTTAGCTCCCCTGGCCAATGGAATTTTTATTAAAGGTAAAATTACGGACAATCAAAAGCTAGTGGTTAATGTTGGGTCAGGGATTACCGTAGAAAGAACACCCACGGAAGTGGTTAAGTTATTAGAGAAGCAACAAGAAGAAGTTATGCAGCAATTAGTGGAAATCCAGGCCGTGATCACAGAATTAAATGCTCAAATGATGGCTATCTATAAAGAGTTACAATCACAACAATAAAATGTTTGGAAAATTAAAAGATAAACTGAAAAGTGCACTTTCCGTCTTTACTAAGAAGGCTGAAGAAGAAGCGGAAGTAAAAGAGATTGTTGTAGAAAAAGAAATTCTCGCTAAAGAAGTTAAGGAGAAAAAGGAACACAAGAAAGAGCCATCTCCAGAAGCAGAGAAGATCATCGAGAAAGTTAAGAAGGAGTTCAAAAAAGAAGAGCAGCAGAAGGAACGGAAGAAATTCCAAGAAAAATTAAAGAAGGAAGAAGTTGTCGAAGCCGAAGAGAAAAAAGAAGATAAGGTAGAAGTTAAGAAAGAAGTTCATATTCACAAAGAGGAACCTAAACCAGAACCTAAGGTTGAAGTGGTTTTTGAACCCACTCCTAAACCGGAAGAAAAACCAGAAGAGAAGAAAGGCTTCTTCAAAAAATTATTTGGAAAGAAAGAGGAAAAGAAGGAAGAGAAAAAGGAAGAAGTTAAGGAAGAAATTGAAGTTCCCGTTCCAGAATTATATAATCCCGCTACCCAAAAATACGAACCCGATCTGGTTAAAATCAGAGAGCTTGAAGAGAAGGCAGAAAAGGATAAAGAAGTCCTCCCAGAAGAAAAAAAAGGATTCTTCCAGAAGGTTAAACAGACTCTTACCACCAAAACTATTTCTGCGGAAAAGTTTGAAGATTTGTTCTGGGAATTAGAATTAGCCTTATTAGAGAATAATGTTTCGGTAGAAGTGATTGAGAAGATCAAAATAGATCTTAAGCAAGAATTGGTTGACAAGCCCTTGCCCAGGGATGTAGAAACGGTTATTGAAGAAACCCTTAAGAAAACATTAAAGGAAATTCTTTCTTTTGAAAAAATAGATTTGCTTAAATTGGCTAAGAAGAAAAAACCCCTCATCATTGCTTTCTTTGGCGTGAATGGAGCAGGTAAAACTACTTCTATCGCTAAATTAACTTATTATTTACAACATCAAGGTTTATCTGTGGTTTTAGCGGCTTGTGATACTTTTAGAGCTGCTGCCATTCAACAATTAGAAGAACATGCTGATCGATTAAAAGTAAAGATAATCAAACACGATTATGGTTCTGACGCTGCCGCAGTAGCTTTTGACGCCGTAAAATATGCAGAAAAGAACAAGATTGATGTGGTTTTGATTGATACGGCCGGAAGATTACATAGTAATACTAATTTGATGCAAGAATTAGAAAAAATTATCCGTGTGACTAAGCCCGACGTAAAGATATTTGTGGGAGAAAGTATTACCGGAAATGATTGTATCGAACAAGCTCGAGAGTTTAATTCCTTAGTAGAAATGGATGGAGCCATCTTAACTAAAGCTGACGTGGATGAAAAAGGTGGAGCTCCTTTATCCATCGCTTATACTATTAAGAAACCAATTCTATTTTTAGGCATGGGCCAAGAATACCAGGACTTAGAAGAATTCTCTGCAGAAAAGATTCTGGAAAGGTTAGGGTTGTAGTTTCTCAAATCACAGAAATATTATAAAAGGATCTTGCTTATTTTAGAAAATGGATGAGATTTTGAGAGATACCTTAATTTTAATTGGAATACTGTCTGGATCGGGTGTAGGTGTGTATTTGCTGGGAGGATATATCCAAAGATCAAAGAGGGAAGAAGCAGATGATCTCCAAACTATTCTTAAGGATATGGAAAAAACGTCTGATTATAATAATCTTAAGGTTAAGGATCCGTATCGAATAAACAAACTATGAACTGGTTATATTCAGACCACTATCTTTATAATTAAGACAAATTTATTTCTTCCATGCTTAAAAAAGTTGAACAACAATTACTTTCATTAAAAAATCCCGAGAAAATTGAAGTTTTCCAACGCTTCTTTAAAACCGGTCCCGGAGATTATGGGGAAGGAGATGTTTTTCTGGGTCTGACCGTACCACAACAACGAGTAATTGCCAAAGAATATTATTCTGAAATCTCCTTAGAAGAAGTGGAACAACTCTTACATTCCAAATATCATGAGTTTAGATTAACTGCTTTAATTATTCTAACTTATAAATTTGCTAAATCGAATCTTTCGGAAAAAGAAAAAATTTATTCTTTATATTTAAGAAATATTAAATACATAAATAATTGGGATTTAGTGGATGTGACTACTCCCCAAATTGTGGGGAACTATCTTTTAGACAAAGATCGTTCTATACTTTATACTCTGGCCAAATCTAAGGAGTTATGGGAAAAAAGGATCTCTATTCTAGCCACATTTACTTTTATTCGTAATCATGAATATGAAGATACCTTAAAAATTTCTGAGCATCTTCTTAATGATAACCACGATTTGATTCACAAAGCAGTAGGGTGGATGCTGCGGGAAGTGGGAAAAAGAGATCAGGCATTAGAAGAAAATTTTTTAAAAAAATATTCTTCACGCATGCCTCGCACTATGCTTAGATATGCCATAGAAAAATTTCCCGAAAATAAGAGAATTTTTTACTTGAAGCAGTAGTAACGCTAAAACAAAACAAATATAAACCACTTCTATTTAACACCTCACAATGGGGTGTGATAACATGTTTATTAGCATTAATTTCTCGTCCTTAAACGTCCCGGTCTTCTTTTATAATAATTTAATCAGTGGAAGTGAAAAGGTTTTCCCGGAGGAGAGATGGAAAAGAAAGCTCTACTTATAATTCCGGCGAGGAGTTTCGCATCGCTCTGGGCGCGGTGTGCTCCTCTCTTCTTTCCTTCTGAGCCCAGCGGTGTCCTTCGCTTCGATCCTTCTCAAAAATGTTTTACGAAAAATATACTCTTTAGTGTATCGTTTGGACAAATTATTTTTACAAAAAAAGGGGTGGTATAGATGAGAGGAAAAAAAGGTAAAAAAGATGATGATGGCAAAGGTTTAGAAGAAGAAATTGATTTAACCAACGTTGATCTACGGTTAGTGAAGAGATTGCAAGAACTTAATCCTACCGAACAACGGGCCTTGCTTAATCAGTTTGAAGAAAGAAGTACAGCCCTAATTCTTAAACATCGACATAATTATGCCAAAGACCATGCGCTTTTTGGTTATTTTGCTGACCCTCATGTGGGAGAAAAGCAGTTTAGCGAAAAATTATGGGTGAGGATGTGTCACGAATTCCGAAAAAGAGGCATAAATACAGTTTATGGTGTAGGAGATAACTTAGAAGGGATGTCGGGTAGAGACGGACAAGTATTTGATCTTGCTCAGATTGGATTTTCAGCTCAAGTCAATTATTTAGAACAATTAGTAAAAGCTTTCCCAGATTTACATTTCCATTGCATAGATGGAAACCACGATGGCTGGTATTTCCGAAAGAACAATGGGGGAGTCATTGTGGGAGAAGAAATGGAAAAGAGATGTCCCAACTGGCATTTCCTGGGACAGATGGAATCAGATGTAGAGCTTTATCCTGGAATTGTAATGAAACTGTTCCACGCTAACGACGGAACCGCTTACGCTAACTCTTACAAACTGCAAAAATTAATCGAAAGTTTTACGGGAGGAGAAAAACCCAACATCGTCCTTTCCGGACATTACCATAAACATTTGGCGCAGTGGAACAGAAATGTATTTGCCGTAGAATGTGGTACTTTATGCGGACAGACCTTGTGGATGCGAGGAAAGAAAATACCTGCCCATATGGGTTTTGGAGTAATGGATGTATGGTACAATAAGACCGGAATAGATCATGTAGATCATACCTTCTTCTTCGATTACGATACTCGATAGAAAATAAAAATTTATTTTTTTATATTTATTATATTTCTTATTCTACTACAATTCCTACTTTTCCGGGTAGAGCAGATTTAGCTTTAGGATTCTCGCTTTCTCCAGCCATTACAATCTCAATCTTGCAGTTGAATTCTTTCTCTAAATATTCCGTAGCTTCCTTCATCACTTTTTCTTCTTCCCTCGGAGAAGTTACAATATGTGGAATCTTAGAAGTATCTTTAAGAAGCAGGGGCACAATTTTGCTGATTTCTTTACCACGAGATTCTAAATCGGGAACGGCTAAAACTTTACGCATGATCTCTCCCATGTTATGCGTTACTTTTATTTCAGAAGAAACAATTTCAAATAAAGAATACAGCCAAGGTTCAGCAATAAATAAAGTGTATTTTTTGGGAGTTTCAATTTTAGCTAGTTTCAAAACGTTACGCATACTTTCTATGGTATTCTTAACCAGGTCTTCCCCTGCTTCTGCTTTCAATTGTATTTTAGTTTCATCTACTTCAGGCCATTCCGAAGCGGAGACTAATTCTTTTAGATGACCACCCATTTCATTCAGTTCTTCACTTAAATGAGGCGTAATAGGATTCATCACTCTGCACCATAAACTTAACACTTCTTTCAAGGTTTTAGAATCGTTTCCTCCTCTGCGTACATACCAGCGAAGATCATCATAGATATTAAAATAGACCGTAGAGGCTAGCTCACGCAAATCATATTTTTGCATGGCATCATTGATGTTCTTAAGATGTCCGTATACTCGGGAAAGTAACCAAGCATCGATAGTTCTTTTGGTTTTTCCGTTTAAAGAATGTAATTGTTCACACAGAGCATAGATTCTTTCTAAGGCGTTCTTGTAATTAAGTACGGTATCTTCAGTCCAAACTACGTCTACATGGGGAGAACCGATATGAGCATAATACAAACGCATGGCATCTACTCCAAACTTTTCTATGGCACGAGGAATGGGCTCAGCTCCACCTTTACTCTTAGAAATTTTACTTCCGCTGCCAGTGACCCACCAGTTGACAAAAATTCCTTGCGGCCATTTCTGTTCCGGTAAAATAGCTACATGATTCATTAAGAAGACCGGGAAATGTACCGTTTTATGCTCTTTTCCACCTAAATTGATATCTAAGGGATAGAAATAATCAAATTCTTCTTTGATAGGTTTCCAAGCTTCTTTTCCTGATCCTTTTCCTAAGAATACATAATCAAAAAATTCTTCAGTTAATTCTTCCGTTTTAATGGTTTTGTTATTGGTCCATTTGGACACAATATAGAAGGCAGGGTATAAAGTAGAATCGCTAATGGGTTCGATAGTCCATTTTGGATCAAAAGGAAGTTTACTTCCTAACCAATTACCTAATCGAGCACAAGCTCGGTCTCCAAACCAATCTAACACTCCAGCAATATTATCATGATACTCTTGCGGATAAATATTCATCTCTTTAGCCTGTTCTTTACTTCTCTCTTTCAGTTCTGAATTAGAATATTTGATAAACCATTGATCGTCAATCTTTTTGATGATTACCCGACCACCGCAGCGGCAGATAACTTCTTCAGTAAGATCATGCATCACGTCGGCTTTACCTTCTTCGATCAGGCGAGCTTTCATCATCTCTTTAGCTTCTTCTACTTTCTTTCCAGCATATTCTTGAGAAGTTTCTCGCATGATTCCGGTATGGAATCCCGATTTGTAAATCTCTTTAGTGGCTTCTTCTAATTTAGGATCGTCTAAGGAATGAATGCCCATCTTTTGTACAATCTCTTTCGCCGGAAAATCTCCGTAACCTTCAGTTTTAATGATGGGAATCAAACCAATCTTATGCACTAATTCTGGATTAATACCATATTTACGACATTCTTCCGGATGGTCTTGTAAGAATTTTAAAGCGACGTAATCATAGGGAGCATCACTAGGAACGCAAGTTACAATACCGGTTCCAATTTTAGGATCGCAGAAAGTTGCTGGCAAGATAATAATATCTCGTTCTACACCTGGTGCTCGAGCGTATTTGCCCAGATATTTTTTTGGATCAACATTTTCTTTTAATAGGACATCCTCTTTTTGATGAACTAACTTTTCTGCCGCTTCTTCGCTGACGATCCAGTCTTCTCCATCTATCTCGATTCGGACGTATTTAGCTTGAGGATTAATCCAGAGATTAGTTTGTCCAAATACCGTTTCTGGTCTTAAAGTAGCAGCAACTAAGTATTCTTCTCCGATCTTGAATTTAAGTAAAGTAAACTCTTGCTTCTCTGCTGTTCCACCCTTAGAGATATCTGTCTCACTAGGATCTACGGCTACTGGACCACAATTAACACAAGCCGTAGCAAAATATGGTTTCTGAATTAAAAGATCCTTCTGCTGCAATTTTTTAAATTGCCACTGAATGAATTTTTCATAATCTTTGAAAATAGTACAAGTGAAGCGATCCCAATCGCATAAGAATCCGAACTTTTTCCAGTAATCTTCTACATATACTTTATTGAAAAAGTTCACTACTGAACTAGAATCGGTTAAAGTAACCAAAGTGGATTCGGGACAACCATTACTTTTGAGGTATTCGATCCAGCCGGGATCGTTCTTGAAAACTTTATTAGCAAAAGCTATGGCTTGATTTCCTGAAGCATGAGTTCCTACCGGAAAAAGAACTTCTTTTCCTTTTAATCTCTCGTAACGGCAGATGGCATCGGTATAAGAAAAACCGCGCATATGTCCTACATGTAAGTAACCAGAAACGCCCGGATAGGCGAAAATCATCATGAACTTCTCTTTATTCTTCTTTACCGTAGCTTTACCCAGCTCTGCTTCCTGCCAGGCTTTCTGCCACTTATTTTGAATATTATTCCACTCTAAAACCATATGGACGGAGAAGTGAGAAAGCCTTTTTAAAGGTTATGGGCAAACTTGAGAAATTATCCTTGATAACCAACATGCGCTGGAGTATAACTTCCTCTAATAGGTCCAGGATTGACTTTTCGGGAAGCTTCTTCAAAGGCCGTTATTCGTTCTAAGAAACGAGCAACGTCATCGTTGTTGTAAGTAACAGTTACTACCTTAACCTCAACTCCTTCTTGCTCAGCTAATCTAAGAATTCCTTCCAGCAATTTACTTTGAGTTGAATCCAGTTTTGCTTCATCAGCCATAACAGAAGTTCTTTTTAGAAAGTATTTAAAGATTTGGTAATTAGAAGAAATTATTGTTTTTCGAAGTTATGGGGAGAAACATGGTCATATGTAAGCTTCTGCAAGCGAGATTCTAACTTTCCAATGATCCCTTCTCCCGCAACGTAAGCGGCAAGACCGAAGCCGATAGTGGACATTAAAAAACGAGGAACATCTTCAAAAACTTGATTAGATGCCAATCCTACCCCCACAAAGCAGGTGGCTTGGTAAATTCCCTTAAAATCAGCTAACAATTCAGTTTCTTTTCCAAGTGGCAGGTAATACATTCTGTTTTAAGAATGATTATTATTTTTAAAGATTATGGGAATATTTAGAGTAAAGACTTATATATCTAAAAATAATCCTAGAATTCGAAGGATAGATGAAAAACTTAGAGATTGCCCAGATCCTGTATGAGATTGCTGATCTGTTAGAACTGCAAGAAATAGAATTCAAACCGAAGGCATACAAGAATGCGGCTCGTTCTATCGAAACTCTTTCGGAAGATATTGAAGTTATCCATAAGCGGGGAGAACTAAAAGAAATTCCGGGGGTGGGAGAACATATCGCTCTAAAAATCGAAGAATTCTTAGAAACCGGCAAAATCGATTATTATAATAAACTGAAAAAGCAAGTAGGATTTGATATTGAACAATTACTGCAGATTCCTGGTTTAGGACCAAAGAGAGTTAAGCTATTACATCAGAAATTAAAGATAAGTAGTATTGATGATTTGGAGAAAGCTATTAAAACCGGCAAATTAAGAACCGTGCCGGGATTTGGAGAAGAGACCGAAAGGAACTTTTTGAAAGGTATTGAATATCTACGTACTAATCCCCGACGTTACCTTTATGCTCAAGCTCTACCCATTGTTAAGGAGATTCTCACATATTTCCGTAGGCAATCTTTTGTCAAGAAAATAGAGATTGTCGGATCTTTCCGCAGAGGTAAAGAAACGGTAGGAGATCTAGATTTCTTAGCTACTTCTACTCAACCGGAAAAAGTAATCGAGCTGTTTACCAAAATGTCTAGTGTTAAAGAGGTATTAAACCAGGGAACGACTAAAAGTTCAGTTCGTCTGGATAATGGCTTGCAAGTAGATTTACGGGTGGTTAAAGAAAAAGAATTCGGCTCAGCCATGAATTATTTTATTGGTAACAAAGAACATAACATTAATCTGCGCAAATATGCTCTTTCTAAGGGATATACTCTGAGCGAATATGGGTTGTTTAAACTTAAAGGAAAGGCCTGGGTAGCTGGAGCTACAGAAAAAGAAATTTATGATAAGTTAGGGATGGATTATATCGAGCCAGAGTTAAGGGAAAATACGGGAGAGATTGAAACGGCTCTGAAGCATCAATTACCTAAACTGGTTACAGAAAAAGAGATCCAAGGATTATTTCATAATCATTCTACCTGGTCTGATGGCTCTAGCACTTTATTGGAGATGGCTCAACACGCAGAGAAAATGGGCTTAAAATTCATCTCTTTCAACGACCATTACAGTAATTTAGGTATTATCAATCCCCTTAACGAGAAACGCTTAGTTTCTTATCTTAAAGAGATTGAGAAAGTGCGTAAGAAAGTTAAGATCAGAGTTTTTTCTGGAATAGAAATTGATATTCAAAAAGATGGAAGTTTAAACATATCTAAAGAATCTTTGAAAAAATTAGATGTGGTCGTAGCATCCGTTCATACATCTATGCAAATGTCGGAAAAGGAGATGACTGCTCGCATCGTAAAGTGCTTAGAAAATTATCCTATTACTATTCTTGGTCATCCAACGGCTATTCAACTGGGAGAGCGCCCCGCTATCAATGTAAATTTAGATAAGATTTTCGAAGTTTGTAAAAGAAAGAATATTTTCTTGGAGATAAACTCTTCTCCCAATCGTATGGACTTAAACGGCTTTCAAGTAAAAGCTGCTTTGAAAGCTGGGTGTAAAGTAGTAATCAGTACTGATGCCCCTGAGGAAAGCCAGTTAGAATTTTATCCTTTAGGCGTACTTTGTGCTCGAAGAGGGTGGGCTGAGAAAAAGGATGTTTTGAATTGTAAAAGTGTAAAAGAAATAGAAAAGGAATTGAAAAGAAATTAATCTTCTTGTTCGCCTAGGCTTTCTTCAAACTCGTCGGCACATTCTTTAGAACAAAAGACGTATTTTTCTCCTTCAATTTCTCGGGTTACCTTTTTTTCGGCTTTGACGACTTCACCACACTCAGCACATTCTTCGGCTGCTTCATCATCATCTTCAAATCCTTCTAAAAAGCCATCTTCTTCGGTGGTATCTAAATCTTCTTCGGTTGCTTCCTCTCCTTCCTTCTTCTCTTCTTCATCGAATACATAGTTTTTCATTTTTGGTAACCCCACAGGCTATATGAACATGATTTGGAATAATCCTCCTTTCCCCTTCAAATTCTCTCTTTTTGTTTCCTCCTTTTAAACTTTTTGTATATGCCAAATATGTAATCTTGACTATTTTTCGTGTTTACTTAATAATCTTTTAATCCGATTGATAGACCTTTCCCAGGAGAAGGAATAAGAAATAGTCTTACGAGCGTTCTGGCCCAAGCGATTTTTTAACTCGGGACTTTTTAAGATCCTCTCCATTTTCATGGCTAAGAGAGAAGCACTGTTTTTTGGGAAAAATAACCCGTTATAATCCTTAACTACATAGCGTTTAATGAAACCAACTTTAGTAACTACTACCGGTAAACCCGAAGACATGGCTTCTAAGGTTGCTAAGGAAGTAGTTTCCGTCAAGCTGGGCATGACAAAAAGATCCATGGCTTTGAGGTAATCCTCTACATTATCTACAAAACCGGTAACGATACAATTAGGATGTTCTTTAAAATCTTTGATCTGGTCTTCTGGTCCATCTCCTACCATCAGCAAAAAATTATTTCTTCTGTTCTTTAATCGTTCAAAGGCATCTAATAAAGTGTGAGCATTTTTTTCTTTGGAAATTCTTCCCACATATCCAATTACGGTTTTTTCCGGAGCTATGCCAAATTTAATTTTCCAGGCTTTTTTATCATGGACGGGTGAGAATTTGAAGATGTCCACCCCTAGTTTAGCCACACTAATTTCGGTGTCTACTCCACTATTTTGTAATTGTACTTTAAGGTCGTGATAAGGAACCAGGATTTCATTACACCAGTTGTAATATTTAAGGGATTTTTTTCGAATTATTCGAGAAATAATCTTCTTAAACATTTTAGGTAAGAACTTTTCAAAAAGTTCCCATACGATAGTGTGTATATATAATACTACGGGCTTGCCGTAACGATGGGCATACCTCATCCCTAGATAACTGGCTAGGGCTGGACCTTGGATAAAAACTAGATTAGCCTTTTTGATTTTTTCTTTGATTAAATCCCGGTTGTGCTTAGAGAATTTAATACTGGGATAACCAGAAATATTAATTGATTTATAGACATCCAAATAAGTGACATTATTACCTTTCTTCTGGCCATAATCTGGCACTAATAAAGAGATCTCAAAATCTTTATCCGCTCTTTTAATGAACTCTTCCATAAATTTGAGAGTCCCGTCCACTTTAGGGTAATAAGTGTCGGCGATGATCAACAGTTTGGTTTTGTGCGAAGGCTCCATTTTACTTTATGCGGAAAAATTTCTCTCCACTGAATGCATGTACTTTTAGCCCCTCTAAGAAGGAGCGGAAAAATAATAAGATTACCGGATAAATGATGTGGAATTTTTGACTGCGGAAAGTGCGTAAAGCTTTCAGCTTCTTGCCAAAGAATTTAGTGGTATTAACGTAAAGAAGCGGATTATTATTTTGAAAGGAAACGGTATTCCAAATGGAGTAGGTGTATACTTCCGGGCGAGAGGATTTAGGTAATTTCTGCCAGAGGTCTAAAGTAATCTGATGCACAGATTTATGGTCTGGGTGTGGATCTTCTGGACTATGGGTAAAAATCTTGCTGGGTTTTTCAGTTTCTAATAATTGCATTAACTCATCTTCAATATGTTTATTCTCATATTCTTCCCTGAAATTTAATTCTTTTAGATCGTAGAACACTAATCGGCTTAAACCCAACACATTGCAGGCGTCGATGGCTTCTTTAGAACGCATTTGTTGAACAATTCCTTCTTTGATCCAAGGATGAGATTTTTCTCCGAAGGAGAAGACTACGGAAATAACTTTTTTTCCTTCCGCAGCAAATTTGGCTAGAGTTCCCCCTGCACCAATTACAAAATCATCGGAATGTGCGCCTAAAACTAAGACGGTCTCTTTTTTACTCATTATGCTGGAGAATATATTTAGGGTTTAAATGGTTTTTTGTTTAATGGCTTTATTTTAGGGAATATCTTTTTAAAATCCGGCATAATTTCACTATTATTCAAAGGGAAAGGTGTTAAAAACATGAAAATACTCGCTATACATGCCGATTTTATTGAATTTGAAGCTAAGAAAAAAGCTCTCAAGGATGCTGAAGAAATCAAAGAAGGAAAGCATCGCGTAGAAGAATGTCTGGTTATTTTTTCTGCCGTAGAAAAAGCTGACGAGGCAGACTTGAAGAAAGTTATTGATCGTTATGTTAAAGAAGTCAAAGATATTGCTGTACAAGTAAAAGCCAAAAATATCGTTCTTTATCCTTACGCCCACTTAAGTTCAAGCTTATCCGCTCCTAAAAAAGCAGAAGAGGTCTTGAAAGAAGCAGAGAAAATTTTAATTAAAGAAAAAGAGTATCATATCACCCGAGCACCTTTTGGCTGGTATAAATCTTTTACCGTGGCCTGTAAAGGACATCCTCTTTCCGAATTAAGTCGAAGTTTCGGACCGGAAGAAGGAGTTGCAGTTAAGGAAGTAAAAATTAGTCCGGTAGAGGAGGTTATTGATCACAAAAAATTGTTGGCCCAGATCTCCAAAGCTAAACTTGACACGAGTAAGCTAAAAGATAACGATCATCGTATCCTTGGACAAAAGTTAGATTTGTTCTCTTTCCACGACGTGGCTCCGGGAATGGTGTTCTACCATGACCGCGGATTAACTATCTATAATGAATTGGTTAACTTTTGGAGAGAAGAGCATCGCAAAGCAGGATATAAAGAGATCTCCACGCCTCAAATTTTAGATAAGAAATTATGGTTAATCTCTGGGCACTGGGACAAATATAAGGAAAACATTTTCCTCTCTCACTATGAAGGAAGAGAGTTTGCCGTCAAGCCCATGAACTGTCCGGGCGGAATGATGGTGTACAAATCTTCTCCTAAGACTTACCGTCACCTTCCTTTAAGGGTCGGAGAATTGGGAATAGTACATCGACAAGAACTTTCCGGAGTATTAGCGGGACTATTTAGAGTAATTAAATTTACTCAGGATGATGCCCACATTTTCTGTACGGAAGAACAGATCGAGCAAGAAGTTAAGAATATCATTGAGTTGATCAACAAATTTTTCCAAAAGTTCAAATTGGAATTTGATCATGTAGAGCTATCTACTCGTCCTGAAAAACGCGTAGGGGATGACAAGATGTGGGACAAGGCTGAAAAAGTTCTAGAGGACGTGTTGAAGAATACTAAGATGAAGTACAAGATCAATGCTGGCGATGGAGCTTTTTATGGTCCCAAGATTGATTTCCACTTAAAAGATAGTTTGGGCAGAACTTGGCAGTGTTCGACCATTCAGTTAGACTTTGCTATGCCAGAAAGGTTTGAATTGGAGTATGTCGATTCCAATAACCAGATGAAACGTCCAGTAATGTTGCATCGAGTTATTTATGGCTCTTTAGAAAGATTTATCGGAATCCTTCTCGAACATACTAATGGAAATCTTCCCTTCTGGTTGAACCCAGTTCAAGTTAAGGTCTTAACCGTTAATGAAAGAAATAATCCTTTTGCTCAGGAAGTCTTTGAAGAGTTATTAGAAAAAGGATTCCGAGTAGAATTGGATCTCTCTTCTGAAACCATTGGTAAGAAAGTGCGTGAGGCTCAGTTAGAAAAGGCTAACTACATGATTACCATTGGAGATAAGGAAGTAGAGAGCAAATGCCTGGCTGTACGTACTAGGAGCGGGGAAGTTAAATTTGGTGTGAAAGTAGAAGAGTTCATCAAGAATTTAAGTCACGAGAAAGAGACTCGAGCTTAGATCTTTTCTTTTTATCTTTTTTATTATCTATTTTAAATTAAACAAATCTTTAAAAGTATCTTCTTCGGACTCCGGTCAATGGGTTATGAATGGATGGCTTGGTTAATGGATAAGTTTAGATAAAATTAAACTAAATAAATTCCTTCTAAAGTCTTCTTGATAATGCCTTCACAGTTTTCCATCTTTCTGCTCACGCGGAAATCAGAAGTGGCTTTTCTAATTTGACCAATTCTATCTAAAATCTGTAAAAAGAATCTGATCAGATCTCCTTCCTGCAGATTAGTTTGGTCTAAGACATAGAAGAAAGATTCTCCATGATAGATGGGATAGATTAAGGCAGTTAATTTTTCTAATTCTCTGAATTTTCTTTCTTTGGCTAGATAATCATTTTCATGCAGGATTTGCCTTAGCTGGCGTACTTTCTGGTCTACATGGGGATTTTTGAACTGATCTAAATCTCGTCCTTCGTAAGCCAAGGCAGCTAATACTAACATGGTTTCATATTCATCCATACTTTCTACTAGGGGAGTTGCAAATAGTTCTCCGGTGGTAATTTCATCAGAGAATATTTTGGAAGAGAAAATTCCTTTAGGAGTCAATTTACCATCAATAAGGTAACCAAAGGCTTCTAGTCTTTTAACAATATTATTGTATCTGGCCAGTAAGACTCGGGCCGGAACCTTAGCATAATTTTCTCCAAATTGTTGGTAGCTCCAGAAACTTAAACGCAAAATCTTTTCAATCTGTTCGGGAGGCTGTTGATTGATTAAATTTAAAGTAGTATTTACTGATAATTTAAACTGCGATTGGATCGGTTCTACATCTTTAGAGGTGATATGTTTTACTTCTTTATAATTAAGAGTGGGCCGATAAATCATGGTGATAGCATATCCTACTTTATCAATTCCTCGGCGACCAGCTCTTCCGGCCATCTGGAAAAATTCTTTGGTGGTCAGACCTCTAAAACTAATTCCATCATATTTACGCAAACTTTCAAAGGCAACAGTTTTAGCGGGCATGTTTATACCTACAGCAAAAGTTTCCGTGGCATACAATACTCGAATCTTTCCCTGCGCAAATAATTCTTCTAAAGTTTCTTTGATGATGGGCAATAATCCAGCATGATGGAAAGCGATTCCCTGCGGCAAGGTTTCTTTTAACATCTTAGTAGAAGTTAAACGGGAAATTTCGCTAGGTGCATTTTCTAACTTAGTATTTAACGCTTGTAACAAACTGTAATCTTTTTGAAAGAGATTTTTTCTGGCTAATTCTTGTGCTTTTAGTTGACACTCGTTTCTGGAAAATAAAAAGAACAGGCAAGGCAAACGATCTTTACTTAATTCTTTAATTAACTGAGTATGATCAGGAGGAGGAAAACGATATCTCATCCTTCCCTTCTTGCTTTTCATTTTCTTGAATTCGGGATCGTCAGCAGCATCGCGAATTTTTTCTAAAGAAGTTAATCCTAACTCCTGGTCGTAAAAATACATTTCTAAGGGAACGGGACGATTGGTAGAAATAACGGTTTTAACCCTATGGTGTTTAATAGCTTGAATCCAGCGACTGAATTCATCGGCATTAGGAATGGTGGCCGAAAGACACAAGAAGCGTACGGTTTCCGGACTGTAAATGATGGACTCTTCCCACACATATCCTCGTTCAATATCATTGATGAAATGAATCTCATCAAAGATGACATAAGCCACATCTTTAACTTCGGCATCATTAGAGACTACCATGTTACGATAAATCTCAGTAGTCATGATCAGAATTTTGGCGGTAGGATTTATGACGATATCTCCGGTCATCAGTCCCACTTTATCTTCCCCGTATTCTTTAGAAAAATCACGATATTTTTGGTTGGACAGAGCCTTAATTGGAGCAGTATAAATAATCCTTTTAACATCATCTTTATGTTTCTCGATGATGAAATCAGCAATTAAGGTCTTACCACTTCCAGTCGGAGCAGAAACTACTACAGAATTATTTTCTTCGATGGCTTTGATCGATTCTTCTTGGAACGGATCTAAAGTAAGGTTCTTGTATTTCATAACCGCCTCTTTTGGTTAGGTGGGTGTTACTTTCCTATTTAAATATATCGTAACTAATCTTGTTTAATATTTACTTGAAAATAGTTGTTTTTGTGATGTCAAAAATAATGAAGCAATGTTTAAATATATCCTTCCTTTCTACTAAACATGAAGATTTTTCCAGTTGCTAGCGATGAAGATTTGCGAAGTATTGATACTTGTTTGACTCTTAACCCCCAAGAGGAGGAGTATGCTGCAGAATTAGATCGAAGATTTCAACATTATTCTTCTGAAGACTATCTTGGAAGAATTAATTTTCTTCTTGAGGAAATGGGTCGATTCGAAAAGCTTTTTCCAAAAAGTGTTGCTTTAAATTGTGAGTTCTATGGTCTTTTTGGGAAACTCCATGAACAAATGGGGGATCACGTGTTAGATAAAGAAAATTATTTAGAAGGATCTGTATACTATGCAAAAGCAGTTTTTTATTATCATTTAATTGACGAAACCCTTGGTCGATCTACTTCTTATAGCCTAAGACAAAGTGAAGCTTGTCGTGGGGTTGCTGTTTCTAGGTTAGGAGCAGGAATTAGTGACGATATTACTCAATGGTTTTTGGATCGTTCAAACCAACTATTAAGTAATCTTTTTGGGATTAATTTTTCTGTAGTTGGTAGGGAAGCCATTCCATTAAGTGCTAACTTAGTAGCAGATAGTGGAATAGTTAAAGTTTATACTGTTGATGGTAAACCTCAAGGAGAAGCGTAGACAATTTATTTCTTCTTGAAGTCCCATTTGATTTCGTTAATGATCTGGGTGGGAGGTGTTTTTAACATTTTTTCTACGGGCTTTTCTAATCCTATCTTTCCCACTTCCCTAATCTCTTGCACGACGAAGTTTAAATCCAGATAGTCAAAGATTTCTTCTGGTGAAGAACTGATTAATTTAGTGGTCGCTTCTTCTATTTCTAGCACAGGACATTCACGTACTTCCTTAATTCTGGGAAGAAGAATGGCGGAAGCCAAAGCCCTGGCAATAAAACTTATTCCGAATACCACCAGGATGGAATTAAATATCCCAATGTTAAAATCAAAGGAAGTAATAATTCCTCCTAAGGAGGCCCCAATAATTACGGCGATTCCATTAAGAACATTAAAATAAGAAAATCCTAGTATGGATTGCTGTCGGTCCATGGAGTCGTAAATGAAATTTACTGCGGCTAGGTTCATCCCCGCCCAGGCCGCTCCACTCATCGTCTCGATGGGAATGAGGTAATATAGAACTAAAGAAGGGTTACTCTTGTATATAAATATGGAAAACATCCAGGTTAGAGGAACAAGAGGAATTAATATTCCGCAAATCTTTAAAGTTTTTAGATTACCATAACGATCAGAAAATTTTCCCCAAGCTGGCACAAATAATAATGCGGAAAGAACATTAGCAATGGTGATGATGATATATTGAGTATAACTAAAATTAAGTTGTTTGAACATATATACTGTAAAAAAAGGAGCAGCAATATTGGTGGCAAAAATTATCCACGAGAAGGCCTGGACAAATTTTCCAAAATTATTTTTATTTAAACTTTTGAAAAAAGACCAAAAGCTAAAGTAAGATTTTTCTTCTAA